>ERZ772917.1112-NODE-1112-length-16615-cov-10.498973_pt1 | contig 16615 bp, 16 predicted proteins | sample MGYA00511187_ERZ772917 | MGnify/ENA primary metagenome ERZ772917 (study PRJEB29015, sample SAMEA2737925) | human oral metagenome | biome: human oral; feature: human-associated habitat; material: dental | place: China | collected 2012 ... | reverse complement strand
CATGGGTAAGGTCATCGGCAAGCAGGGGCGCATTGCAAAAGCACTGCGCAGTGTTGTCAAGGCTGCTGCAACGAAGGAGAATAAGAGGGCGACGGTCGAGATCGGCTGAGCCCGTTGAGGGAGGCTTTCGCCAGTCCCTCGAAACGGCGCGCGTCTCAGACGGTCGCCGTTTTTGTTAGGAATCGCAATGTAGCAGCGGTTCCTTTTCATAAGGAGAGATCAGAGTGGATTCTATTTCAATCAAGGTGCCCGTCACCGTCAAGGCAAAGCTGACGGAGAAGCTGCGCGCGAAGATGCTCAAGGAGATGGAGGAAGGCCTCAGCCGCGCGGAGCTCGAGGTGCAGCAGCTCGGCATTCAGGAGAAGCGCGTCATGCAGGAGGCGGAGCAGGGCGAGCTGACGCCGCAGGCGATCCAGCACATCAACACGATCCGTCAGGAGCGTCAGCGCCGCCTGGACTACATCGAGGAGACGCGCGCACATCAGGAGGAGCTGCAGAAATTCGTCGAGGGCGCGGAGATCGTGCAGGGTACGCTCGAGCGTCAGGTAGAGGCGAAGGTCGGCGACGATATGCGCGAGCTCATGAACGTCGAGATTCTGGTGGAAGATGACAAGATTATCGCCATCCGTTCCTGACGGGCGCATTGTAATCGGGCGCGTCGGTGCGGCGCACGGGATTCAGGGGGATCTGCGTATCATCCCGCTGACGGACTTTCCCGAGCGCTTTGCCGCGCTGCGTGAGATCATGGTGGGCGATGAGCTACTCCATGTTGAGCGCGTGAAACCGCAGGGGAAGAACGTCCTCATGCGCTTCCGTGAGTACGCTGTCCGCGAGGAGGCGCAGCGTCTGACGGGGCGGCTGCTCACGGTCGCGCGCGCGGATGCCGCACCGCTCGATGAAGGTGAATACTACGTCTTTGACATCGTTGGGCTTACGGTCTACGATGAAGAGGATAACGAGCTCGGCACGGTCGAGAACGTCATCCGTACGGGCAGCAACGATGTCTATGCCGTGCGTACGGAGGACGGGCGCGAGATTCTCGTGCCCGCGCTGCGTACGGCGGTACTGGCGATCGATGTGGCGGGCGGACGCATGACGGTGCGGCTGCCGGAGTAAACAAATGAAGGCGGACGGAGAGAACTGCTCTCCCTCCGCTTTTTTGCGCGCCTTTTCATCGGACTGCCTTTGCGGAAATCAATCTCTCGTGTTATAATGTATCAAAAAGTTTTGGTTCTTTTACTAAAGGGGACAAATTATGCTCACCTGCATCACGCACTCGCCCGAGGAGACGGCTCATCTAGCGAGTACCATCGGTAAAATCATCCACGAGGGCACGGTCATCTGCCTCGATGGAGAGCTTGGTGTGGGCAAGACCCTCTTTGTGCGGGCGCTCGCGCGTACGCTCGGCGTGGAGAGCGATGTGACGAGCCCGACGTTCAACCTCATGAACATCTACGAGGCGGCGTGTCCCATCGTGCATTTTGACCTCTATCGCATCGAGTCCGAGGAGGAGCTTGAGGACATCGGCTTCTATGAGTATGTGGACGCGACCGAGGGCATTGTGCTGATCGAGTGGGCGGAGAAATTCCCCGAGGCGCTGCCCGAGGATCGCCTCGAGGTGCGTATTGATGCGCTCGATGAAGAGGAGCGGCAGTTCATCTTTGCCGCAGAGGGGGAGAAGAGCACGGCGCTTTTGGAGGAGTTGAACGAGATTGTCGATCCTGAGCATTGATACCTCCTCGCAGGTCTCGAGTGTCGCTGTCCTCTCAGCGGAGCGCGTCGCGGCAGAACTGAGTATGCAGGGCGCGCTGACCCACTCCGAGACGCTCATGCCGCACATCGGGACGGCGCTCGAGATGGCGCGCGTGAAAAAAAATGAGCTTGAGGGCGTTGCCGTCAGCATCGGGCCCGGTTCGTTCACGGGGCTGCGCATCGGACTGGCGGCGGCAAAGATGATGGCGTATGCTCTGCACATTCCCCTGATTGCAGTACCGACACTCGAGGCGCTTGCCCATCACACGATCTGTGAGGGCGTGCGCCTCGTTCCCATGATGGACGCGCAGAAGGGCAATGTCTACGCGCAGGAATTTGCTTGGGAGGCGGGAGCAGAGGGGCTGACGCTGCGTGAGGCGCATCCGCTCGTGATTCTGCCGCTCTCGGAGGTGCTCGCGGGACTTGCGGAATCCCCGCAGCCCGTCCTCCTCCTCGGGGATGCCCTGCAGAAGAAAACATCGACCCCGCTGCCGAGCGGCGTGCACCTTGCGCCGATTCATGCGCGTATGCCGCGCGCTGCCTGTGTGGGGCTTGCGGCACTCGCGCGTCTCGCGCGTGGGGCAGTGGACGATCCCGTATCGATTGCGCCGCTCTACCTGCGCCGCAGCGAAGCGGAGGTGCTGTGGGAGAAGCATCATGGCGCGGAGGGCGTGCAGTGATTTCGTTTCGTTCGCTACGCGCGGAGGATGCGGAGGGCGTGGCACGCGTCGAGCGTGAGAGTTTTCCGACGCCGTGGTCGCGCGAGGATTTCTGGCGCGAGGCGTCGAATGACTTTGCGTGCTATATCGTCGCACTTGAGGATGAGGAGATCGTCGGCTTCGGCGGCTGCTGGATCTCGTTCGAAGAGGCGCAGGTGACGAATATTGCGCTTGCTTCCTCGCATCGTGGGCGCGGTCTGGGCAAGCCTCTCATGACGCGGCTCATGTGCGCGGCGGCAGAGCGCGGTGCGGAACGCATGACGCTCGAGGTGCGCCCGTCGAATGCGCCCGCGATCCGTCTCTATGAGGGACTGGGTTTTGCGGCGATCGGCGTGCGCAGGAAATACTATCAGGACAATGGGGAAGATGCCATTCTGATGTGGCATACGAAGCTAAAGGAATTTGTGGATGAAAGATGTTCAGCAGAAACTGACGCTCGGGATTGAGACGAGCTGTGATGAGACCTCCGCCGCCATCCTGCGTGGCACGCGCGAACTGCTCTCCTGCGTCATTGCAACGCAGATTCCGATTCATCAGAAATACGGAGGCGTTGTGCCCGAGATCGCCTCGCGCAACCACATCCTGAGCATCCTGCCCGTCGTGGAGCAGGCGCTTGATGAAGCGGGGACGGCGCTCTCGGAGATCGATCAGGTTGCCGTCACCTACGGACCGGGTCTCGTCGGTGCGCTCCTCGTCGGTGTGTCGGCGGCAAAGTCGCTTGCCTTTTCCCTCGATGTGCCCCTCATCGGCGTCAACCATCTCGAGGGGCATATCTTTGCGAACTTTCTCGCACATGCGGAACTCACGCCACCCTTTATGGCGCTCGTTGTTTCGGGCGGGCATACGGCACTCGTGGATGTCGCGGACTACGAGACGTTCCGCCTGATGGGCAGAACGCGCGACGATGCGGCGGGTGAGGCGTTCGACAAGGTGGCGCGTGTCATGGGACTGCCGTACCCCGGCGGCCCCGAGATCGACAGGCTTGCGCGTGAGGGGAACCCCGCCGCGATCGATTTCCCGCGTGCGCTTGCGCAGGAGGGAAACTATGAATTCAGCTTCAGCGGGCTGAAATCCGCCGTGCTGAACTATATCAACAGTGAGAAGATGAAGGGGCATGCGCTGAACAAGGCGGATATTGCCGCCTCGTTCCAGTCCGCCGTGGTGGAGGTGCTCGTACACAAGGCATTCGAGGCGATCCGCGAGGCGGGACGCAATACGCTCGTGCTCGCGGGCGGTGTTGCAGCGAACAAGTCGCTCGAGCGCCGTCTGCGCGAGACGGCAGAGGCGGAGGGCATCCGCTATCTTTATCCGCCGCTGCGTCTCTGCACGGACAACGCCGCGATGATCGCGTGCCGCGGCGCATATGCTGCGGCGGCGAGCAAGTACAGCGATCTCTATCTGAACGCCGTGCCGGGGTTGGATTTTGCATAAATGTTGGAGCTGACGTGAGCGCGTTGGCTCTTTTTCTTTGTCCATAAGCCTTCATGACAAAGAGCAAGGTCTTTTCATTGCATAGATGAATCGCATTCGTTATAATGAATCCATCGGTGGTCGAAAGGGGGCGGGGACATGGAGCTGTCGGAACGCGCACGGTCGATTCTCGTAATCCTTGCCGCAGGTACAAACTACGTGCCTGCCGAGAAGATCGCCGCCGAAATCGGTGTCAGTGCACGCACGGTGACGCGCGAGATGCACGGCATCGAGATGTCGCTTATGCCCTACGGTATCACGCTTCTGCGCCGCACGGGCGCGGGCTTTATGCTCGCGGGCGATGCGAAGGATCTGAGGGCACTGCGCCATCGTCTTGCCGCTGCTGCAGATGCGCAGCGCGAGCTTTCGCCCGCACAGCGCCGCTCGGTGCTGACGACACGCCTTCTCATGGCAGACGAGCCGCTGAAGCTGTTCACACTCGCGCGGCTGCTGAATGTGACGGACAGTACGGTCAGTCATGATCTTGACCGTCTCCAGCCGTGGCTTGCCGAGCAGGAGATCGCGCTTGTGCGCCGTCCCGGACTCGGCATCTACGTCGATGGAACGGAGCGCGCAATCCGCAGTGCACTCGTTCGTAACATCCACGATCATGCGGACGAGGCGGAGCTGCTTGCCCTTATCGGGGATGATGAGGATAGGCAGGGGGCGGCGCGTGCGGCAGAGTGTGCTCTGCTCGGACTCGTCGACGCGGCGTATGTGCGGCGCATCGACGCCGTTGTTGCAGAGGAGACGGCAGAGCGCGGCATTCCTGACACGGCACGCGTCGGCCTCGTCGTTCATCTCGTGCTCGCCGTGCGGCGGATGCAGCAGAGCGACGCGATTGCAATGGATGCAGGGACGCTTGCCGAGCTGCGGCGGACAGAGGATTTCAATGCGGGGCAGCGGATTGCACAGCGGCTGGGGGAGGCATTCTCTCTCACCGTGCCCGAGGCGGAGATCGGCTATATCACAATGCACCTCCTCGGCGCGCGCTCTGCGGCACTTCCCACGGGGGCGGGGCGGGTGGACAACTTCCGCCTCGTGCAGATCGCTCAGTCGATCATGCGCCTTGCGGGGGAGAAGAGTGGCGCGCCGCTCCTGCGCAGCCGTACGCTGCTCACGGGGCTTGTGAATCATCTCGCGCCCGCCCTGCACCGCCTGAAGCTCGGCATGGACATCCGCAATCCTCTGCTCGCGCAGATGGAGGCGGAGCATCCGGAGCTGATGGCGCTTGCGCGCCATGCAGTGCGCGCGATGGAGGAGGAGGCAGGAGCACCGCTCCCCGCCGATGAGATTGCCTACATCGCAATGCACCTTGGCGCGGCGCTGACGGAGGCGGGTGGAGATCGTCCGACCGTGCGCGTACTCGTTGCGTGCCCAACGGGGCTCGGCACGAGCCGTCTGCTCGCGAGCCGCATTCGGCGCGCGTACGAGCGTATTCGCGTGGTCGGGGAGCTCTCCTCCCTCGCGCTCACAGAGCAGGAGGTCACGCGGCGCGGCGCGGATTTCGTTGTATCGACTGTGCCGCTTCCGCCGCTCCCCGTTCCCGTCATCGTTGCCAGCGCGTTTCTGACCGCGTCTGATCGGGCGCAGATCGATGCCGTGCTTGCCGTCTGTGCGCCGCACAGCGAGGCAGAGGTGCAGGAGAAGCCGCCCTTTGCGGAGGCGATGGCGGAGATTCACCGTCTGAGCGGCGCGATTCACGCGCTCCTCACAGGCGTTCGTCTGCGTGAGAATGTGCAGGTGCAGTCCATCGAGGCTCTGGCAGAGACGGGGGCACATCTCCTCATCGGTGCGGAGGCAGCCGAGGAATTTGCGGCGGCACTGCTGCGGCGTGAGCAGATTGCTCCGACATGGGTTGCGCCGCAGATGATCCTGCTCCACGCGCAGACGGAGGCAACGGATGTGCCGCGCTTCGGCGTTCTGCGTCTTGCGCAGCCGCTTCCCTATGGGGATAGGGATGTGTGTACGGCGCTCGTTATGTGTGCCGCAGCCGAGGGCGGCGCTGTCGAAAAGCACGTCCTCGGACAGATTGCGGCGCAGATCGGGGAACGCCCCGCATTTGCGGATATTCTCGCGCATGGGGATGCGGAGGAGATTCGCCGCGCACTGGAATACATTTTTGAAGAGCATTTCCGCGAAGTGTTGGAACAGCTCTTATAAATTAAAGTTATATTCAATTTTTTCAGGGGGGATTATGATGAGTCAACAAGGTGGAGGGGCACAGGAGACCATGCAGAAATTTGGTCGTTTCCTGTCCGGAATGGTTATGCCGAACATCGGCGCATTTATCGCATGGGGCTTTCTGACCGCGCTGTTCATCCCGACGGGGTGGATGCCGAACGAATACCTCGCACAGGTCGGCGGTCCCATGAGCAAGTGGCTGATTCCTCTGCTCATCGCCTACAGCGGCGGCGCGGCGATCTATGGACATCGTGGCGGCGTCATAGCAGCGATTGCAACGTCGGGCATCATCGCGGGCTCGGAGATTCCGATGTTCCTCGGCGCGATGATTATGGGACCTCTGGGCGGCTGGATCATCAAGAAATTCGATGATGCGATCCGCGACAGCATTCCGGGCGGCTTTGAAATGCTCGTGAACAACTTCTCCGTCGGCATCCTTGGCGGCATCCTTGCGATGATTGCCTTTGCCGTCGTCGAGCCTATCGTCAGCGGTGCGAACGAGATTCTGCGCGGCGGCGTCGAGGCGATCGTTGCAATGGGGCTGCTGCCGCTCGCATCCATCATCATCGAGCCGGCAAAGGTGCTCTTCCTCAACAACGCGCTCAATCACGGCGTGCTCAGCCCGCTCGGCATTCAGCAGGCGCAGGAATACGGCAAGTCCATGTTCTTCCTGCTCGAGGCGAACCCGGGCCCTGGTTTTGGTATCCTGCTCGCCTACTGGCTCTTCGGCAAGGGCATGGCGAAGTCGTCCTCGCCGGGCGCCATGATCATCCACGTTCTCGGTGGTATTCACGAAATCTATTTCCCGTACATCCTCATGAAGCCCGTGCTCATCATCGCTGCGATTGCGGGCGGCATGTCCGGCGTCTTCACGCTCGGCCTCCTCGGCGGCGGTCTGATTGCACCGTCCTCGCCGGGCTCGATCTTTGCGATCATTGCCATGACCCCGAGCGGCTCGGCGCTCTTTGCAAACCTCTCGGCGTTTGCCGTTGCGACGGCGGTATCCTGCGCTGTCGCCTCCGTCTTCATCAAGATGTCGAAGGATGTCGAGGATGAGTCGCTCGAGTCCGCACCCGAGAGCATGAGCGACATGAAGAATCGCGGCAAGGATCTCCCTGCGGAGAAGAAGGTCGCGGGCAAGGATCTGAAGGTCATCGTCTACGCCTGCGACGCAGGCATGGGTTCCTCCGCCCTCGGTGCGGCTGCGCTGCGCAAAAAGCTCAAGAAGGACGGCTATACGGACATCTCCGTCACGAACTGCGCGATTGGCGCAATCCCGTCCGAGGCACAGCTCGTTATCTCGCATGAAAAGCTCGCAGAGCGCGCGCTTGCGGACTCGCCGCAGGCGGAGCATATCTGGGTGCGCGATTTTACGCAGAACAATGTCTATGAGATCGTCACCACGCGCCTCAAGGAAGCGGCTGTGGAGGCAGGTGCGCCCGCATCGGATGCAGAGGCGGAGGCGCCTGAGACGGTCGGTGCCGGCGTCCTGCTGAAGGAAAACGTCAAGGTCGGGCTCGCCACGGTCAGCCGCGAGGAGGCGATCACGGCGGCAGGCAAGATGCTGGTTGCAAGCGGCTACGTCGATGAGGGCTATGTGCAGGGCATGCTCAACCGCGAGCAGGATCTCTCCACCTACATCGGCAAGGGCATTGCCATCCCGCACGGTGAGAACGCCGTCAAGGACACGATCAAGAAGACGGGCATTGTTGTCTGCCAGTACCCCGAGGGCGTGAAGTTCGGCGATGAGACGGCACATCTCGTCATCGGCATCGCGGGTGTCGGCAACGATCACCTCGCCATCCTCGCGAACATTGCGACCATGGTCGGCGACTACACGGACGAGCAGCTCGAAGAACTGTTCAAGACGAAGAGCGCCGATGAACTCTATGAAGTCTTCACGAAGGCGGATTGAAAGGAACTTGTCATGAAACAGGCAATTCATTTCGGCGGCGGCAATATCGGACGCGGCTTCATCGGCGAGCTGCTTGTGCGCTCGGGCTATGAAGTCACCTTCGTCGACGTTGCAGAGGCACTTGTCAATGAGATCAATGCGCGCCGCGCCTACGACATCGAGGTCGTGGGCAACGAGCCGAAGACCATCCATGTGGAGCACGTCAAGGCGATCAACAGCAACACGAATCTTGAGGATCTGCTGGATGCGTTCGTCACGGCGGACATTGTGACCACCGCCATCGGCCCGAACATCCTCAAATTCATTGCGCCGAACATCGCGAAGGGGCTCGCGCGCCGCGTCGAGAAGAACGAGGCGCCGCTGAATATCATCGCGTGTGAGAACATGGTCGGCGGCTCGACCGTCCTCAAGAACTTTGTCTACGAGCATCTCGCGGACGATGTGAAGGCAAAGGTTGACCGCTGCATCGGTTTCCCCGACGCTGCCGTTGACCGCATCGTGCCGATTCAGCACAACGACGATCCCCTGCTCGTCAAGGTTGAGCCGTTCTGCGAATGGGACGTCGACCGCAAGGGCGTCGTCGGCGCGGAGCCGCAGATCGAGGGTCTGACGTGGGTGGACAACCTCGAAGCCTACATCGAGCGCAAGCTCTTCTCCGTCAACACGGGGCATGCCTCCATCGCCTACATGGCGTATCTGAAGGGCATTGAGGACATTGCCGCCGCGATGCAGGACGAGGAGATTGTCTCCTTCGTCCGCCGTGTCTGGGCGGAGACGAGCGAACTGCTCATCGAGAAATACGGCTTTGACCGCGAAAAGCACGCGGCATACATCCGCACGGCGGAGGAGCGGTTCAAGAATCCGCACCTCTCCGATGCCGTGACGCGCGTTGCGCGTGGGCCGAAGCGCAAGCTCGGCGCAAAGGATCGCCTCGTCTCTCCTGCATCGCAGCTCATCGAGCGCGGCAAAAAGCCCGAGGCGCTGGCAACGGTCATTGCTGCTGCCCTCCGCTTCGACTACGCCGACGATCCCGAGGCGGTCGAGGTGCAGAACTACGTGAAGGAACATGGGCTTGAGAAAGCAATTACGCACTTCACGGAGATTCCTGCGGGTACGGAGCTCTTCGATCTGATTCTCGCGAAGAATGCAGAACTGAAGAAGTAAATTAAAAACTCAATCATAGAGGGGGCTGCATGAGGTTATATGACCTTGTGCAGCCCCCTTTTTTACAAAATAGATTTATTTGATTTTTTATTGATTTATATATTGGCTTTTCTCTGTAATTAACTGCAAAAATATATATAGATACTTGATTTATATGGAATAATTTATTTGATTGTTTTATTGATTGTAATATGATATGATATTGATCGGAAGAAGGTGAGAAGATGCCATTTCTTGATAATCAAATTGTTTCCATTATCCAAGAGGCGCGCGCATTTGAGAAGGAAACGCCGTGGATTGAGTTCAAGGTGAATCATGCGGCAACCCCCTTGGAGATCGGGGAGCATATCAGCGCGCTTTCCAACACCGCAGCACTTTACAACAAGACCCATGCGCTGATGATCTGGGGGATTGATGATGAGACGCACGAAATCCGTGGCACGGAGTTTCGACCTGCGCAGACGAGGCAGGGGAATCAGAGCTTGGAACTCTTCATCAGCACACAGCTTGAACCGCAGGTTCAGTTCTACTTTCACGAGGTCGTCATCGAGGACTGCACACTTATTCTGTTGGAAATTCATGCGGCAAATGCTTCGCCCGTAAAATTTCGCGGAATTGACTATATCCGCATAGATTCTCATAAAAAGAAATTGAAGGATTTTCCAGATACCGAGCGCGAGCTGTGGGCAACGCTCGGTCGAAAAGCGTTTGAAAGCATGATTGCATTGGAGGATATTCCCGCAGATTTTGTCCTGCGCCTCCTCAATTACCCCGCTTACTTTGATCTGTTATCCATGGATCTGCCGAATGATAAAGCCGGGATGATTGATGCGCTGCTGGCAGACCGCATGATCGTCAAGAATATAACGGGGAACTATAATATTACCAATCTCGGCGCTATTCTCTTCGCACACGATCTATCTGCATTCCCGTCCTTGGAGCGAAAAGCGCTGCGCGTTATTCAGTACAGCGATCATACGCGCCTGTACGCGGGCAAGGAGCGTGTCTTCAAATCTGGCTATGCTGTCGGGTTTGAGAACTGTGTCACCTATGTTTACGATAATTTGCCGTCGAATGAGGTGATGGGAAGGGCGCTGCGAAAAAACATTCCCATCTATCCCGAGCTGGCGATACGAGAGAGCCTCGCCAACGCCCTGATTCATCAGAATTTTTTTCTGCATGGCACAGGCGTGATGGTTGAGATCTTCTCGGATCGTGTTGAGATTACAAATCCGGGTACGCCGCTTATTGAAACGAATCGATTTCTGGACTATCCGCCGATCTCACGCAACGAGCAGCTGGCTGCGTTCATGCGGAGAATCGGTGTCTGTGAGGAACGCGGGAGCGGATTTGATAAAATTGTTCATGCGACGGAGGTATACCAGCTTCCTGCACCTGAAATAATGGTATATGAGAATATGACACGGCTTACATTGTTCTCTCCGCGTACATTCAGTAAAATGAGCAAGGCAGATCGCTTGCGCGCCTGTTATCTCCATGCCTGTCTGCGGCGCGTTCAGCGAGAATACATGACGAATGCCTCGCTGCGGGAGCGGTTTGCCGTTCCGTCACGCAACAGTGCGATGATTTCGAGGCTGTTGAGCGAAAGCTGCGAGGAGGGGCTTGTAAAGCTGGTGGATGAGGCGGAGACCGCTGCGCGAAGCCGCCGCTATATTCCATATTGGGCATAGGATGCAGAAAGGAAGCATTATGAACTACCGTAAAATTGGAAATCTCACGGTTTCCTCGATCGGGCTCGGGTGCATGGGCATGAGTCACGCATACGGCACTCCGGGGGATAAGGTGGAGATGCGGGAGCTGATTGCCGCGGCAGTGGATATGGGCATCACGCATTTCGACACGGCGGAGGTGTATGGCACGCCCGACGATCCGCATGACAACGAGAAGCTCGTCGGTGCGGCTCTCGCGCCGTATCGGAACAAGGTCGTCCTTGCAACAAAATTCGGCATTCACTTCGACATGAGCCTCTTGAAGCGGGGGAAGAGCCCCATTGTCTGCGATGCGCGCCCCGAGACGATCCGCCGCTCGGTGGACGCATCTCTCCAACGGCTTGGGACGGACTATATCGACCTCTACTATCAGCATCGCGTCGATCCGAAGATCCCCGCCGAGGAGGTCGCGGGCGTGATGAGCGAACTCATTGCAGAGGGGAAGATTCGCCACTGGGGCATCTCCGAGGCGACGGAGGAGGACATTCGCCGCGCACATGCGGTCTGCCCGCTCACGGCTGTACAGAACCGCTACTCGATGATGGCGCGCGCCTATGAGGCACTCTTCCCCGTACTCGAGGAGCTGAACATCGGCTTCGTTGCATTCTCACCATTTGCAAACGGCGTGCTCACGGGCGCGTACGATAAGTCCTCGACGTTCGAGGCGGGGGATATGCGCGCGAATATGCCGCAGTTCACAGCGGCGGCGATGGAGGAGAATGCGGCGCTGCTCGGCCTCCTGCATGAGCTCGCAGTGGAGAAGGGGGCGACAAGCGGGCAGATTGCGCTCGCGTGGATGCTCTGCAAGAAGCCGTATATTGCTCCGATTCCGGGCACGCGCAAGCGTACGCGCCTCATGGAGAATGCGGGGGCGGTGGACATTGCGCTCACGCCCGAGGAAGTTGCTGCAATAGATGAACGTCTTGGGGCGATTCCGATGTCAGCGGTTTTTGGCGTTATGCGTCGCTAAAAGTTGTGATAAAAATCACAACTAAATCAAATTGCGTCACAATTTGGTGATAAAATTTATATATGCTGAAAAAGAGCTGAAAATGCGGTCAGGATTTCGTGAGAAAATCCTGGCCGCTTCTCATCGCCCAATTATCAGGCGATATGAAGCGGATTCAATTTTGAAATAGCCTACAGCTATAAAAAAATTTAATATGAAAAAAGTATTTCCAGTATTGTTCAGAACTGTGGTAAAATAAACCAGAGTTATGGAAGGGATAGCTTATGCTTGAGATTCACTTTGATAACGTCAGTCAGGTTTTCGTGGGGCGCGAAGTCCTGCGCCAGCTCAGCATTACATTTCACAGCGGCATGGTGACGGCGGTCGCGGGCGCGAACGGCAGCGGGAAATCGACGCTTCTGCGTCTTGCGGCGCGGCTGATCCTGCCGACGAGTGGGACGATTGAGACACTCTATGACGGCGCGGAGGTCAGGGGCGCGGAATACCGCGCGATGCTCGGGATGGCTACGCCGGAGATGGAGCTCTATACGCGCCTGACGGTGCGTGAGAACCTTGCGTTCCTCCTTTCCGTGCGCGGCGTGCCGTGCGAGGACGCGCATCTTGAGGCGCTTCTCGCGCGCGTGGGGCTTCCCGCAGAGGTGCTTGGGCGCATGGCAGGGCAGCTCTCGACGGGCATGCGTCAGCGCGTGCGGCTTGCCGTTCTCCTCGGTGCAGACGCGGAGGTCTGGCTGCTCGATGAGCCGGGACTTGCGCTCGATGAGCGTGGGCGCGCGCTCCTGCTTGGAGAGGTGCGTCAGGCGGCAGAGCGCGGACGGCTCATCCTGTGGGCGACGAATGATCGGGAGGAGAGGGAGGCGGCGGATGTCTGTGTCAGTCTTTGAGGCAGCGCGCCGCATCGCATGGAAGGAACTCCTCGACGGTGTGCGCCACCGTGCAGGCTATGTGACGATGGGCATGTTCGCACTCACGGTGATCGCCTTTATGAGTATGTCGCTCGCGGGTGCATCCGCCGACATGCGGCTCACGGCAGCGCTCCTCTGGATCGTCCTCTTCTTCGCGGCGACGCTGCAAGGGGAGCGGCTTTTTGCGGAGGAGGATGCAGCGGGGACACTGCTCTTCCTGCGGATCTACGTTCCGGCACAGGCGGTGCTCTTTGGCAAGATGGCGGCGCATTTTGTTACGTTGCTGATCCTTGCGGCAATCGTTTTGCCGCTTGTTCTTGTATTGATGGATGCGCCGTTTGTCCTCGATGCCGTGTTTTTCGCGGCGCTCCTTCTGGGACTCTGGGGCATGGCGGCGGCGGATACGCTGCTCGCGGCGGTCGCCGCAGGGGCGAGCGTACGCGGGGGACTCGTTCCCGTCCTGCTGCTCCCATCCATGCTGCCGATTCTCCTGCCGGCGATTGCACTCTCGGCGGGTGAGGGGGAGCCGGTTCTACTCGGTGGTATGGCGATCTACGATATGGCACTCACGGTGGGTGCGTCGATGCTGTTTGATTCTCTCTGGATTGAGAGTTAGGTTGGAGGGAAAAATGCTTGCGGGAGTGATCGGTGTTTTGACACTGGCGGTTCTGTACGCTGTCTTTTTCTTGGTTCCACCTGCGCAGGGGTTGGGCGACTATGTCCGTATTGCATTCTTCCACATCCCATGTGCGTGGGTTTCGGTCATTGCGTTTTTCTGCGCCGCGTATTGGGGCGCGCGCTATCTGAAAACTCGTGAGCTGCGCTTTGATGCGAGAAGTGCACGCTCAGCGGTGCTTGGACTCGTCTTTACACTCCTCGCCACAGGGAGCGGGGCGGTGTTCTCGAAGCTCACATGGGGGGCATACTGGAACTGGGATCCGCGACAGACGACAATCTTCGTTCTGCTCCTTATCTATGGGGCCTATGTGACACTCCGTATGACGATGCGGGATGAGCGTGCACGCGCCTCCTCGTCGGCGGTCTACGCACTCTTCTCCTTTATCGCAGTGCCGTTTCTCGTCTTTATCCTGCCGCGGATGTTCTTCTCACTGCATCCGTCACCTGTCCTCAACGGTGCAGGGCGGCTCGATATGGATGCCGTCATGCTTGCAGCACTCATGCTGTCGCTGCTCGATGTGACACTCATGTATGTTTGGCTGATGAAACGGGGGGAGCGTCATGCGTAAATATTTCTTTGTGGTACTGATTCTTGGATTTATCGGATATGCAGGGTACTTTTTCGCGGACTCGGTGACACCCTACGTCGGCATTGCGGAGGCGCGCACGTCTCAGCGGAATGTGCAGGTCAAAGGGCTGCCCGATGACACCGTCGAGCCGCACATGGAGAACGAGATGTTTGTCTTCTCCATTGTAGACGAGGAGACGGGGGAGACCATGCTCGTGCGCTACAAGGGCGTGAAGCCCGACAACTTTGACGAAGCATATCACATTGTAGCAATTGGAAAATATGCGGGCGATGCATTTGCGGCGGATAAGCTGCTCATCAAATGCCCGTCGAAATACGAGGCGGAAAAAGGAAAGGTTCACGTATGATCGGAACGGTACTCTTAGGCGCAGTCCTCATCTTTGCGCTCGGCGCTGTGCTCTCTGATGTGCAGGGGAATGCGCGCAGCAGCAGGATATGTGCCTGCCTTGCAGGGGGGGCATCTCTCGGCGCAGCGGTATTTCTCTTTGCAATTATTCTTGCGGATGATTTCAGCTACAGCTACGTTGTCTCCTACTCGTCGATCGACCTGCCGCTGCTCTATAAACTCTCGGCGTTCTGGGCAGGGCAGCAGGGATCGTTCCTGCTCTGGCTCGTGCTGCATGCCGTCGTCGGTATCATTCTCGCACAGAGCGGGCGCATGACGGCAACGGGGCGCGGCATCTATCAGTTGCTCACGGCACTCCTCGCCGCGCTGGTTCTGATGAAGAGTCCGTTCATCCCTGCCGATACGATCGTACTCGACGGACATGGGATGAATCCTCTGCTGCAGGATCCGTGGATGGCGGTGCACCCGCCGATCATCTTCATGGGCTACGCGCTGCTCGCCGTGCCCTTTGCCTACTCTCTTGAGAGCATGATAAAGGCACCGTTGGATGCGGGCTTCCTCGCTCCAATGCGGCGCTGGACGCTCATCGCGTGGGCATTCCTCGGTGCGGGCATCTTCATCGGCGGCTACTGGGCATACAAGGTACTCGGCTGGGGCGGTTACTGGGGCTGGGATCCTGTCGAGAACTCCTCGCTCGTGCCGTGGCTGCTCGCCTGCGTCATGCTCCATTTGATTTCGGTCGCACGGGAGCGGCGCGGAGCGTTCTATCTCGTGCATCTCGCCGCCGTCTTCTCCTATGCATTCGTCCTCTATGGGACATTCCTGACGCGCAGCGGCATTCTCGGCGATTTCTCCGTGCACTCCTTCGCGGGCTCGGATATTGGCTTCTACATCGCGCTCGCCAATGCGCTCATCCTCCTCGGCGGGCTTGGCGTGCTGATCCTGCGGATTGAGCGCCTGCCGAAGGGCGCAGTCTACGAGGCGCACCGCAGCCGTGCGTTCCTCGTCCTGCTCGGCATGCTCTTCGTCGTCTTCATCGTTGCCATTGTATTCTTCGGCATGTCGATGCCGCTCATCTCGGGGCTGCTCGGAGAGAGCGCGGCGGTCGATACGAGCTACTATGTGCGCACCTCGCTGCCGCTTGCGATTCCGCTTGCGCTGCTGATGGCACTTGGCGTGCTGATGCCGCTCGGAAACAGCGGACGCACCCTGCGCCCCGTCTGGATCTTCGTCATCGCCGTTCTCGGCGGCGTGGCGGCGGGTGTGGTCGGGGTCACGGACATTCCGTCCGTGCTGCTCGCGACATTCTCCCTCCTCGCTGTGGCTGCAGCGGTTGCGGCATATCGGAAGCATTTCCTCGGACTCGGCGGGATGATCGCGCACGTGGGTGCGGGGCTCGGTCTCCTCGCGTTCATTCTCTCGGGCACGGGCAGTCAGACGACGACCGTCACGCTCACGCCCGACGAGCCGCAGGAGATCTACGGGCATACGGTCATCTACCGCGGGCAGGTCTTTGCCGAAAACGACAAGGAGAAAGCCTACCGCTACGAGGTGGACAGCGCCGTTGTCGAGGCAGTGACGAAACTGCGTGCAAACGGCGAGGATGCGGCGCGTGAGCCCGCAATCGCAAAGGGGTTGACGGGTGACCTCTACATCGCTCCCTCGCCCACGTCAGCAGAGCGCACAGAATTGGTTCTCCGACGCGGCAAGACGGTCATGGGCGTCAACGACTATGCCTACCGCTACGAGAACATCAGCTTCGAGCCGCAGGGCGGGGGCAAGACCCTCGTCACGGCGCAGATCGCGCTGACGGACGGCGAGGAGGTCGATGATGCCGCGCCCACGATCCTCGCGACGGAGACGGGCGGTACCTCCCAGCCGATCGAGGTCATGGGCGGCAAGTTCCGCATCCGCCTCACTGGCGTCTCGGCAGACGAGCGCGACGTGCGGATCGAGATCCTGCCGTCGGTTGCGGAGGAGGCGGCGCTGCCCGTTGCAGCCTCCGTCAGTACGAAACCCGGCATCTCCATCCTTTGGCTCGCCTGTGTTCTTGTCACGCTCGGCGGTCTCGTGGCAGCAGCACAGACGGTAAGACCGTTCAAAGGAGGTGGATCGGAGCTCTAGTTGATCCCGAAGAAATCATAGAAGGGAGGAAGGACACATGAATTTGAAGCAGTATGCAAAGGAGCATACGCT
>ERZ772917.1111-NODE-1111-length-16622-cov-8.113720_pt1 | contig 16622 bp, 15 predicted proteins | sample MGYA00511187_ERZ772917 | MGnify/ENA primary metagenome ERZ772917 (study PRJEB29015, sample SAMEA2737925) | human oral metagenome | biome: human oral; feature: human-associated habitat; material: dental | place: China | collected 2012 ... | reverse complement strand
ACATTATGAGATATCCTTATGATGTTGATAATCCAATAATAACTGAGTATTTAGGAATTTTTAATCGTATAGTTGGTTCAGCTGATGAAATGGGAACTTTCTTAAAGAAAGTTAAAGAAAATTTTGGAAATGCAAAAAATGTTGATGAAGTTCAAAGAGAATTAGATTTAAAATTTAAATAAAATAGGAGGCATATGCCTCCTATTTTATTTATTCTTGGTTTTTAATATCTTCTATAGCTGCAGTGAAAGCTTCTTTAAAACCTTCTGATGTAAAAGTTGCTCCTGCTACCATGTCAATTTTATCAAGTCTTTGTCTAGCCTTAACATCATCAACTAATTTTGTACAGCAAACACCACCAATGACATCAGTATCTTCATGTATAACTTGAATTTCAGTAACTCTAAGTGACTTATCTTTTTTCTTGTAAGCTTTAACTTTTAAAGTTATATCACCCGCATAACCGATACCAGTTCCTTCAGCTTCATAAATTTTTGGTTTAAAGATATCTTCAAAAGCAAAAGCTGCTAGGCCTAAAACAATAAAAACAATAACTAGCCATTCTCTAATTCCAAAATTTTTAAAATTCATTTATTACTCCTATTTTAACTTTGTTTTTCAATATCTTTAACAGCATTTCTAAGTGCTCTTCTGAAACCAGCTGAAGTAGAAGTTGCTCCAGAAACTCCATCTACTTTATTATAATTTTGTTTATCTTTTACTTGTTTAATTAATTGTTCTATTGCAACTCCACCAATTTTATCAGTTTCTTTATGTTGAGCAACAATATCTTTTATAACCACTTTACCATCTTTTTTAGTAGCTTTAACAGTTAAAACTATAGGTACACCATCTTCGTTGTATCCTCTTGCTTCAGCCTTAGCTTCATATATTTTATCCTCTGCAAAACTTCCTAAACTTAATACTGCAAAACAAATTGCTAAAAAACTTTTTTTCATAAATCTCCTCTCACTAATCTACTATCTAGATTATTTTACTTCTTTTTTTATTTATTTGATATAGCTTCAACACCTGGTAAAATTTTACCTTCTAAGAATTCTAAAGATGCTCCTCCACCAGTAGAAATATGTGTAAATTTATCTGAATATCCTAAACTGATAGCAGCTGCAGCAGAGTCTCCTCCACCTATTATAGTAACAGCATCAGCAAGATTTGCTATTGATTCACATACACCTATTGTACCTTTAGCGAAATTAGACATTTCAAAAACTCCCATAGGTCCATTCCACACAACAGTCTTAGCAGTTTTTATATAACTATCAAATAGTTTAACAGTTTTTTCACCAATGTCAAGCCCCATTTTATTATCAGGGATATTATCTACATCTACAGTAGAAAATTCAGCATCATTATTGAATTCAGCTGCAACAACAGTGTCTACAGGTAGAACTATTTTTCCATTTGATTTAGTTAAAAGATCTTTTGCTAAATCTAATTTATCATCTTCAACTAATGAAGTTCCAATATTTTTTCCTTCTGCTTTTAAGAAAGTAAACATCATAGCTCCACCAATTAAGATTTTATCAGCTTTAGTTAATAAGTTTTCAATTACTCCTATTTTATCAGAAACTTTAGCTCCTCCTAAAATAGCAATTAGAGGTCTCTTTGGATTATTTACAGCTTCACCTATAAATTTTAATTCCTTTTCAACTAGAAAACCAACAGCTGAATTTCCTGCACCAATATTTTCTGCAATTCCTACATTAGAAGCATGAGCTCTGTGAGCAGTTCCAAAAGCATCATTTACAAAAACATCTCCAAGTGATGCCCAGTATTTTCCCAATTCAGGATCGTTTTTAGATTCTTTTTTACCATCTAAATCTTCAAATCTTGTGTTTTCAAACATTAAAACTTCACCAGATTTTAAGTTATTGATAGCAGTTTCTAATTTTTCTCCTCTAGTTTCAGGAATGAAAGTAACATTCTTTCCTAAAAGTTCAGATAATTTTTCAGCTACAGCTTTTAAGCTCTTTGAAGCCTTATCTTCTTCAGTTTTTACTTTTCCTAAGTGAGAGAATAAAATAAGTTTAGCATTTTGTTCTAAAGCATATTTAATTGTAGGTAATGCTTGAATTATTCTATTTTCATCAGTAATTTTTCCATCTTTCATAGGAACATTGAAATCTACTCTCATAAGAACTTTTTTATTATTTAAATCTAAATCAGTTATATTTTTTTTCATTTTTGTTCTCCTTTTAAATTTTAAAGAGTATTTGGATATTTTATCTCTTCTAATTCATTTTTTATAATTTCTATATCTTCATCTTCTATTTCATCATTAAGTTTATAAATCATTTCAAGACTTATAGGTTCACCTTGATAAATTTTTTCTACAATATCTAGAGGAATTTCTTTTTCATAGTAATCTTCACAAAATTCAACATACTTTTCAGGATCTCCATCTAGTAGATAAAGTATATCTTCTGAGCCATCTGGGTCAACAGTATCCCCTGTCTGCCATTCACTATCAGCAATAGTTCTCCAAATACAGAAAGTACTTTTTCTAGTTTTTATAGGCTCATTATAGATAAAATCATCAAATTGCTTAGGTAAACTTGATAAATTTTTAGTTACTGACATTATAACTCATTAAACAACCAGTCCACAATGTCCACGAGCTAAATCAATCTTGTAAAATGCAATAAACATTTCATTTACGGACAAATTATCTCTTCCCTGATTTTCTTTGAAAAACGCCTTACTACGAATGTAACAAATAATACCGTTTCCAAAATAATCGTCAGGGTACAAAGAACAATAGTCACAGGAATATTTGACTGGAAAACAATGGAACTGCCAAGCCCCAAGATATAAACCAGCACAAACGGAATCATTATCTTCTTATCCAGCTGATGGCTCTTTTTGTTTAATCGTGAATTGCTTAGCACACCAAGGTAAAATAGAAACAAGCCAAGAAACATCATTATGACCCTTATAATACCCATGGAATCATCATTAGCATAGTCTAAGTCTATTGTACAGATATTTAAGCCAAACCAAATAAAGTAATGCTTGTAAATGAGTCCAGCCCCACTTTGACAAGGAAGATTATCCTCAATAGCGTGATCAAATTCTGATATATAAAACAAAAACAACGCCACTACCTGAAACATAAGTAAAACAGAGTTTATTGAAAATTTCTCTAATTCGAAGAAATTCGCGGCGGCCATCAGCATTTCCCCAAGAGTAATGATAGTAAAGAGTGTCAATCTTTCTATAAGATGGGGCAGATTAATTGGTGCCATAGCCATGTCTTTTCTAAATAGGCTTGAGCCTAGAATAATTAAAATAAAGCCAAAGCCAGTCAACAAGATGCGGCCTGTTCCTGGTATAAATAAGCTAATAACAATAACAACTAATCCTACAAAGAGAAGCCATAGAAAATCTTTAATCAGTTTTATATCTTTTTCACTATGCTTGTGCTTTGTATAAGCGAAAAGATATTGCAGAAATTGCACGACAGCAATCCATAGAATCGCCAAAGTAAAGGCGGTCCAGCTATCCTCCATATCCGGGCTGACATTTGCAGCCATAAATAATAAAGCAGGCATTTGGAGAACTGTCATAATGATGATATGCAATAAATTATGCTTCCCATAGCGGTTCATATACACTGTCTGCACATTCCAAATATTTATGAAACATGAAAAAACAACAATATATATAATAATCTCATTTAAGCTAAATATTCCTCTCTCTAGGCTATGTAGAACATGAGTAATCTTAGAAATCCCAAATACAAACACCAAGTCATAAAATAGCTCAGTAAGATTGACCTTCTTTGTCTCTTCCATCATTTTTTCTCCCATATGCTCGTCCTTTCTATATACATCCATCTATATTACCTTTCTATTTATCTATCGTAATATCAGCTGAAACTATAGCATTTTCCTCTGATACTTTTTGTGTCCCACAGACTAAACCGTCCTCACCTAAAGTAGGAGCGTTTACAATATATATATGCAGGTCATTATTTACACGGACTCTTGGAATCTGGGTGATACCGGAAGTACGATCATATTCCCCCTGACTGGATATGTCTTCATCAGTATATCCATCTGTATAAGCCAGGACTTCATAACTTGAAACAAGTTAACACTAAGTATGTCAGGTAGTCTTGTCTGTATATGTAAACATATCCACATACTTTTTAACAATAAAATTAGGTTATCTTTAAAAGATATTACCTCAACAAACTGGAATTTGTAGGGCTATATTAACAGACTAAGTTGATTTAAAACAGCCCTACAAATTAGAACTTGTTATCATAAATTCTCCTATTTTTAAAAAAGTGGAACATAAGCATGTTCCACTATTTAATTGCTAAATATTGTATTTTATATTCTGCTATTTAATTATTTAGAAATTTCAACAAATTTCTTTAATGTTCTTATAAGTTGAGAAGTGTAAGACATTTCATTGTCATACCAAGCAACAGTTTTAACTAATTGTTTTCCTCCAACTGTTAAAACTTTTGTTTGAGTTGCATCAAATAATGAACCAAAACTAATTCCAATAACATCACTTGATACTAATTCTTCTTCAGTATATCCAAATGATTCATTACTTGCAGCTTTCATAGCAGCATTGATTTCTTCAACAGTAGTTTCTTTTTCTAAAACTGTTACAAGTTCAGTGATTGATCCAGTTATAACAGGTACTCTTTGAGCAGCTCCATCTAATTTTCCTTTTAATTCAGGAATAACAAGTCCAATAGCTTTTGCAGCTCCAGTTGTATTAGGAACTATGTTTTCAGCAGCAGCTCTAGCTCTTCTTAAATCTCCTTTTTTATGAGGAGCATCTAATGTATTTTGGTCATTTGTATAAGCATGGATAGTTGTCATTAATCCTTCAACAATTCCAAATTTATCATTTAAAACTTTTGCCATTGGAGCAAGACAGTTAGTTGTACAAGAAGCTCCTGATATTACTGTTTCACTTCCATCTAAGATATTGTCATTTACATTGTAAACAACAGTTTTTAAATCTCCTGTAGCTGGTGCAGAGATAACAACTTTTTTAGCTCCTGCTTTGATGTGAGCTTCCGCTTTTTCTTTACTTGTAAAGAAACCAGTACATTCAAGAACTACATCTATTCCTAATTCTCCCCAAGGTAATTCTTCAGGATTAGCTTTAGCAAAAACTTTTATGCTATCTCCATCTACTACAAAACCATCATCAGTAACTTCGATTGTTCCATCGAATCTTCCTTGTGCTGAATCATATTTAAAAAGATGTGCTAATGTTTTTGCATCTGTTAAGTCATTTATAGCAACAACATCGAAATCTTTATTTTTACTCATAACTCTTAATGCTAATCTTCCAATTCTTCCAAATCCATTAATTGCAACTTTTACTGCCATTTTAACCTCCTAAATTTTAACTTTCTATAAATTTATAAAAAAACCAATAATTAACCAAAATTAAATTAATTGTTTATATTTAAAATATATACTTTTTTTAAACAACTGTCAAATTTTAGTTGACAATATTTTTAACTTAAAAATGGTTATTTTTTTACCGTAACTCAAAAGTTAACCGTTATTATTTTAAAACTTCTTTCATATCAAGAGGAATTTCAATTTCAACTTTTAGATTTTCTAAAGTTTTTGGATTTTGAAATTCTAATTTATACGCATGAAGCATCTGCCTTTTTGCTAAATTCATATCTCCACCATAAAGCTCATCCCCCACCAAAGGATGACCAATAAGGGATAAGTGAGCTCTTATCTGATGAGTTCTACCTGTATATAGTCTAGCTTCAAGAAAGGTAATATTTTTCTCACGATTTCTTTCTAAAACTTTTATATGAGTTTTAGCTGACTTTCCACCATTTTCTTCAGAAAGTTCAATTCTTCTTAAGTCATCTCCAATTTTTCCTATGGGAAGTTCTATAAAGAAATCATCTTTTTCTATTATTCCACTTACGATAACTTTATATGTCTTTTTAACTTCTGTTTTATCTTGTAAAAAAGCTTGAGTATATGCGTTTTTTGCAATTATGATAAGTCCAGATGTATTCATATCTAAACGATTATAAAATCTAGGCACTAAAGTTTTTTCTAAAGTTTTTTCAAAATAATTTACAACTGCATTTGCCAAAGTTTTATCTACTTTTTTTTGAGTAGGATGAACTATGATATATGGCTCTTTATTCACTATAAGTAAATTTTCATCTTCATAAACTATATCTATTGGTATATCCATAGCCTTTATACCCGTACTTTTTTCTTTTTCAATTATAACTATTCTATTTAATTTCTTAATCTTCTTGGCATTATTTTTAATTCTTTTTCCATTTAGATAAATCTCTAAATTTCTAAGACCTCTACTAGAATAGCCCTTTGTTTCTTTTAAATAAGTTCCAATTTCATAACCATCGAACTCATGTTCCACTATATATTTTTTCATTCTATTCCTCAATCTACATTCAGATTTTTTATTAATTCAATAAGTTTGTCCACATCTTCTTCTTTAGTTGCCCAAGAAGTTACAAATCTTGATGATTGACTTTCTCCTATACCAAAAAATTCAACAGAAAAAATAACTTCTTTTTCTAATTCTTTTATTTGCTTTTCGCTTAAGTCAACAAAAATCTGGTTAGTATATGAATCAGTTGCTAGTTTAATTCCTTTTTCAACAAAGGCATTTTTAATTTTTAAAGCCATTTTATTAGAGTGAACTCCTATTCTATAGTATAGATCGTTTTTAAATAGAGTAGCAAATTGAACTCCTAACAGTCTTCCCTTTGCAAACAATCCACCTTTTTGCTTGATAGAGAAATTAAATTCTTTCTTTATATTTTCATTTATAATAACTACAGCTTCACCAAATAATAGACCACATTTTGTACCACCAATATAGAAAGCATCACAATATTTAGGGTAGTCTTCTAAGTTTATATCACATTTTTCTGAGGCAAGTGCAGAGGCAAGTCTAGCTCCATCTAAAAATAAATATAGATTATTATCTTTACAAGTTTTGCTAATTGCTTCTAACTCATCTTTAGTGTAGACAGTTCCTATTTCAGTAGTATTTGAGATATAGACCATTTTAGGCTTAACCATATGATGATCTTCATGTTTTCTCAATTCATTCAGTATTAGCTCAGGTGTCAACTTTCCATCAACAGGCTCAACTTCAATTATTTTATGACCTGTTGCTTCTATAGCTCCAGTTTCGTGTATAGAAATATGACCTGTTTTTGAAGCGATAACAGCTTCATAAGGTTTTAGTGTATGAGAAATAACAGTTGTATTTGCTTGAGTTCCACCAACTAAAAAGTAAATATCAGCATTAGGATAGTTAATATTTTCTTTAATTAAATTTTTAGCTTCCTCACAATATTCATCTTCACCATAACCTATTGTTTGTTCATAATTTGTCTTAACCAGTGCTTCTAAAACTTCAGGACAAGCTCCTTCACTATAATCATTTTTAAAACTTATCATAGCTATACCTCCTAAAAATTAAAACCTAATTGTCTATATGCCTCATATAAAATTATAACAGCCGAATTAGAAAGATTTAAAGATCTACCCATTGGTATCATTGGAATTGTTATACATCTTTCAGGATTTGTATTTAAAATTTCTTCAGGTATTCCCCTTGATTCTGGTCCAAACATGATAAAATCATTTTCCTCATATTTGACATCAGAATATTTTTGTTTAGTCTTTGTTGTAGCATAAAATAGTCTTATACCTTTATTAGCTTCTAAAAATTCTTCGAAAGATTCCCAAATTTTTAAATCTACTAAATGCCAGTAATCCATTCCAGCTCTTTTTACTTGTTTTTCATCAAGAGAAAAACCTAATGGCTTTATTAAATGTAAAGTTGAATTTGTTAATACACAACTTCTTCCAATATTTCCTGTGTTATATGGAATTTCAGGTTGATACAATACTATATTCATAATTTTCCCTTTCAAATTTATTTTATTTCATCTAAATGACTTGTGTTAGAAAAATCTGTGATTTCAAATTTTCCATCTTTATATTTTACTATAGTGTAGCTAGTATTTTTAGGTATTGCTTCATCACTTAAAGTAGAAATATCTTTTCCACTTATATAGTGTAGTAAAGTTTTTAAAGTTGCTCCATGACTTACAACTAAAACTCTTTCATAATTTTTATTCAATTCAACAAACTTATTTAAACCTTTGATAACTCTTTCTCTAACTTCAAGAAAACTTTCACCATTATATTCTCTTGGATCATATTCAATTTGATTGAAAAAGAAGTTTTTTACTTGTTCAGGATAAAGTTTTTTAAACTCTTCATGTCCCATACCTTCCATATCTCCCATTGAAATTTCAACAAAATCATCAAAAATTTCAACTTCTTGCTCTCTGTCACCTTTTATATAGTTTGCAGTATCGTTAGCTCTTTTTAAAGAAGTAGAATAAAATTTATCAAATTTAATATCTTTTAACTTTTTACCTAATAATTTTGCTTGAGTAATTCCTAACTCAGTAAGAGGGGAATCAGAAAGCCCTTGGAATCTTTTCTCAACATTCCAAATTGTTTGTCCATGTCTCACAAAATAAATCTCCATATGTTGAACACCTCCATTTAATTTGTTATAATATATATTAGATTATACAAAATTTTACAATATATGTAAAACTAAGTTTATAAATTGAGGTGAAAAATGAAATTTTTAGGAATAATACCAGCGAGATATTCTTCAACTAGACTTGAAGGAAAACCTTTAAAATTAATAGAAGGTCACACTATGATAGAATGGGTGTACAAAAGAGCCAAAAAATCAAATCTAGATTCATTGATAGTTGCAACAGATGATGAAAGGATATATAATGAAGTCTTAAATTTTGGTGGACAAGCAATAATGACAAGCACAGAACATACTAACGGAACATCAAGAATAGCAGAAGTTTGTGAAAAAATAAAAGACTATGATGTTATCATAAATATTCAAGGTGATGAACCATTAATAGAATATGAAATGATAAATAGTTTAATAGAAACATTTAAAGAAAATAAAGATTTAAAAATGGCTACATTAAAACATAAATTAACTGAAAAAGAAGAAATAGAAAATCCAAATAATGTAAAAGTAATTTGTGATAAAAATGATTATGCAATATATTTTTCAAGATCTGTAATTCCTTATCCAAGAAAGGCTGATGATATATCATATTTTAAGCATATAGGAATCTATGGGTATAAAAGAGACTTCGTTATAGAATATTCAAAGATGCCAGCAACAGTTTTAGAAGTAGCTGAGTCTTTGGAACAACTTAGAGTTTTAGAAAATGGTTATAAAATAAAAGTTTTAGAAACAACTCATAGTTTAATTGGGGTAGATACTCAAGAAAACTTAGATCAAGTAATTAATTTTGTAAAAAAAAATAATATAAGAATATAAGGAGGAGTTGAGGTATAAATATCTCACAAAGGACATGAATAAAAAAATATCTTTAATAATTGTATCAGCATTTATGCTATTAGCCTGTTCAAATAATTCAGGGAAAAAGGTTAAACCAGTAAAACCTAATGGAGACTACAAAATAGGTACTGTAGTTGAAGAAAATACTAATAATACTAATATTGAAAGAGGAAATAGAGAAAAAATAACTCTAGAAAATACTGTATTTAAAAAATTAGGATTACCTTTACCATATAATACTTTTGGAGTAGCTATACCTTACTTAGTTCCTGTAAATGATAACCATAAAGAAAGTTTCTCAGTTTTTGGAGAATATGATGAAAATAAAGCTCTAAAATACTTTAAAAATTTATCTTCAAGAGGACATGGAGATAACTCACCTTATTGGAGATGGAAAACAAGTATTAAAAAATCAGATCTATACAATAAAGTAGAGAGTAGAATAGTTTCTATCTATAAAACAAATCCTAGAAATGTTTTAACTCTTGTAAATGGTGAATGGCAACAAGCACCTATAAGAAGTGTTGGAGATGTTAAAGATATAATAGTTGCAGCAAGAGGAGAATCTGGAATAATAACTCATATGCTTATCATAACTAGCAATGGTAAGTACTTAGTAGCAAAAGAATTTAATGTAAGAAAACTTTTAGCAACTAACAATGCACTTTATGGTTCAAAAGGAGAAGAAGGTTCTTATTCTTCTAAACCAATTATGCCTAGTGTAAGTTCATTACCTTCAGCATATCTAGCTTTAGAAGAAGATGGAGGATATATCCACATATATGGTGGAGGATATGGACATGGAGTTGGAATGTCTCAATTCGCAGCTGGAACTTTAGCTAAGAATGGAGAAAGTTACAAAAATATTTTAAAAAGATACTATACTAATGTAAAACTTTCAACTGTTGAATCGGTATTAGGAAATAATAAGGAAATCAAAGTTGGTATCACAACTAATGGAAGTTTAGAACATGGAAGACTTAATATTTTCTCATCAGAAAATAAAGTTCAAATATATAATGAAGACTTTGATATAACAGTTGGAGCAAATGAAAGAGTTGATGTAAGAAATTCTTCAGGAGCAGTGACTATAACTCTTGAAAACGGAAAAGAGTATAAGACTAGAAATCCTTTAAATTTCTATGCTAAGGGAGAATATTTAACAATTAGTCCTGTTAGAAAAGCTCATACTACTTCTCCAAAATATAGAGGAATTCTAACTATAATTCCAAGAGGTTCTAGTTTAAGAGTAATAAATACTATAGATATCGAAAAATATCTGTTACAAGTTGTTGCAAGTGAAATGCCAAGAAGCTTTGGTGTTGAAGCATTGAAAGTACAAGCTGTTGCAGCAAGAACTTATGCGGTTAGTGATATATTAAAGGGTAAGTATGCTAAAGATGGTTTCCATATAAAAGATACTGTTGAAAGCCAAGTATATAATAACCAAATAGAAAATGAAGATGCAACTCGTGCTATAAAAGAAACTGCTGGGGAAATTATGACTTATGATGGTATGCCTATAGATGCCAAATACTTCTCAACATCTTCTGGATTTACAAGCCATGCTTCTAATGTATGGTAATAGGAGAGGTCACTCTTTTTAAAAATTTCTCTTGACTTAAAAAAGAGGAAGTGATATTATGAAAGCAAGAAAAGTCTTATTAATTAAGGCTAATTGAATCGGGAATGACGGTAAGAATATCATTCACTCGTATGAAGACTGGATTGTTCCAGTCTTTTACTTTTTGTAGGAGGAAAAATGGTAAAAATAGAAATTGTTTCTATTAAAAAGAAATTTTTTCAAATTTGTGATGACAGTGAATTATTACATAATGATGATTTAAAAAGACCTTATCTTATAATTTTAAAGCTAAAATATAGGGGTAAAAAAATAGATTTTGCTATTCCTTTTAGATCTAATATTCCTCCAAGTGCTAAAGAGTGGGAATTTTATCCTCTACCTCCAAATAGCACAACTAAAGAAACTTATCATCATGGATTACATTTTATAAAAATGTTTCCAATAAAGAAAGAATACAAAGAAAAGTTTCATACTTCAAAAAATGAGTTTTTTCAGAAAGTTATTGAAGCTAAAATAAAAAAAGATTTAAAATTAATAGTTGGAAAAGCACAAAATTATTTGGTAAAATATGAAGAGAAAATTATTAATGAACATTCAGTGAATATTGATAAAATAATAGAAATTTTAGGCTTTAAAGAATAATAGGAGAGTTAAATGGAAATTGAAAGTTTAGAATTTAAAACTGAAAAAGAATATAAGGAATTTTTAGACTATCTTTTTTCAATAAGAGATATTGAATATAGAGATTTTAATACAAAAATTATCGTACCTGTGGATTGTGAAATAATTGGAATAAGAACTCCAATTTTAAAAGATATGGCTAAAAAAATCTCTAAAACTTCTTCTGAAAATTTTTTAAATCTTTTTGAAAAATTATTTCTTAAAAAGAAAGTTAAGTATTATGAAGAAAAGGCTTTATATGGTTTTTTAATTGGCTATTCAAAGATGGAATTTCAAGATAGACTAAAAAGAATAGATTTCTTTATAAATATTATAGATAATTGGGCAGTCTGCGATATAGTTGACTCAAGCTTTAAGTTTGTAAATAAGAATAAAGAAGATTTCTATAAATATCTAAATTCTAAATTATCTGCAACAAATCCATGGGAACAAAGATTTATTTTTGTTATGTTACTCGCTTATTATGTAGAAGATAAATATTTGAAAGATATTTTTAAGATCTGTGAAAAAATAAAATCAGAAGAATATTATGTTAACATGGCTAAAGCTTGGTTACTGTCAGTTTGCTATGTTAAACATAGAGATGAAACTTATAAATTCTTAGAAAAGACTAAACTAGATGCTTGGACAGTCAATAAAGCTATTCAAAAAGTTAGGGAATCTCTGAGAGTTACAAAAGAAGAAAAAGGAAAAATACTGATTTTAAAAAGAAAATAATAAAAATAATGACTCTATCGTACAAGCAATTTAATTGTGGTTTACTAAAATAGAGTCGTTTTTATATTAATATCATTGACAAAATTGGTAAAAATGATAGAATTAAATATAAATATATAAAGATCTAAGAGAAGAGGGGGGACAGATTATATGGACAACAATTTATATAATGTAGAAAAAAATTTACGATCAATAGCTAAAAGATATGAAAATGTAAAATATTCAGTTGGACTTGCAGTACTTTTTTTAATGAAGGGGACAAGTGCATTTTCTACTGATAACAAGATACAAGAATTAGAAAAGCAAAAGGATATTTTAACAGACATCAAAAAAGAAAAGGCTGAAGTAAAAGAAACTAAGAAAATAGCAAAGGCTACACCAAAATTAAAAGCTTCATGGGCAAATGTACAATTTGGTGCTAACGATTTGTACAGCAATTTTTTTACTGCACCTAAAACTAAACTAGAAAAAACATCAATAGTAAAAAAAGAAAAGACTGTTTTAGTAGCTAGTGTAGATAATACTACAAGTTTACCTATGTTCGCTAAACTTTCATCAGATATAGAAGAAATATCAACTCCTACAACAGAAGAAATTAACACAAGCAAAGGAAATTTAAAAACTTCAATAGGAAATTTACAAGAAAAAATAAATAGTGCAAGAAAAGAAAACAGTAAAGAAGTAGAAGGTTTAAAACTAGAATTAGTTCAACTTATGGAACAAGGAAATCAAGTGGTAAAATCACCTTGGTCATCTTGGCAATTTGGAGTTAACTATTTTTATGATAGCTGGGGCTCTGCATATAAAGGTAGAGAAGATAAAGTTAAGAATATAGGGGTTATAGAAAGAGATACAGATATATTAACTAATTCAGTTTCAAAGTCTAGTAAAAAATATAGTGAATTAAATCTCGCAAAAAGAGAAAACCCTTATAAGCTTATAAGTGTAAAAGAAGTAATTCCACCTGTAAAAGATTTTAAATTTAGTCCTGTCTTTAGTTTGAGAGAAGTAACTAGATTAGAAGCATTAAATTTAAGTATAGATACTATTTCTCCAGAAATTCCAGATACATTCAGATTCAGTATAAATACACCAACTATACCAACAATTAACCCTATACAAGTTAATATTGAAACAGTAGAATTAACAAACTATGGAAATGTTTGGAATAGAGGTATAGTAGGAAGACAAGATCCTGTGTATTTCAATAATCTTTATACTGTCCCTACAGGAACCTATACTTTAAATGATACTACTTTAGGACTAGATGGACAATATGCTCCAACAGTTATTGATATGTCTATTATTGGGCAAAGTGTTAAAGTTGAAAATGGAACTATTTTTAATGTAAATAAGGTTGGAGGAAGAGCTGTCTCAATAGATATTGACACAGGTTATGAAGACTGGGCAAATCACCCAGCAACAAGCTCTACATTTACAAATGAAGGAATAATCAATTTAAATGCTAAAAATACAGCAGGTATTGAAGCACAAACAGAGACAACTCCAGCACCTTATGGAACTAATCCTGCTACAGGTGGGCCATGGGTAGCCAAGAAAGAAATTTATGGTATAAATAATGGAGAGATTAATGGATATGCTGAAAAACAAGTGGCAATGACTTTCGTAAGAGAACAAGTGCCAGGTGAAGAAAAGCAATTTTTAACAAATGCTGCAAATGGAAGAATAACTATGAATGGTTCTAAGTCAATGGCATTTTCATTCAATGTAGATAACTTATATGCAGAAGCAAAAAATCAAGGGAAAATTATTTTAAATGGTATAAATAACTATGGGTTTGCTTTTGGTAAACAAATTTCAAATAATCACTTAAAGGAAAATTCAGTCATAAGCAATGAGGCTTCAGGAACAATAGAAGTAAATGGAGATAACTCAGGTGGATTTGCATTACAAGAAATGATAGATGCTACTAAAAATCCTTATATAAAAAATATTAACATCACTAATAAGGGTAAAATTAATATTAATTCTAAAGAATCTTTTGGTATATACTCAGAACAAATGACAGCAAAAAATACTGGTGAAATTAATATAATTGAAAATTCTACTAAATCTATTGGATTATATGCTACAAAGAAAAATACTGTTAATACTGAACTTATTAATGAAGGAAAAATTAATATAGAAACTAAAAATGATGCAAATATTGGTTTATTAACTGATAATACAAAAGTTATAAATGCAACAGCTGGAGAAGTAAATGTACTAAAAGGAGAAAATATAGGAGCCCTAATATCTGGAACAGGTGAGGGAGAAAACCTTGGTAAAATTTCTTCAATAGCTGATGGTTCTATTGGAATTTTGACAAAAGATAGTGGAAAGTTTACCAATAGTGGAAAAATAATTATAAATGCTAAGGCTTCCTCTACAAATAAAGGAGCAATTGGAATACTAGCTAATACAGGTTCAAATTTTACTAACCCAACAGGTAAATTGGATATTAATGTAAGTGGAAGAAACTCTGTTGGAATTTACTCTAAAGGCACTGTAAAAGTTGGCGTGGGAAGTACTTCTGCAGCAGATAATGCTATAAACTTTTTTGCTGATACAAATGGAAATATAGAATTTGAAAGTGGTAAGGTTGTAAATTCTACAACAAAATCAGGTGCTTTATTATTCTATGATGGAAATTCAAATGGAAAAATAAAGTTAGTTGGTGATTTAAAGGCAACTATTGAGGGTGGAAACAGTGCTACTGAAAGGGGGTCTGCATTTTTCTACAGATCTTCATCAGCTCCTGTAAATGGTTCTGTAACAGGATATAATAATGCTATTTCTTATGGTTCATTTACTCCAGGTGAAGTACAAACTTTCTTTGATAATTTATTTGGAACAGGTGCTGCTGGAAGTAGTACTCTAAATAAATTGGAATTAACTATGAAAGAAGGTTCAAGATTATTTATTTCACCTAATGTAAAAGCAAAAATAAGTCAACTTGTTACAGATAACTTATTTTCTGGAATAACTGGAGCTCCAGTTATATCTCCTAGCAGCAGTGATGATTATGTTAGAAATTTATTATTAAAGAGTGAATTAGAAATAGATAGACCTGTTAATCTTGACTCAGCAAGTGAAACTTATAATAAATTAGAAATATCAAATTCTTCTATTATTAATAATAGTACAATAAGTGGAACAAAAGATAAGCAATATGCTATGGTTCAAGAAAATGATGAGGTAAATAGAGGATATGTAACTCTTTTAAATAATCAAAATAATGGAAAAAATCGCAACAAACCCTTAATTATAGGAGTATGTTACGATTTCCAACTAATTGATTATATCCCTTCAGAAGACCATGATATAAAAATGGACTATATTGTTACTGAAAAGAATATTGTTATTTAAGTTTTATTATTTTACTGATTTTTCTATAATTATTTCATTTTTATATGTATCTATTTTAGCATTGGCACCAATCGGAACGGTAATAAAAGGTCTTACATGTCCTGACTTGAATCCTTTTATTATCGGAATTTTCATGTCACCAAAGTTATCCAGAAAAACATCTTCTAGAGACATGTCATCCAAATCTGATCTTTTGGCACCTTTAAAATCTCCTAAAATAATACCTTTTAAATTTTTAAGCTTTCCGGCAAGTTTTAACTGCTTAAGCATTCTGTCAACCCTGTAGGTAGCCTCATTTACTTCTTCTATAAACAGTATTTTCCCGTCTGTATTTATTTCATACTCTGTTCCAAGGGAAGCTACTACAAGCGAAAGATTTCCACCTGTTATTCTTCCTTCTCCTCTACCACTTTTCATTATGGAATAACTGTCATCAAATTCAAGCAAATTGTAGGACTGCTTATCAGTAAATGCCTTATTGAATCCATTTTCAGTAGTTTCAGGTATTTTGTCAAAATTTGAGCTCATAGGCCCATGAAAAGTAACAAGCCCTGTTTTTTCATTGATTGCAAGCAATAACGTTGTCAAATCACTGAATCCTGAAAATATTTTAGGATTTTTTCTTATCAGGTCATAATCAAGTTTGTCTACAATTCTTATAGTTCCATATCCTCCTCTTATGGCAAAAATTGCTTTTATATTTTTATTCGCAAACATATCATTTATATCTTTAGCCCTTATATAATCAGTCCCTCCAAATCCATACCATCTTGAATCATAGGAACGACCATATACAACGTTAAATCCTCTGCTAAGAAGATATTCCACTTCTGCATCA
>ERZ772917.1109-NODE-1109-length-16654-cov-25.262305_pt1 | contig 16654 bp, 13 predicted proteins | sample MGYA00511187_ERZ772917 | MGnify/ENA primary metagenome ERZ772917 (study PRJEB29015, sample SAMEA2737925) | human oral metagenome | biome: human oral; feature: human-associated habitat; material: dental | place: China | collected 2012 ... | reverse complement strand
ACCAGGGCTCGCACGCCCGCGAAGGATTTGCTGACGTGTCGTACCGCCAGCACTGGGGTGTCCATGTGGTGTCCTTTCGAACGCGTGTCGCCGTCCCGGGGCCACTCCCCTCGCGCGGGTGTCGCTTGCTTGAGGGGGTGCGAGGTGCGCGAGCCGGTGCGCGCGGGAGTGGCCCGGCCACGGCCTCGTCATTGGAGTGAGGGACGAGGCCGTGGGGCCCGGGTGGTCGTCGCCTGTGTGGGGCTCAGAAGCCGAGAGAGTCGACGTTGTCCTTGGTGATCTTGAGCCAGCCGGTGCCTTCGAGGACCTTGGTGGAGCCGGGCGAGAAGTGCATGCTTTCGTAGCCTTCGACGCCCAGGTTGACGCCGTCTTCGATCTTTTCACCGTTGAGGATCTTCGTGGCCAGGGCGGCCATCGCGTAGCCGGCGTTGGCGGGATCCCACAGGGTCAGGGTGGAGACGGAGCCGTCCTTGAGGATCTGGGCGTTGGCGGCGGGCATGCCGGTGCCGGCGGTGAAGACTTTGCCCTTCAGGCCGAGTTCGTCGATGGCGCGGGCGGTGCCGGGCGCGTCGAAGGAGGAGGTGCCGAGGATGCCCTTGACTTCGGGGTACTTCTTGAGGACTTCCTTGGCGGTCTGGTAGGCGGTTTCGCCGTTGTCCTGGGATTCGACGCGGGGCTCGGCTTCGAGCAGCGTCATGTTGGGGTACTTCTCCTTCTGGTGGGCGACGGCGCCGTCCGCCCATTCGTTGTGGGAGGCGTTGGTGACGTGTCCGACCATGGTGGTGTAGACGCCTTCTTCACCCATGGCTTCAGCGAGGTTGTCCATGATGAACGCGCCGTATTCCGTGTTGTTGAAGGCTTCGATGTCGTACATCGTGTTTTGCTGGGAGGCGCCTTCGTGGGTGACGACGACGATGCCTGCGTCCATGGCCTGCTTGAGGACGGGTTCGATGGCGCCGGGGTCGACGGGGACGACACAGATGGCGTCGACACCTTGGGCAATGAGGTCTTGGATGACCTGGGCCTGCATGGTGGCGTCGGTTTCGGCGGGGCCCTTCTGGAAGGCGTTCATGCCCGTGTCGGCGGCGTACTTGTTGACGCCGGTTTCCATGCGGACGAACCAGGGGTTGGTGGCGTCCTTGGGGACGACGGCGATCGTGTAATTGCCGTCTCCGCCGCCGGTCTTGCCGCCGGATGCGGATTGGGAGGCGTCGTCCATCGTGCAGGCGCCGAGTGCGAGGGCGCATGCGGACACGGTGGCGAGGGCTGTGGCTGCGAGGCGGGACTTCATCGGAACTCCTCTGGGTATTGTCAACATCGGTGTTGGGTTGTGGTTGTGCGTGCGGCGGCTCCGCTGGGGTGCGGCGGTGCGTGGCGTGGCCGTGCTTCGTTGCTGGGCCGCTCCCGCGGTGTCGCTTGTGCAGTGCTGCTGCGTGCCGGGCGTTCCCGTCCTTGGGGGCGCGTCGGCGTGCCCCCAATCCTAGGACACGCGGGTGGTGGCGTTCACTTTTGGGGTGTGTGATGGACGAGGCCGGGGCGGGGTTGCGGGGTTGGTGTGGGCTGGTTGTGGGCTGATTTGTCAGACATATGGACTGGGGTGTTAGTCTAGACAAATACAGTACGATACGAATCGGTGCGAACCGCCTCGTTGCTTGCTGGAGCGGCGCACACTCGTGCGGTAATGCGCATCATAAGTGCACGTTTGTGTGATTGTGTGCAGAGATGCGGGAGGATGTGCAGGGCGTGGGCGCGCACATCCGCATCCTGGGGAGGCGCAAACGCCGCGCAACGCAGCATTCCCCTTGTACCCCCACCCACCACACCACCTAGCTTGTGTGTCGTAGATTACCCGCTATTCTTAGTCATATGACCCACGGTGAGAATCCCCAATCAGAGCGACTAGTAAAGTCAAAACAACGAGTCGCCGACCATGGTGAGGTATTCACTCCCTCCAACATTGTGGACGCCATGCTCGACCTGGTTAAAGACGAGTCCGAGCGCATCGATGCCCGTGTCCTTGAGCCAGCCTGCGGCGAAGGCGCGTTCTTGCAGGAAGTGCTGCGCCGCAAGCTCACCACCTGCCAAGCCAGGTACGGCAAAAACGAGTTCGAGCGCAACCACTACGCCCTGCTCGGACTCATGTGTATCTACGGCATCGAACTCCTCGAAGACAACGCCCAGATCTGCCGCGACAACCTCCACGCGATCTTCATCGACTTCCTCGGCCCAGACGCAGCACCTGAGTGGGCGCAATCAGCCCAGGTAGTCCTCAAGACAAACATTGTCCAAGCCGACGCACTCACCATGAAACTCCCCAATGGTGAGGCAATCACCTTCGCCGAGTGGGGGTACCTAGGCAAAGGACGCTTCCAACGCCGCGACTTCCTCTACGGCGACCTAGCCAAACGATCAGCCTTCGGGGAAGACACCTTGTTCGGGAACATGGAGATCGCCGACATCTTCACCCCCACCACGTCCTTCCCCACGATGAGCGTGGCCGACATCGCCGCACTGGAGGCATGACATGGAGAACCTCCTGGCACGTACTCACAACCCCGATGTGCTCACATGCATCGCCAACCTCTCCAACGACGAGGTCTTCACCCCGCCAGAGATGGCCAGCGCAATGCTCGACATGGTTGCCGAAGCGTGGGCGGCCGACCATGACGGTGAGAATCTGTGGGCGAACCCGGACGTGACGTTCCTGGATCCGTTCACGAAGACGGGCGTGTTCCTGCGGGAGATCACCCGCCGCCTCGTCGAAGGGCTCGAAGCACAGATTCCGGATTTGCAGGAGCGGGTCAACCATGTGCTGACCATGCAGGTGCATGGGATTGCGATTACCGAGCTCACTGCGCTAATGGCCCGACGAAGCGTGTATTGCTCCAAGCGTGCTAATGGCAAGCACTCGATCTGCACGGGCTTTGACACCCCGGACGGCAATATCTGGTTCGAGCGCATCGAACACACCTGGACGGGCGGAACACGAGAGAGCCGAGTCGACCCACTCACCGGGGACGAGATCTTCATCTACACGGGGCGCAAATGCTCCTACTGCGGCGCGAGAGAGAACGACTACAGGCGAGGCGACGACCTCGAAACACACGCCTACGCCTTCATCCACACCGACGACATCAAGCAACGTATCAACGAAATCTTTGGAGCCGCCATGCACTTCGACATCGTGATCGGCAACCCGCCATACCAACTGAGCGACGGCGGCTTCGGCAAGTCCGCGGCACCCATCTACCACGAGTTTGTCGAGCAGGCGAAAGCCCTCGACCCTCGATACCTGACGATGATCATCCCATCTCGCTGGTTCTCAGGGGGTAAGGGACTGGACGACTTCCGAGACGCCATGCTCAATGACGACCGGCTGCGCTCCATCACCGATTACCTCAACGCTTCCGATGTCTTCGCCGGCATCGGCCTGAAAGGCGGCGTCTGCTACTTCCTGTGGAACCGCGACAATCGTGGAGAGTGCACCGTCACCACTCACTTCAAGGACCATGCACCCTCTGTCGCAACGCGTCCCCTCCTTGAAACCGGCGCTGACACCTTCATCCGTTTCAATCAAGGAGTCACCATCCTCCGAAAGGTGATGGACTATGGTTCCAATCGCAGCTTCGCCGATATGGTGAGTTCCGCACGTCTATTTGGATTCCGAACGTACTTTAAGGGTCGGGAAGCGGCAGTAGACGGCGATCTAGTGGTCTATCAAAACGGTGGCACCGGATACGTCGGTCGCGACGAGGTGCAGTCAGGCGCCGAATGGATTGACGCTTGGAAGATCTTCGTTAGCTATGCAGCTCCTGGAACCGGCAATCGAGACACGTACCCTCACCGAATCATTTCAACCCCGTTCATCGGCCAGCCAGGCGAGATTTCAACCGAGACCTACCTCGCGATTGGCCCGTTTGAAACCCGCACCGAAGTCGACAGCGCACTGTCATACCTGAAGTGCCGGTTCACAAGATTCCTTATTCTGCTGCATAAGGCCTCTCAACATGTCACGAAAAAGGTCTACAGCTTTGTCCCGCAGCAGTCATGGGATCGGACTTGGACGGATGAGGAGTTGTACGCCAAGTACGGCCTGACTGATGAGGAGATCGCCTTCATTGAGTCGATCGTGCGCCCGATGGAGGATGAGTGATGGCTCGCTCGGCGGAGGTGTTGCTTCCTCCTCGTCCCTCGGCGCGGCTGCGTATTTACGCGTGGTCTCCCAAGAACCCTGCGCCTGAGTATCAGGGACTGATTAAGGTCGGTCAGACCACGCGTGAGGATGTGCGGGAGCGGATCCGTGAGTCTCAAGGTCAGGTGCAGCAGGAGTTCACGCTTCACGCCGATGTGGTGGCTGAGCGCGAAGATGGCTCGATCTTCCGCGATAAGGACGTCATCGAACGCCTCAAGGCCAAGGGGTTTGAGAACCCTCACTTCGGCTCGGCGTCCGAGTGGGTACACTGCAAGCCCATTGACGTACTGACGGCAATTACGGAGCTACGCAAGGGCGAAGTCTTTTCTGGTCACCACTACCAGACCTTCCCCATGCGCCCCGAGCAAGCCCGGGCGGTCGACCAGACCATCGGCTATTTCGAGTCTATCTGGGAAGAAGACCCTGATGCTGTTCCGCGCTTCTTGTGGAACGCCAAGATGCGCTTTGGTAAGACCTTCACCTCCTACCAGCTCGCCAAGCGTATGGGGGCGAAGCGTGTCCTCGTCGTGACGTTCAAGCCTGCCGTGCAGGACGCGTGGCATGAAGACCTGGCCAGCCACGTGGACTTTGACGGCTGGCAGTACCGCAACACCGATCTTATGGCTGAGCAAGGTCCTGGCGACCCGGACAAGCCGCTGGTGTACTTTGGCTCGTTCCAAGACCTGCTCGGTCGGGACAACAAGACTGGGCTGATCAAGTCGAAGAACGAGTGGGTTCACACCATTAACTGGGACTTGGTCATCTTCGACGAGTACCACTTCGGGGCCTGGCGAGAATCGGCCAAGGCTCTCTTCGAAGGCGAAGAAGCGAAGGTCGCCGACAAAGAGTTGGATGCCGAGTTCGCCAACGGCGCACTAGACACCTTCGACACCGAACTCGACGAGTTAGGCAACGATGAGGCGGAGTTCCTGCCCATCACCACCCGCTCCTACCTCTACCTCTCCGGTACTCCGTTCAAGGCCCTCGCAACAGGTGAGTTCATTGAGGAGCAGATCTTCAACTGGACCTACACCGACGAGCAGGAAGCAAAAGCCCGGTGGGAACTCGAGCACCCGGGTGAACGCAACCCCTATGGGTCGCTGCCGGAGATGCGACTGCTGACCTACCAGATGCCGGACGACATCCTGTCTGTGGCAGTGCAGGGCGAGTTCGACGAGTTTGACCTCAACACCTTCTTCGAGGCAACTGGAGAAGGAGACTCAGCATACTTTGTCCATGAGTCCGATGTGCAGAAGTGGCTCGACCTCATTCGTGGCGAGCATGCGCCCACGCAGCTCGACTCGCTCAAGGCTGGCAGCAGGCCGCCCTTCCCGTATGCGGATGCTCGCTTGCTGCCCTACATGCAGCACTCGTTCTGGTTCCTTCCCTCGGTAGCCTCGTGCTTCGCGATGGCGAACATGCTGCGCGCCCGTCACAACACCTACTGGCACTCCTACAAGGTTGTTGTGGCTGCGGGGGCGAAGGCTGGAATCGGCGTGGCCGCATTGCCGCCCGTGCGGGCAGCCATCGAGGATGGCCACGACACCAAGACCATCACGCTCTCGTGCGGCAAACTCACCACAGGGGTCACCGTCAAGCAGTGGTCAGCGATCCTCATGTTACGTAACCTCACCAGCCCCGAGACCTACTTCCAGGCCGCGTTCCGTGTGCAGTCCCCGTGGGCAATCACCAATCCCAACGGCGACAACCCGAACGAGGAAGAAATCCTCAAACCGGTTGCCTTCGTCTTCGACTTTGCCCCCACCCGTGCACTGCGGCAGATGGCCGACTACGCCAGCGGTCTGAACCCCACGGCTGACAGCCCCGAGCGGGCTGTGGCGGACCTGGTGAAGTTCCTTCCCGTCCTTGCCTATGACGGCGCAAACATGAAAGAAGTCAACGCTGGCGAGATCCTCGACATTGCCATGTCCGGCACCTCAGCGACCTTGTTGGCCAAGAAGTGGGAGTCCGCGATCCTGGTGAACGTGGACAACATGACTCTGCGCAAGATTATGGATAACGAGGCAGCCATGGACGCCATCATGAATATCGAGGGCTTCCGAGCGCTGGGCTCGGACATCTTTGAGACCGTGGTCAACAAGAGCGAAAAGGTCTCGGCCACGAAGAAGGAAAAGGGCGGCGACCTCACCAAGAAGGAGAAGAAGGAGCTCTCTGACGAGGAAAAGGAGTACAAGGACAAGCGCAAACAAATCCAGGAAAAACTCATCAAGTTCGCTACCCGGATCCCCGCGTTCATGTACTTGACCGACTTCCGTGAAAACACGCTCCACGACGTCATCACCAAGATTGAGCCAGACCTGTTCAAGAAGGTCACCGGCCTATCGGTGGCTGACTTCAACCTGCTCGTGAACATCGGCGTCTTCAACTCGATCCACATGAACCAGGCAGTCTTCGCCTTCCGCCGCTATGAGGATGCCTCCCTGCACTACGCCGGCATTCGATCCCACCCGGAGCAAAAGCGCATGCTCGGCCTCTACGACACCGTCATCACCTTGGAGGAGCAGCGCTAAGCGACTGATAGGCGCTAACACCCCGCTATCGGCACATCTGTACCCTCTGATCGCAGGCTCGATTCGTGCCGCTGTTTTACTCGTTTTCCCGGTTCTTCAGAGTTGAGTGTGGATGAGTGGGTGTTGGTCGGGGGTTACGGGTAGAGGTCGAGGGCCTTGATGATGAGCGGACTTCTACCCTCGCTGTCTTCAAGGGCCTTGGGCGGTGTCTCACCCTACCTGCTGCTGCTCTGTGTCGCTTGATCGTTGTGATCGGTGTGATCTGCTCGTTGACTTGGAGGGCGTCCATCTGATTTCTGTCGCTCGACGTGAGTGCGGCCTGGTGCTCGACATAGAGTCCTGTGATCGCTGTGCTGGCTGCCCAAGTTGTGGGCTGAATCGCTCAAGGCCACGGGCACGTGGTGGTGGAGGTGATCGACGCGCCTCGGGCCGGGGTTCCTGTGCGGATCCGGTGGCACAATACGACGCTGGCTGTGCCGAGAACGCACCTGACAGATCGTGTCTTTCATCGAGCAGAACCGTTCGGTGTACGCCCCTAAGGGCACTACCGAGCGTCCGGGCGATCCGGTGGGCGATCCGACAGTTGCGCTTCGAGGGAGCCACTATCTTGGGCCTGGCCCGCCAGTGAGGAACCACGTGGAACACCGTATGGTCCCATATCAAGCCGTATCTGCAAGCCGCATCTGATGACCCCACCCGTTTCGCAGGGGTTCAGCTACTGGGAGTTGATAAGCACGTATGGCACCAGGACTGACGCCGCCGGGGCCCACGTGAACTCACCGGCATCGTGGACCTAACACACGGGAGGTCGGGCACTGTATACAAGAACTGGCTGGCCGAGCGCGGCAAATAATTCCGCTCCAACATCCAGATTGCGTCTCTAGAGCCCTTCCGGGACAGCAAGACGCCAGCGATGGCCAACTCCAGGAGGCAACTCCACCAACGACAGACTCCGAATACTCCTCATCACCGCAGGCCTAGGCGCGTCCACCCATACCCACCTGTGAAGAGCCAGAGATCTGGACTTCGCCAACATCAGCATCTGATCGCGATCCGGGCTGTCACCCGCCGATCCGTTCATTCAGCACGCCAGCGAACCCCTGTGCGATTCAGATCAGACCGCTCTCACGGAGTATGCGAATCTCTCGAATAGTCTCTCTAACTTCAGATTCGTAACCGTTTATCGCACCGATGTAGAACACTCGTAGCCCCTTGCTTCGCAACAGCTGCGTGACGAGAACAGCGGTGATACCTGCCTGCGAGAAGACGAAACAGACGGGCGCACCGCCATGCTCCAGAGTTTTTGCGAGGAACGAATCGACGAGCTGACCGGCGACTTCTTCGTAGTTATCAGCCTTGATTTGTTTGGCTTCAGACTTCTGCAGAGTCGTAACCTCATTGATCATGGCACCATGATCAAGAAGCATGTGCACACGATCTGCTGTACCCATGAAGGGGACTTGATGGAACTTTCGGATGGTCGCGTCGACGAAGATGTAGTCGCTCTCTTTCTCAACGCAGTATGGAATCGATTCAAGCGGCACTCGCACTAGCTGAGCTTTTTGCGCAGCAGCCGAGCTAGAAACTTCATCGAGCATACGCATGAATACAAAATAAAATTGCAAGGCCACAAATCCACAGAAGGCACAAATACACGCACCTAGCATGAATAATGCAAAACTTACAAAAGGTTGTTTTGCAGGGGAAATACCAGAGACATTCGATAACCCAACCAAGGCAGTGAATAAAATGGAAATGATAAACATTGTCACCATTAAAGATACAAAGTCTCGTGTATCGCGACTAAATCTATGCGACCGTCTTTCAATGCTATATGCATGAACGATATCCTTGGCAATCTCGCGAGTCAATCGCTTCTTTACTGAATGCGATACCTCATCCCTAGAACTGAGTGCACCAGGTCTCCGAAAGAACCTCATACACCCTAGTCCTTTAACATTTCTCCCAACTCCAAATCGCAGTTGAAAATCGATAGAATTCGTATTATTTTTAATATATTTTGCAAATACTACACATGCTGATAAGATTGTTACAATCAGGCCGATTGCTTTCGAGATTAACTCAAGCCATTCCATGACTACTCCCCTTCTACCAAGTTTTGCCAGCATCGACAATCTTTTTGGCAGTTTACCACCGAACATTCACTACTCACTGCTCGCTATCACACTGTAAAACAACACAAGAAGCGCACGTAATAGTTAGACGTTAAACAGTTTCTTCGGCTGGCTCAACAGTGTCGACACATCGTTGGCGCAACAATTCTAAGAAGAGCACGTCAGCACCTTTTAGACACCTAGGCTCTTTTCGACCCCAATCTGCCAAAACCCCATATCCAGCAGCTTCATCTGCGGATAGGTCAGGTCCTCGGTTTGCATTCCGTGCCGCGCTTCCTCGAGTCGGTCGTTGTGCTCCTCGTAGAACTCCGCGAGCTTGCGCACAGACTTCAGGCTGTATTCCTGCGTCGTCACCTTGTATGTCGCAACGCCATCCTGAAAGAACCTGTCGTACGCCGGCACACACCCGAGCGTTCCCATGAGTATTTTCGTGATGAGGACCGGGGACACCTGGCTCTCGACCACGCGCCCGGCGACCTCATTGCGGATCGGATCGAAATAGCCGTCGATGTATTTGTACAAATTCGTGTACTGATCCCAAACGTCATCGTCTCGCAAATCCGCGCACGCGAGCCCAAACAGGCAGTCGTACTCGGGCTTGAGGATCTCCTCGACTATGGGCGTGTGCACCTTGTAGTCCTTCTGAAGGATGAAGCACGAGCCTCGATACATTCCCCAGCTCGCCAGGTAGAAAGCGAGGTGCAGGCTCAAATAGTCATAGTCCGGGGAAGGGGCGGTCCGCGCATCTCGGAAGACGGCATAGCAATGCTCCCACGAGCGGGAGCGCCCATTTTCATCCGCGCGCGCGTCATCGTAGAAGGTCTGTGCAGCGTTGATCAACTCATCGATGAGTTCCATAGTTGTACTCCTTGTGTCTTCACTGCAGTCCTCTCGTCCTCAAGAGTTCTCGTCGTTTCAGCCGTTCCTCTATGCGGTGTGGATTCCGATGCGAGAGATCGGCCGCCACATCGCGCCGACATGCGCCGTTCGTTCTCACACGTCGAAGAGCCACGCCGCTTCATTTCTCGATAACCATATCGCACGAGGCCAGCACCTGCGCCCATACCCACAGCTCACGACGAGGCCGGGGCTCAGGTCTGCACATTCGTGCGGTTACCGGGCTCTTCCGAGTTGAGTGTGAGTGACCGGGTGTTCGTCGGGTGTTGCGGGTAGAGGTCGAGGTCCTTGATGATGAGCGGACTTCCAGCCATGCAGTCACCACAGAACGAAAAGAGCCCCACAGGAACATGCACCAGGCATTGATACGGATTCGCATTCACAGCCGTTCGCGGATTCCGCCATCAAGTTATTTTTGGCAGCCTAGTCCCCCCGCGCCCACTCTCGGAGCACCGCTTCGACCACCTCGGACGCGTTGTCGTATCCGTCGTAGGTTGCGCGTAGCATCGCCGCTTCGTACACGTCTTCATTGATACTCACCGTGAGTTGGATGACCGGCCCTTGAGGAGTGAGTCGCTCGACCATGTCCTCTTGCTGGCCCAGCCTTGACCCGAGCGTTAGACCGCTTTTCTCCGCCCACCGCCGGATTTCGGCGTTCTGTTCCGCCGTGCTTATATCTTCGCGCTTCGTCATAGTCATATGTCTACTTCATGGCGGGATTCCTATCTTTGTGGCACACTCAGCACCCCACTCGTTGTCGATGACCCGGGGAACTGCCACGGCCTCGTCAGTTTTCGTGGTTACGGCCACTCGTGGTGGGGGCACCGGATGACGAGCCCGCTCCTCGCGCATGAAGGCCATGAGCTCTTCGCTTCTCCGGATTCATTGAGCCAGCGTTGGAGCTCAACCTTCATCGTCGCGTCCGCTCGGTTACTGCGCTTCCTCATGGGGACAATACACGGCACATGCCTCACAAAATGCGCGACACAGTCACCGCGCACAGATTAACACGGATCAAGGCTTCTCTTGTTAGAGCGTTTCACGTGAAACATCTGGCGACTCGCGGGCGGTCCCGCGCTTGGTGACTATCTAACGCACACACGCCCCCTCCCGCAAACACGTGCCCGCGCGCCGTAAACGTCCAGCAATTTGCGCTCTGTTGGTACCAGTGTCCAAATAGTGGCCCACGGTTTCACCTGTATCTAGCGCACGCATCGAGGATGCTCATCAACGTTTGGCAAGGTCAGGTACACGATTGGATCGACAGTCGCACACTTGTGCCGCTCATCACCGGAATTCGGGAGAATGTGCATAATGGTTACTTCGCATTCTTAGTGTTTCATATCAGTTCGAGGCGTATTCTTGCCTGCTATCAGGGCGCGCCTCCGATGGTGGGGGCGCGTGGGAGGACACCTCGTTGTGGAGGTTGATAGATCATGATGGTTCCGCCGTTATCTGGGCGTCCCGTGACCGAGGAGGACGAGGAGCGCTTCCGCCAAGAGTGCGCGCCGCGTAGGTACACGCTGCGCCAACGTTGGGCCGATTATCGTGCCGATGTCAAAGAGCGTCGGCCCAAGGGTGCGCGGGCCCGCGCCCGGGCGTGGCTGCACGTCGAGCCTTTCTATTGGGGGATGCGCATTGCCTACGTGGCCCTCTTCGCTGGCGCGGTTTTCGCGGTGTGCATCAATGGGGTCGCCGAGGGCTGGTGGCCAGCCTGGGGCGAGAGGCCCACCGTGGCAGCCACCGCCACACCCACCATAGGCCCCGCGCCCACCGCCTCCGCTTCTGCCTCGGGCGAGGCCGCGATGTCGGGCGGATACCAAATCGGACCCGACGGCGTCCTCGTGCGCCCAGCCGAACACGCCGCATCCACCTACACCAAACCAGAGCTGCCAGAGGAAGCTAAGGAGAACACCGAAAGAGGCGCAGAACTCGCCGCGGAGTATTATCACGCACTGATGGGATACACCTGGAATACGGGTGACACGTTAGCGCTGTTGGGTGTTTCGGATCCCAACTCGACTTTCGCAACCACTTACGCCGATGACGTTTCCAAAATCTACTCGAATGGTTGGGCTTATGGGAGTATGTCAGAAATTACTCGCATCGTTCGTGTTGAGCCCATACCTGAGAATGGTGACGATGTGCGCCCAAATACAATCGCAGTCACTTTTCAGATCTCCTCAAAGACTGGGATTGTTTGCCAAGGTCAGAAGATAGTGAAGAGAGATCGAGAGTATCAGTCGCTACTAACGCTGTATATGACATGGGAAGATGATCACTGGATTGAAACTCAAGGAAGCTTGATTGATCATGCTGGCAAATAAGTTAATTCATGCTGGGTTCACTAGCCTCCTATCTCTCTGTATAGTAGTGAATGCGCATTCTGCCGCTCATGCGCTATCTGACGATGAACCACCGGATCCATATATGCAACGTTCCGATGCCTCCGGACGATCAGTGACTACTTATGCGCAGTCGATCGAACAGCAGTTAGAAAATACGCTTAAGCAAGCTACAGGAACGACGGATCCCCCGTCGTCTGTGAATTCTCAGCGTTCGCTGCAAACGGCGGAGGGGAGTGCGTCCTCTGATGCTCAGGGGGCTGGTGTGGGGCAGGTGTGTGATGGCTTGATGCGCATGTATGAGAAGCCGGACGGGACTACGGATGAGGTCGCGTGCCTGTATTTCTCTGCCGCTAATCCGGCTGGCTCCAGGCTGACGCTGCCCACCACCCAGGAAATCCTCTACTACGCCGCCACCACCATTCATGCCGACGGAGCCGGCATCAACAAACAACCACCCACTGTGTCCTACACGAACAGGTTCGTGCCCACCATCGTCTCGGTCACCAATCCGACCCAGACCCACGTGATCAACCTGCTCGGCCGGGACATCACGATCACGCTGAGGGCAACCAACTACGAATACAACTGGGGAGATGGCACCCCCAGCACGGTCATGACCTCGCCGGGCTTGGCGTGGGAGAAGGGCATTGACCCCAACAATGACCCGCGTCTTATTCGCCACTACTACGCGCCCCCGCAGGGGTGGCGCTCCATGCTCGATGGCCCATACCCGCACGAGGACCGCGAAATCACGCTCACGACCACGTGGAGTGGTACGGCCACGAACCCTTTCACTGGGGAGACCCAGACGATCAACGGCCTGGTCACCACCACGGAAACAACAGGACCCTTCCCGCTGTCTCACCTGGTCATTAATAACACCGACACCTGGGAAGAAAAACAAGGCCACTAAGGAGAGGCCTGAACCGTATTCCCTATAAGGGCACAGCAAGGAAGCTACCGACCTTGGTTCATTGCGATCGTCGCGACGGTTACGATTATCGCGGCAACCCTACTAGGACTGCGAGCATTCAACACAACAGCACACGCCGAAGGAGAGACTCCCCCACAATCAGCTCAGTCCGACAGCGCCACGCAATCAGGCATCCAGTCCGGCGACACCCCTCAATCCGCGGAACCGACACCCATCAGCGTCCCGAAACCCACTCCCCCGCCACACCTCCATGAGGAAGGGCAGATTGGTGCCCAAGCAACATCACAGTGGTACCTCGACCTGTGGGCATATGCGTTCAATACCGGGGACACAGAAGACTTTATAAAGGTATGTCAGGTCGCAGGCTATTGCGATGAATTTGCGCACGACCTGGAACGCAGGCACACAGATTCATACCTGATTACACCACTCACCAATAAGTGCCTTCAAACAAACGACATATACAAGTGTTCACTCAAAAAGGCCGGCACTCACGGAATTTGTGTCGAATTCACCTATTTGCAAACGCCGGCGACATTCGGTTACTCAACGACAGAGAAGGCATCAGAAGAATACGGCACCATAAGTACAGTAACCGACGAGGAAAGCGCCGAGGCGCGAACATTCTTTCGCGTTCTTTTTCTTGAAGAGCGGGGGGATGCATGGATCGTCACCCAAATCTGGGATCACTAAGAACAAGCGCAAGTCAGCACCCGCAGATTGCGAGAGGCCGCGGAGTCAATTCTCTTTGTTGATGCCGACAATACAGCTGTCGCACCACAACTTCACCACTCCATATGCTGAAGCCCCAGCCCACCATCGCGGGCCGACGCCTCAACGTCATTGTTTCACGTGAAACACTCGACCGTCTCCGAGTCGTCACCGTCGACGACACATCCATCAACACAAGGAACACTCCCCACGCCTTCACCGCATCTGTCCCGGTCGCCCCAGGCCACCGGGACAGCTGTGCCTAATGATCAACGTTTCCCTGCGAGCACGTCACGGACCCTTAACAAGCAACAGGCCGATCACCACACGATTACACCACTATGCGGGACGCTACTCTCATAGAACCCCACTTCTATGCCATAGAACCCCACTTCTATCTCATAGATCCCTCAACAGATCCCATAGAAGTCCATTGACGAGGCGGAAGGCGCCATAGAGGGACTTCAGGAAGTACGAGGCCGGAACCGAAGTACGCGACGCGGCACGATACCGTCCCCCCGCTTCTACCACGTAGATGTTTCACGTGAAACAATCGGCTGGATCTGCACCCTCGCTAGCTCGAGGCCACCCCGACCTCACTTCTTGTGGTAGCGCGGGCTCGTGCCCAGTTACGTCGGGTAGACGTTCTGTCAATCCCCCAACTTCAACTCGTCAGGTCCGCGATAGATAACGAATTGTCATTCTCAATCTCAGTGAGATCCGCGACGCCGAGGCCGGGGCCGGTTCCCCGAAGAAGCCCACACACAGGCCTACTCACAGGCCCACTCACGGGGCCGCCACACTCACCCCCGCCTCTCGCGCAGGGTGCGCGCGAGGACCCCATGCCTCGGCGCGAAGACCCACGCGAGCACGAAGCACGCGGTGAGCACCAGGACGATCGTGGCGCCCGTGGGCACGTCCAGCGCCCACGACAGATACAGGCCCACCAGGCCCCCGGAGGCCCCGAGCACGGGCGACAGGATCATCATGGTCCCCAGGCGGTCGCACAGGAGGCGAGCGGTGGCCGCGGGGGTCACCAACAACGCAAGCACCAGCACGTTGCCGATCGTCTGCACGGAGATCACGACGGCCAGGGCGACCGCAATGTACAAAGACAAGTCAGCCAGCAGCACGTGCACGCCCGCCGCCCGCGCGCTCTCGCGGTCCAGGGTCACGGCCACGATGGGCCGGTGCGCCAGGAACAGCATGAGCAACACAAACAACGCGCCGCCCAGCACCACGGGCACATCCGACGCCGGGATACCGGTGATTGACCCGAACAGGAAGTCCTGCAGGCTCCCCGCGTACCCGGGCGCCCGCGCGATGATCGCGACACCAAGCGCAAAAGCGCCCACGAAGAGCACGCCGATGACGGAGTCCTCCTTAAGCCGCCGATTCTGCGCCAGCAGCGCCACCAACACGGCGGTCATGACGCCCGCGAGCGCGCCGCCCAGCACCAGGGACCCGCCGCACACGAACGCGATCGCCAGGCCAGGGAACACGGAGTGCGCGACAGCGTCACCGATGAACGCCATACCTCGCAGGACGACGTGCACGCCGACGCTGCCGCACACGAGCGCGGCGACGACCGCGATGAGCAGCGCGCGCGGCAGGAACGCCAGCGCGGGGTTCGTCAGGTCACGGAAGAAGTCGTAGGGGCTCAGGAAGTCGGCCGCCGGAACGAGGGCACGTCCGGCCGCGTGGATCACGGTGCTCATGCGCGCACTCCTAGGGCGTCGAGGATCGGGTTGTCGGGTCGCACGTCGAAGGCGCGGATCCACGGGTCGGCGTCGGCGAGCTCCTCGGGCCGCCCGGACGCGATGATCGTGCGCCGCAGCAGGTACAGGCGGTCGCACCCGGCGCGCGCACCGATGAGGTCGTGCGTGGTCATGAGGAGGGCCCTCCCCCCGTCGGCGAGGGAGCGGAACAGGTCCATGAGCATCTCCTGCGTGGGCATGTCGAGGCCGGTGAAGGGCTCGTCGAGGAGAAGCACGGCGGGGCGGATGGCGAGGGCGCGGGCGACGAGGACACGCTGGCGTTGCCCGCCGGAGAGCTCACCGATGGGGCGGCGGGCAAGCTCCCGCATGCCGACGAGGCCGAGGGCCTCCTCCACGGCGCGGAAGTGCGGGGTCCGCGCGCGCCCCAGCAGCCCGCGCCGCACGGTGATGGCCTGCAGGACGGCGTCGCGCACGCTGATCGGGAAGTCCCACGCGAACTCGTGGCGCTGGGGCACATACCCGATCGCTCCGTCGGTTTCGACGCGCCCGCTGGAGGGAATCAGGCCGAGGATCGAGCGGATGAGCGTGGTCTTCCCGGCGCCGTTGGGTCCGATGAGGCCGACGAGCTCCCCGGCGCCAACCTCCAGGTCGATCCCCTCGAGGACGCTGCGCCCACCCAGGGACGCGCCGAGGGAGGTGACGCGCAGCTGGCTCACTGCTCCCCTCCCCCATCGGCGAGGCCGTGACCACGCTCGTCCGAGTCCTCGCCCGCGCCGGAGGCTCCGGAACTCCGGGACGAGGCCGGGGACGCTTCCACGCTTCCCTCACTCCGGCCGGTGGGCGGGGGCGCGAGGAGGGAGTCGGCCTCGGCGATGGCGGCGGCCTGCTCGGCGCGGCTGCGGCGCGACCGGGCCACGAGGAGGGCGCCGACGACGAGCACGGAGATGAGCGCGACGGCGATGACGGCGATGAACGCCCAGTCGGGCAGGCCGCCCTCGGAGAAGTCCGCGCCTGAGGTGGCACCCTGGTCGCCGGAGGCCTGGGTAGCGGGAGCGCCGGAGGGCGCACCCTGGGACGCGCCCTCGGCAGGCGCGGCGGCGGGCGCGGCCATGGCGAGGGCGTCGGATGCGGATGCGGCGTCACCGACGGCGAAGCGTAGCGTGGTGGTGGCGCTGACGGCCTCGCCGG
>ERZ772917.1108-NODE-1108-length-16657-cov-3.815685_pt1 | contig 16657 bp, 14 predicted proteins | sample MGYA00511187_ERZ772917 | MGnify/ENA primary metagenome ERZ772917 (study PRJEB29015, sample SAMEA2737925) | human oral metagenome | biome: human oral; feature: human-associated habitat; material: dental | place: China | collected 2012 ... | reverse complement strand
CCTCCGCGGCAAACAGCCCGCCCGCCTCTGCGAACACCCAGATCATTGCCAAAACAACAGCCAACAAAGAGGACCTTTTTCTTTCAGCGAACATTATATCCCTTCCTTATCGTAGTCATAACGCACTCTTTATAAGGGCAAAACCTGAAGAAAACTTCTCAGGTTTCAATTTTTATATATTATATGTTTGATGATGAAAAATTACAATAAGAGTACAGCTTTTGTCAATCAACACGCGTCCATCCCCCGGGGAGGGCAGGTCCGCCTAGCGAGTGGCCGAGCGTGCACCTCCCTCTCGGGCTGGGGGGACGGCCAATCCGCTCTGTGCGGGGCTGGGCATACCCGTGGTATCGATCGACGAGAAGGGTAAGAGGGTTCAGAAGAAGCTGCTGAGGGATGCGGAGATTCTGGTGAAGGTAACGTCGGAGACGCTTGCGGGCGAGGCGCTGCGAGTACTCGGGGACCAGAGCGGTTCGCGAAGATGAGCGCGGCGGGGCGACGGCGCATGGGCGCGCCCGGGGCCCTGGCCGATGTGGTCGAGTACGCGGCGTCACTCAAGAGCACTCTGACGCAAGCCAGGGCATCCTCCATAAAATCTTCGGACACAGTTTCGACGTACTGCGCGTTCCTGGTTTCGAGGTCCACTGAAGAAGGTTGGTCGCAGCGCACGCGACTCTCTATTTTTCCTCCATGCTAGATTGTCAAGCTAAAAGCAACAGGCCTTTCAGGGATAATGTCACCCTGTAAGTAGCCAGAGAAAATGTCACCCCATCCTCGCGGTAGGCAGGTTTTGGTAATACTTGGGTATGAAGCAGGAGCGAGTAACGTTGTCACAAAAGAGATCAAGCGCATCGAGGTCATGGAGCTGCTGGTCAACGGGAAGATGCCCAACCAGGAAGCCGCAGAGTCCCTGAGAGCCTATGAAGGAAGTTTCGGAAGGACCTCCTCATTGTCGACGTGTTCATCTACGACCTGTTTCCATCCCTTAGAGGAAGTTTCGGAAGCCGCCACATCAAGACAGGAACAAGGTTCGCAAAAAGAGTATACCACATTGTGCCAATATCCGGATGAAGCAAAATTAAAATGGAGACTGCTGTAACAAGGGCCAACAGCTTTTTTAACCTGCGTCGCCCCTCCACGCTTTTTGCACTATCCTGGGGCGACGCAGAAACTTGAACCTGCTGTGAAGTTGTCAATTTGCGAAACACGCACATCGTCAGCGTCTTGAATCCATTCTATTGTACCTCCAAATACGCTTGGATGGATATATCGCCGGAGATCGAGTTTCTGATCGCAGACCGGCGGCGCTGGGATATCACGTTTCCAACCCTGCTAAAGGAAGCTTTAAAAGTCATCACGAGCAAGGAGGAGATTTACAAGCTCCTCAGTTTCCACCCCTGCTAAAGGAAGCTTTAAAAGGAGAGTGAACGGAATGGATTTTAATGAGATCCTTGGTTTCCACCCCTGCTAAAGGAAGCTTTAAAAGGTTCAACGCTTGGACGGCAGGCATCAGGCTGTCGAGTTTCCACCCCTGCTAAAGGAAGCTTTAAAAGTGTTCTGCTCTGTGGCGTATGGGTCACAAAAGGCCGGTTTCCACCCCTGCTAAAGGAAGCTTTAAAAGCCGTTACATCAAGACAGCAAGCGCTTTCTCAATCTGCGCCGGCCCCTGCTCTTTTTCCATCAGGGGCGACGCAGAAATTTGAACCTGCTATGAAGTTATCAATTTGCGTTGCAGGACTTCAAAAGGGCTGGATTTTCCGGTTCACCCAACCCGTTGCCGCCTGCTACACCAAAAAGTCCGTCTCTCCCCGCTCCACGCCAAGAACCTCGCGCGACATGTAGCGCTCCGTGCGCCACACGTAGAATAGCACGCTGTCATATTGCAGGTCCAGCACCTTATGTACGTCCATCTTCAGCGCGGCCATGGAAGCGGGCGTCAATTCGCCCTCCAGTACCGAGTTCTGAATCCACGTGAGGTAGCGCCGCGCCGTCTTCAGGACCTTGCCGACGCGCTTCTCCCCCACGTCATAGAACATCAGGACGAACACCTCACCACCTGCTCACAAAGGGCTCGTAGGGTGTGTCGCCCAGAATGTGCTTCTGGAGCTTATAGGCCTCCATGCGCACCAGACCCCGATAGCTGACGTTGCGCTTCAAACGCGGATGCTCGATCGTCTCGTTGACCCGCGCCTCCCAGGCGCGCAAGACGACCTCGCGCCCCCGGTCGTTCAGGTAGATGCCGCCGCCCGTCTCCTTTTCAAAGTGCTTTTCCTGAATCTCTCGCTTGTTGACCAGAGAAAAGATCAGGCGGTCGACGAGGATCGGTTTGAATATCTCCGCAAGGTCCAGATTCAGGCTGAACCGTCGAAAGTTCGTTTCGTGCAGGAAGCCGATGCGCGGGTCCAGGTGCGTCCTGTAGATCTGCGACAGCGCGAGAATGTAGCACATGGAGTTCAGGAAGCTGATCAGCGCGTTCATGCGGTTGGTCGGCGGACGGCGGGTCCGTTCCAGCATCTTGAAGCCCTCATCCTGAACCAGTCGATCGAAGAATTGGTAGTACCGATTTCGGGCGTTGCCCTCGATTCCCATCAGGCCGGGGACGTCCTCGCTCCGTGGCGCCAGGTCCTCGAAACGCTCCAGGTCCTCCAGAATGTCCTGGACCTCCAGCGAAGCCCGACGCTGGTAGTATCCCACCACCTTGCGCATGTTCTGAATCGCGCCGACGATGAGGGCCGAGGCCAGAGCATGACGTTTGCCGCCATCCATGTAGTGCGCCGCCTGCGCCAGGATGACAGCCCCTGAGTTCATGTGCTCGCGCGGGTAGTAGGTCCCGGCGTAATAGCCGTGGTAGTTGAAAAAGTGGAGGATGATCTGTTTTTGGGTCAAAAACTCCAAAAGGCTCTTGTTGAGCTCCAGGTCACCCAACACCATGATCTCGTCCGTCGTTTCCACGGGCAGGAAGCGCGGTTTTTGTCCCGGCTCGCCCGCCCTCTCCACAAACAGCGTGTTGTCCTTGCGCCGTAGCGCTCCGGAGCTCAAAAGATATAGGGTCTTGCCCATCTCGCCCCTCCTCCCTCTTAAGACAACTTAGCCCCAGCAATACTCGGCATAGGCGCACTTGCCGCAGTACTTGCAGGACGCCGCTGCAGGCGGGGCGTCCTGCCGAACGAGCGCCCCGATTTCGTCATAGGTGGCGTCGAGCTCCGCCATGAGCTCGTCCGTCAGCGCCACCTCGACGCGCTTCTTCTCGGTGGGAAACATCAGAACCCCTCTGGCCTCGATCCCGGCCTTTCGAAGATCGTAGAGGTAATGGGCAAGCTGCAACCGCGCAGACCGCTCCGCGCGGCTGCTCTTCTTCACCTCACAGACCACCAGATCTCCATCCGTGCCCTGAACGAAGTCGAACCTGTTGTCCTCGAACGCCACCTGATGCCGCTCGCGGGCGTAGCTGTTCTGATCGATCAGGCGGCCCAGGGCGAGGAATTCATCCCTGGGTTCCGGTTCAATTCCTCGAGCCATGAGCCAGACCTGCCGGTCACAGATACTCCAGTACCAAACCAGGGTCCCTCCTATGCGTGCATCTTCCGAGAAAACCATGGCCGCCTCTCACCAATCGTCCAATCCAGCGCCCCGGCCGCAAGGCGAAAAGCCAGCCACAGGATGATACGGGCTGTCAGGCCCCGCACCAATGCCAGAGCGCCGAATCACACAATAATCTCCATACTGTTCCAGGGGATTCTGAGAACTGCCACCGACGAAATTTCCGACTCGATCCATCCATCCCTTCAGTAGGTCCTTTCTGACGCCGATCGCATACTGCTGCAGACGGTTGTTCAGGGCTTTCAAGCGCTCCCTGTTGTCGAGCGTCTTATCCAGGGTCATCAACTCATTCAGGAGGTCGTCCAAATCTCCATCGTGATCGACGTAGACGGGGACGTCGAAATCCATCTCCTTAAACAAGGGGATGTAATCGCCCCAGCTTCCAGTTTCGATGTTTTTCCATAAGGCTTTAGGTTCGATGGAATTTGAAATTTTTTCGTAATAACGGGCCACGATGTCCGGGACGTCCCGCTCGTCAAATTCCGGCGACTCCTCCAGCAACAGGCGGGTATGGTCCATCAACACGTCATCATAGATCGGCCCCGCAAAAGAACGGCCGTTCTCGTTCTGCAAGGCCGTGATCAGCACAAACCCGTCCTCTCGCTCTCCGCTGCGATTGCACCGCCCCGCCACCTGAACGAGGCTGTCCAAAGGCGCAAGGTCGCGAAAAACCCACTCAAAGTCCAGGTCAACTCCGGCCTCAACCACCTGAGTCGCGATGAGATAATGTCGTTCCCCGCTCCTCTCCAGTCTCTTGATCTCCTTCAGGGTTTCACGGCGATGCCTGGGGGTCATCCAACGGCTGAGCATGAAGACCGGCGCATCGCCAAAAAGCGGTTTAAGCAGCTCATAAGCCGCTCTGGCCGAACCGCGTGTATTGAACACCAACATCCCGGACGACTCCGAAAACGCAGGGATGCGTTCCCTTAAAAGCCCGGGTAAATCGCTCAAAAGATGTTTCCCCTCGACAAAACGATAGCGATGCCGGTTGAAGGGGAAACGGACGCACGGAGCCAGCTCCGTCCCCTCGAAAATCTTGGGCTGCGTGGCCGTCATCAGGATAAAGACAGTTCCCCAGCGCTCATGAATAAACGATAGGACCTTCCCCAGCTCCGGCCAGAGGTGGCAGTCGATGCCCTGGGGCTCATCCATCAGAACGACCGCGTTGCGGAGCCGATGGAAGTCGATCGTCGCCCCGGCCTTGGGATTGAAGATCGTGTTCCAGAGCTGAACCATCGTCGTAACGATCACCGGGGACCCCCAATACCGAAAGAGCCGCATCGAGCGCCGCCAAGCCATCGTCCTGTCCGCCCCTGCCCCCGTTCCGGGGATGTCGTACTCCGGCGCCTCATTATTCTCCGCCTCATCCCCATCGTCCAGTCCGGCGAGCATCAGGCTGTGATCCTCCTGGACGAACTCGGCGCCAAAGACCTTTTCGGCGAACTCCGCGTTCTGTTCCACGATGCTGATAAAGGGCAGGGCGTAGACAATCGTGGAATATCCCAGATTTTTTGCCAGCGTATGGGCCGTCCTGAGCCCGATGTTGGTCTTGCCCGCCCCGGTCGGCAGGGTCAGGGTGAAGAGGCCGGGAGAGCGAATCTCCGCGACACTGCGCAGGCAGCTTTCCGCGACCTCCGAGCGCCAGGCATCCGTTACCCGCCTACGCTCCGACACTTTGGCAACGCTGGAAAAAGGATAGGGAGTGAAATCGGGCAGGGACTGAAGGTTCATCGCCTTCACGTTGATGGCGTCCAAACGGTCCCCGGCGACCAGAACCGAGAGGACGCTGCGCAGCCTCAACCAATAATCGGGGAAGGGGTAGTCATCGGGATAGCGGTCGTCGATGGCATAGATGAATTTCTTCCAGCAGCGCTCGTCCAGAGGACAGGGCCATTGGGGAAGCAAAGCGCTCATATCCTCCCCAATCTTTTTCCAGGATGCGCGATAGCCTGCCCAAAAGGGGGAACTCGCACCCCAATCCTCAATTTTTGCGTGATGCCGGCGCACGGCCTCTACGCTGAAGAACGCGTCAAACGGTTCCGCGTTGTCCTGTTGCAGGGAAAACGTAAAGAAAGAGGAAGGGAGCGAGTGGTTCACTCCCTTTCCCTTCCCCATGAGGTACTTCTGGAACTCCGGATCGGCCTTTCCCGGATCATGGGTCAGAGCTGCGGCCTCGACGTCGAAAGCGATATCTTCCAGCCCATGGAACTCGACGATCTGCCGGGCCAGATCCGCCGTTCCTAGAAGATGGTCGATCAGGCGCTTTCCAGGGTGGCTCTTCAGGTCACCACTCAGGGAACCACGCAACGATGTCCTCCACGCCTCGCGCGGCACATCGCGTGACATGCAGCTCCCCCCTTTTGCGCACGCACAACGGACGGTTCACGTCCGCAGAATAGACGACCTTGACGCTTTCCGCCAGTGCCCGCTCCGTCGTCAGCCTGAAGGGAACCCGTTCGCTGAATATCCCTCCCGACTCGGCCAAATTAAGCTCCATTCCCTCCCCCGCCCAGGGGACCACCGTATCGACCCGCACTTCCCCCTCGCCCATGGGCTGGGGGTCACAAGCACCGATATAATCTATCTGCGCAAGGGCGTAAGCCACGCCAAGATACGGCGTGTAGACAAAACGTCCTTCCTCCAGATAATGTTTCAAACGATCCTCGATCCCGCCCGAAACATAGACGCGGTAGCGGGGCGAAGCCACGAACTGATGCTTGACCTGGATATGCGGTGTAGTCTGCGGATTTTTGACGTTCCAGAAGTTTACGGCTGCCCGCAGCCAACGCGTCTGCCTGAGAAGGGCGACGGCGACGCGAGTTCCCGCAAGCTCCTTCCAGTAGTCCGCATGGGAAGCATTTCCCGAAGCCCCGTTGTCCAGGCCGACGATCGCGGAGACAAGGCCCGCTATAGCCGAAGGCGGTGGGAACGCGAAGGAGACCGAGGAGGTTGTCGTGTAGGGTTTGCGGAACAGGGCCATGTCGGACGAACAATCGAACATGACGGCCATTTGGGGCTCACCTCGCTTCCAGCGCCAGCTTCCCTCCAAGAAGGGCCTTCAATTCCTCAAGCCCCTTGACCTTCAAATCCATTTCATGCAGGATCCTTACCCGTTCCACATCCTGAGAGACCCGGCTCAGGGCAGAGGACAGAGCCGTGATGTCGAGGAACACCTCGTCGCAGGAACGAAGGGCAAGCTGCTCGTCGGCGCTCAGGATATGCCCGTCCGCCCCCAGGAGCCTGACCTTCTCGTCCATCGCCCCAACGATGCCGTCAAAGCCCTTTGCGTAGCGCACCTCCAGCAGAAAGCGCGGCATATGCCCCACCTTGCTGCGGGTGATCAGGTTGGCCGTCCCCTTCCAGAGAGCCGAGAAGAGGGCGTCGAGATCCTCGTCAGTCGCACCCGTAGTCAGGGAAGCGTGCTGGTTGGTGATCGCATAATCCGCAATGAGGACAAACGGGACAATGTACTCGCTCCGGAAGGAACGCTGCTCACTGCCCTCTTTGGTGGCGAAGGCGGCCGTCCCCTGAACGGTCTCGACCGCAGCGCGGTGAAGCGAACGGCCCCACTTGAACTGCACGGGCCCCGTCCAGGCAAAGGACTCGCTGCCCAAAGCGAAGGTCACGCCCAAAAGCCTCGTGTCGATACAATGCGACAACGCTTCCTGTCCCGTTGTCACTCCCAGCTTTTCCTTCAGCTCCGCCACGCGGCTCTTGAGGGTTTTGGTCTCCCCATCGACGAAGACATCCCGTCCCTCCCTCAGCCACTGGTCCCGAACCGTCCTCTTGACGCGGACGTCCGAAACCAGAACCTGGCCGCTGTCCTCGTCGAAACGGGGATGATTCGCGTTGAGCGGGTCCCCATTGGGGTTGGCGTCCTTAACGCTGTAAACGAACAGAAGCTCCCGGCGCTGCTCAAACGACATTTTAATTTTCCTCCTCTCTCGATTCCAAATCCTGGCTCATGCCCTCTTCTTCCGCCTGTTTCTTAAAAATCCTGCCGAAGAAATAGTCCGGTGCGTTCAGAAAGGCGATGGAAAAGGCGAAGTTTCCCTCCACTCCAAGCTCTTGTGGCTCCCCCTCCATCAGCAGCTTTCCCGCCTCGGCGCAGAGGGACTCGATCATCCCTGCATAGGGTATGTTGTAAACCCTGCCCAACTCCGGCACACGCGCCATCAGACGCAGAAGATCCCGTCGCTGCATCCGTCCGAAGTGCAGCTGCTTGTACATGGGAGAGGCATCGATGGCCCCTCCCTTCCCCACCTGCCCGCGCGCGATCATCCCCAGGACCAGACCGGCGAGAAAAATTCCCCTGCCCTCCGGTTTTTGAAGATAAGGGTCCTGAAAATCCTCAAAAAAATCCAGACGCACGACGCTCACCCCTTTTTCCCAATTTGCCGCTCCCCACCTTCGGGAACGGACGAAACGCTCTCGTTGGCCCTGTATAGAAAATCCACGATGGCATTCCATCGCCGCGCCGTCGCAGCGCTGTATCGTGCCACCCAATCGGAATCCGCGCACAACCCTTGCAGGCGGGACACGACAGCGCCCTTCACCCTTTCGATATCGACGCGCTCCCCACCGAGAAGATGACCGATCAGGCCCAAAAGCCAATCGCGCAGCACTGCAGCATCTCCATCATTTTTTCCGGCCAGCGCCGTCAGCGTTCCAAAAATGATCCGAATACCCTGATACAAGGTGGCGGCATTCGGATCCGCCCCTGCCTCGTCCGCCTCTGGGGCAAAACGTCCCCTTGGGGCGAACAGTCCGGTCGCGGAGACCGTTTGGCACCACAGATCGTTCAGCCTGCGCAGCCTGGAGGGCGGCACGTCCTCCACCATCAACAGGAGCCTCTCCTGAGCCTGATTCTGTTCCCAGAACACGAAATGATACGTCAGGCTGTCCTCCTGTTCCAGCACGCGCTCGGCCAGAAAGGGTGCGTTCTGAAGCCCGGTCTGGAGAAAGTCCTTCGTCTTTTGTTCCAGATACTTCTGATTGACGTTCCCCGTCAACAATTCGGGAACCGTATAGATCCTGACGTTATAGACGCTCTTTGCGTCCAAAAACTTCGCGTCGATGACGTTGCGCCCCTCGGAGAGGAGACGGTAGCAGTCGGCGCAGAGAGGAAAGACCTTGGCCTTCGAGGCATCGCCGTCCTCAAGCCCCGGCAGGAAGCTCTTCTTGTCGAACGTCGCAAAGGCAAAGACCTTGTCCATATTGACCGGCGCGGAAGTCAGCTCATGACACACTCCGCAGGGCACACTGCGTTGTTGTTCGTTTTTTTTATTTTTAGCAGGCTTTTGCTCCGCTCCGGAAACACCGGCAAGCCGGGAACGAAAATGGGCAAGAAAGGCGGGGGTATCCACAGGGTAGAAAAAGCGTTCCGGGTCGGACGCGCCGAAAATCAGGAGATAGGACCTCCTTTTGTCCGACCAGAGCTCAGCCAGCCGCCCTGCCCTCGCGACAAGGGCGTCCATAATGCGGTCCACGCTGCCCGGCGAGAAGACGCCCTGTTCCTCAAAGGCCCACAAGGTCGATTTGTGGAGTTTGAAGAATCGCGAATCCTTGTCGTCCCTCCAATTCCCACTCCCCACTAGGGCTTTTTGGCCGTCAACCACCCCCTTACCAAGCTTGTAGAGCGGCGAATAGCGCCACGTCGCAGCCGGGCTTACAGGATCCCGATAGAGGTAACGGCGCTTCTTCGCCCGATCATCGCCCCCTCCGCCCCAGAAATCCGCAATCTCGATCTTTCGGATCCCCCTCACATCGAGGCACTCCGCTCTGGAATCCGGCACGTCCAGCCAAACGTGGAGCTCCTTTCCCGGCAGCCGCCGTGCCGATTCGTCGTCGGATTCGACCAAATCCATCGGCATCTGGCAAAAACTGTCGACGTCCGCGAACTCCCCGCTCCCCGACCGCTCCAATTCCCTCCGCCCCAGCGCATGCAGCGCGTCAACGAAACCCAAAACAACACCTCCTTGAACTGAAGCTCATTCCCCTCAAAACAAGTCTAATGCGGCAGCATCAGAATGTCAATAATTAATGATATATCTAATACCTAAAACAGGAAGGTTCTCAGAAAACATGATGAGATAAATCATGTTTCCATCCCCACGTCGGGAATCATTTCTGAAAGCAAGGAGCATTATGTCCCCTCTACTCCTTCGTCACGCACCCCCATCCTGCGCTGTTCTTCGCGCCCAGGCCGCAGTCCAGGGCGACCTGCAAGAGCTCCCGCGGCCCTTCGAGGCGGAAGCGTCCGTCCCACCCCTTGATGGGGAAGCGGGTCTTGGGGCTGAAGAGCGCCGCGCGCTCGCGGACTCTGCCGAGGGGCTTGACGCTCACGTCCCCGCTGGGCGGCTCGCGGTCCGGGTACAGGGCCCGGAACTTGCGCAGCAGGTTGTTGCGCACCGAGACGACAAAGGCCGGGTCCTCCGGCGTCAGGTAGACGGTGTAGGGCTTGCCCTCTCGCTCCGTCTGGGAGTAGCAGGAGATGGGCGAGAGCGTCCGTACCGTCAGGCTCCCCCCCTCCGCCCACTGCTGCTCCGCAAGGACGCGGCTGCAGAGGACGACGTTGTTGCCGATGCGAAGCTCCCGCGCGGCCAGGGCGCCCCCCGCGACGCCGTCCATGGTGTCCGTCACGGGCGTCGAGATCACCAGCCGGACGGGCAGGGGAAAGCGAACCGCCTCCGCCTCGAAGCTCGGCAGGCGGGCCGCGATGGGCCAGCTCATGGCAAAGAGCTTCATCCGGCGTCCAAAGACGCGGTAGCCCTCGTCGTGCAGGAACGCCGCCCGATCGGGCGGCAGAACGGAGTAGATCAGGGACTGAAACAGGTGCAGGTTGGAGCGCGGGACGCGGATAAAGGCGTCCTCCGCCCCACGATCGGGCGCTTCAAACCACAGGGTGATGTGCACGGGATTTCCTCCCTCCATCGGGCTAATTATAGAACGGGACGGCACCTGCACGCCCCGCGGCGTCAGGCCGCCCCTATTGTACAAAATCGGGGGGCAAAATCAATGCGACGAGATAAGCCGATACAAGTTGGCACAAAATGAGGGACGCCCTGCGGCGTCCCCCGTCATGCGGCCTGCGGCCCTGCGAGCCGCGCTTTAAAGTGGTTCGTAGGGCATGACCTCCCGCACCACGTCCAGGATGCTGCCGTCCCGCGCCTCCAGGATGGCGACGACCCGGTCCTTCCACCGCAGCGGGTCCGGCCGGCCCACCAGCGCATAGGCCTTCTCCTGAAGCGCCTTGATGGGCACGTGCCGGATGCCCGCCTTGTCCAGGCACTCGACGATGTCCTGCCGGGCAGGGTTCACCGCCGTGCCGTAGTCCGTCACCAAAACGTCCACGCAGTCCCCCGGCGTCGTGACGGTCACGACGCTCTCGCAGACCGTGGGCATGCGCCCGCGCGTCAGGGGCGTCACGATGATGCAGCACCTGGCGGAGGCCGCCGTGTCCGGGTGCCCGCCCGGCGCGCCCCGCAGAACGCCGTCCGATCCCGTGATGACGTTGACGTTGAAGTCCGTGTCCACCTCGAGAGCCGCGAGGACGACGAAGTCCAGCTTGTTGATGAGCGCGCCCTTGTTGGCCGGGTTGGCGTACTCGCTGGCGGATATCTCGAAGTGGCGGGGGCTCTTCCCGATGTGCTCGATGGCGGCGACGTCGAAGTCCTGAGTGTCGAGGATCGCGTCCACCAGCCCCTTGTCCATCAACTCGCAGATGGAGCCCGTGATGCCGCCGATGGCCCACCGCATCCGGATGCCGCGCTCGCGCATCAGGGGCTCGATGAAGCGGTTCACGGCCAGGGAGGGCCCGCCCGCGCCCGTCTGAAAGCTGAAGCCGTCCTTGAACCAGGGCGTAGCGGCCATGACCTTCGCCGCCGTCTCCGCCATCATCAGGTCCCTGGGGTTCTGGGTCATGCGCGCCGCGGCCGTGGCGATCTTCTTTGGGTCCCCGATCTCGTCCACCTTGACGACGTAATCCACGTCGATGCCGTGGATGCTGGCGGGGAAGTTGGGATAGGGGACCAGCGTGTCCGTGATGACGACCACCCTGTCGGCGTACTCCGCGTCCGCCATGGCGTAGGACAGCACGCCGCAGTCGCTGCGCCCACCCACGGCCCGCGCGTTGCCGCACTCGTCGGAGGTTGGCGCGCCGATAAAGGCCACGTCGATGTGGACCTCCCCCTCCTCGATGGCGCGGACCCGTCCGCCGTGGCTGCGCAGGATGGCGGGCGTCCTCAGCCTGCCCTGGGAGACCACCTCCCCCATCCTGCCCCGGATGCCGCTGGTCTGCAGCCCCGTCACGACGCCCTCCTCGATGTAACGGGCGATGGGGTCGTGGGCGGCGCCCAGGCTGGAGGCCGCGATGGTGACGTCCCGGATGCCCAGCTCCGCCACCTCCTTCATCACCAGGTTGGCGACGTAGTCGCCGTCCCGGAAGTGGTGGTGGAAGGAGATCGTCATGCCGTCCCTCAGCCCGCACCGCTGAATGGCCTCCCGAAGGCTCCCCACCAGCTTGCTTCCCTGGGGCTTCTCACCGATGCGCGTGCGCGGGCCCTGCTTCTTCAGGAGCTCGCCGTCGCGGTGCCCCGCGCCCTGGTAGACCTTCCAGCCCTCCTTCAGCAGCTCGTCGGGTATCTCTCTGCCGACTGCGTTCTTCATCCTAAAAGTCCCCCTCGTACACACCGCTCGCCTTGGCAAGCCGGATCACGCGCTCCGCTCCGGGGACGAAGGCCACGTCGACCATCTTGCCGTTGATCGTGAAGACGCCGACGCCCTTGTCCGCGTTCTCGCGGAAGGCTCGAACGATCTTCTCCGCGTCCGCGATCTCCCTCTGCGTGGGGGCCAGCATCTCGTGGACGATCGGGATCTGGCGCGGGTTGATCAGGGACTTTCCGTCAAAGCCCATGTCCTTGTTCTGCTGGACCTCCGCGCGGAAGCCCTCGTCGTCGTCCAGGTTGGTGAACACCGTGTCGAAGCACTGCACCCCCGCCGCCCGCGCGGCGATGAGCAGGTGCCCCCGGGCCGCCAGCATCTCGATGCCGCCCGGCACCACCTTGACCTGCATACACTTTCGGTAATCGCCGCCCGATATCGCGACGCCGAAGAGCCGCGGCGACGCCGTACAGATCTCGTAGGCGTTCAGGATGCCCCTGGGGCTCTCGATGGCCGCCATGAGCAGCGTCCGCCCCTCCTCGACGCCAAACTCGCGCTCCGCGGCCAGCGTCGCCTCCTCCACGGCCCGGACGTCCTGAGCGCTCTCGGTCTTGGCGATGCGGAGCCCGTCGGCGCCCCCCGCCACGCAGACGCGGACGTCCTCGCGCCAGTGGGGCGTGTCCAGCCCGTTGATGCGGACGATGACCTCCGTGTCCCCGTAATCGACCTCCTTCAGCGCGTGGTACAGCGAGAAGCGGGCGGAGTCCTTCTGGTTCTCCGCCACGGCGTCCTCCAGGTCCAGCATGATGGAGTCCGCGCCGTAGACGTAGGCGTCCTTGATCAGGCCGGGCCTCTGTGCGTTCATGAACAGCATCGTCCGGCGCAGGCGAAACCGCTCCGGCTTGGGGCGCGGGATCATCGCACATCGCCTCCCCAGGGAATCCTGTCGTCCGGGCCGCACCCGCAGCCACGGTAGTAGGCGCACTCGATGCGCGCCTTGATGGTGCAGTCCAGCGCGCCGTGGTCGTTCACGGTGACGCCGGCGTTCCTCACGCCCAGGCGCTCCAGCGTGGCGAGCGTCGTCTCCCGAATCTGCCGCCCGTACTGCTTCAGGACCGTGCTCTCCAAAAGGAGCTTGATCCCACCGGAGTCGGCCGGCTCAAGGGTGACCATGACGTCACTGGACTCCAGCGTGCCCGCCACCCCCGTCGTCTTCAGTTCCATCGCACACCTCCATGGACAAATTCGACGAACGCCCCCTTCCGGCAGCGTCCTCCGAGGTCAGAACGGCGCCGGCCCCTCACGCTTCGCCCTTGCAGCCCTTTTTGAAGAGGGGCGCAACCACCGGGTAGAGCAGCAGCACCACGCTGACGGCCATCAGCGTGCCGGCCACGGGGCGGGCGAACATCGCGGCGAGGTTCGCGTGGGAGAGGGTGAAGGCGCGGCTGAAGTTGCCCTCGCATATCGTGCCCAGCACGAGGCCCAGGATCAGCGCGGCGCTGTTGAAGCGGCAGGCGGAGAACGCCAGGCCGGCGATGCCCGCCACGGCCATGATCTTGACGTCCGCGATGCTCATGTTCGTGGCGTAGGAGCCGATGAGGGCCAGCATGATGATGATGGGCCCCAGGTAGGAGTACGGCACCGCCAGGACCTTGGCGAAGATCCGCGCGATGAAGATAGCCACCACGACCATCAGGATGTTCGTGACGAACATGGAGGCGAACGTCGCGCTGAGGTACTCCGGCTGGTTCTTCAGAAGGAGCGGCCCCAGTTGGACGCCCTTCAGGACCAGCGCGCTCATCATGACGGCCGCCGCGTTGCCGCCGGGGATGCCGAGCGATAGCAGGGGCACCATGGAGCCGCCCGTGGCGGCGTTGTTCGCCGTCTCGGAGGCGGCGATGCCGTCGATGATGCCCGTGCCGAACTTCTCCGGGTACTTCGACAGCTTCGTCTCCGTCGAGTAGCACAGGAAGGAGGCGATGGTCGCGCCCGCCCCGGGCAGGATGCCGATGATCGTGCCGATGACGGAACACCGTGCGAGGAGCCACTTGATGCCCCACCACTCGCTCACCGAGGGCATCTTCGTGCTGACGCTGCCGCCCCCCACGCCCTGCTCCGCCTTCAGGCGCTTGTCCGTCCCCGTCTGCTTCAGCACCTCCGTCACGGCAAAGATGCCGATGAGGACGGGGATCATCTCAAGCCCCGCGATCAACTGCGTCGAGCCGAACGTCATGCGCTGCACGGCGTACATCGTGTCCTGCCCGACGCAGGCCAGAAGCAGCCCCAGCAGGCCGGAGATCACCGTGCGGAGGATGTTCTTGGAGTCGAGGCAGGTCAGGATGGACAGCCCCATGAACGTGATGGCGAAGATATCCGCCGGACTGAAGGAGAGCGCCGCCTGCGTCAACTGCGGGGAGAGCAGGAGCATACAGAACGCGGACACCAGCCCGCCGATGGCCGAGCTGCCGAGCGCGATGCCGAGCGCCTTTCCCGCCTCGCCGCGCTGGGCCATGGGGTAGCCGTCGAACGTCGTGGGGGCGCTGGACGGCACGCCGGGGATCTTGAACAGGATGGCCGTGATGCTGCCGCCCGTGATGGAGGAACAGTAGACGGCGACCAGAAAGACGATGGCCGGGACGGGCTTCATGCTGTAGGTGAAGGGCAGGCCCAGGGCCACGGCCATCGTGGCGCTGACGCCCGGCAGCGCGCCGAAGAGCGTCCCCACGACGATGGCGAAGGCCATCATCATGAACGTATAGGGGTCCATCAGGACGCCGAACCCGCTCTGCAGCAATTCCCATGTGGACATTTTCTCTCACCTCCCGGAAATTTAGAAGATCGCGGCCTTCGTCTGCGCGATCAGCGACTCGACGTACAGGGCGAAATCCCGCGCCTGGGGGAGCGTGCCGCGAGGAAGGTTGACGGACAGGAGGACCCCGAACACCGCGTAGAGCAGCACGGTGATCGCCGCCGACAGGACGACGAGCCGCAGGACGCGACGGTCGCCCAGGAGCAGCCCGTAGAGGAGGAGCATCAGGAAGCACGTCCCCATGAAGCCCAGCGGCTCCAGGGCAAAGCTGGCCCCCAGCACCAGGAGGATGCCCAGGAACGTGCGGCTCTTGAGGAACTCGGCGGAGCGGACCCCGAAGCCCCTCAGGGAGAAGTCCGGGTTGTCCCGGTTCCTTCGGAGGATTCGGACGATGTTGACGGCGATGAAGACGAGCAGCAGGATGACGATGGCCTTGGGCCAGACGTCCGGGCTCAGCGCATACGGGTTTTTCTGAACCTTGACGGGGATCGGCGCCTCCGTCACGTGGAAGAAGTACACGTAGAGGAGCGCCAGCCACAAAAGCGCGTTGCAAATCAGCTCAAACAACGGTTCCGCACCCCTTCCCGGATACAGCAAAGGGGGTGGGGCAGAAATGCCCCGGCCCCCTGTGTCAAAGGTCCTCCGCTACTTCGCGTAGTAGTCCTTCTTCAGGACTTCCTCGGACTTCAGGTAGTCCGTGAAGGCCTTGTACTCGCTCTCGAAGAGCTGGCCGAACTCCTCAGGCCCGGCGAAGCCAGGGCGCTCGTCGTAGGCTCCGGCCTTCAGGAAGTCCTGCCATGTCTGCGTTTCGACGGCCTGTTTGACGGCCGCCAGCAGCGCGTCGATGGCCTCCTGGGGCGTTCCCTTCTTGGCGAAGAGGCCGCGCCAGGTGCCGATGTAGGAGTTGATGCCAAGCTCGCCCGTGCACTGCATGTCCGGGTAGAGCTTCATGCGCTTCTCGCTGATGGCGCACAGCGGAACGATGTCCCCCGCCTCGATCAGACCCGCGATCTCGTCCGTGCCGGTGATCATCATGTCGATGTGCCCGCCGACGAGGGCCGAGTTCATCTCCGCACCGCCGCCGTAGGCGACCTCGTTGACGGAGAGGCCCTCCAGCGTCTGACGCAGGGAGGCGCCGTCCGCGCCCGTCACCGTCAACATGCCGACGCTCACCTCGTAGGGGTGGGCCTTGGCGTACTCGTACAGCTCGGAGAAGTTGTGGTAGCCCTTCGCCTCCATGGCCTTTTTGGAGCCAGCGATGATGTTGATGGAGTGGACCAGCTTCACGACGGGGATGAACTCGTCCTTGAAGTTCATGGACGTGGCACCCTGCAGGTCCTGCATGATCAGGCTCTGCGTGCCCAGCATGAAGGTGTAGCCGTCGGCCGGCTGCTTGTAGGTGTACTCCACGCCGTTGACCCCGCTTCCGCCCTCGACGTTGACGACCTCCACCTGAACGCCCAGAATGTCCTTCAGCAGGGCGGCCATGGGCCGAAGCGTGCTGTCCGCGCCTCCGCCGACGCCCCAGGGGCAGACCAGGTCCACCTTGCGCTCGAACTTCCACTCCGCCGACGCCCCAGCCACACC
>ERZ772917.1106-NODE-1106-length-16658-cov-9.494971_pt1 | contig 16658 bp, 12 predicted proteins | sample MGYA00511187_ERZ772917 | MGnify/ENA primary metagenome ERZ772917 (study PRJEB29015, sample SAMEA2737925) | human oral metagenome | biome: human oral; feature: human-associated habitat; material: dental | place: China | collected 2012 ... | reverse complement strand
CGCCGCGGGACGCCTGCGCGCGGCGGCCGGGCTCGCCGACGACGCCGGCCCCGAGGCCCTGGCGGGGCTGGCGCTGGCAGACCTCATGCGCGCCTACAAGGCGGTCGCGACGGGCATGACGGACTTCGGCCCGGTGGTCGATGGCGTGGTGGTACCGCACCAGCCCTTCTCCGCCGCCTCCGTGGCCCTCAGCGGGGACAAGCCGCTCATCATGGGCGACATGGACACCGAGGCGGCGCTGTTCCTGTCCGGGCGGCGGGAGGCGCTGACGGTTCTGGGCCGGGAGGGGGTCGTCGCCCGGCTGGCCCGCGCCGTCGGGCAGGACACGGCCGATCGCCTCGTGGGGGCGATCGAGGCGCACCGCCCCGGTATCGGCCCCTACGAGCTGGCGGTGCAGGTCGTCTCCGACGGCATCTTCGCCGGGCCCACACGTGCGGGCGCCGAGGCGCGCGCCACGGGGGCCCACGCGCCGACGTGGCGCTACCGCAACCTGCTGCGCACAGCGGCCATGGACGGTGCGCTCATGAGCCCCCACGAGCTCGATGTCGCCCTGACCTTCGGCAACATCGAGGCCGCGGCCGGGCTCAACGGCGGCACGCCCGAGACGCACGAGGTCTCGCGGGTCCTGAGGGCGACGTGGGCCGCCTTCGCGCGCAGCGGGGACCCAGCCAACGCGACGATCCCGACCTGGCCGGCCTACGACGGCGAGCGGAGGGTGCTCCTCATCTCCCCCACCCCGCGCGTGGCCGACGGCGACGTCGACGGCGCGGCCCTGGCCGTGGCCGGAGGACTCTCGGACCGGATGATCGACTGGTTCGGCGTCTTCAGCTGATCGACGCGGCGCCGCTCCCGGTCCGGACCGATCTCGACGCGGAACCGGACCGATCTCGACGCGGAAGTGAACCGATCTCGACGCGGAAGTGAACCGATCTCGACGAGGGGGAGGCGGCGAGGGAGGGGCGAGGGGGCCGGGCCTCCGAGCACCCGCCGGCGCGTGCTCCGGGTCGCGTCGACAGCAAAGGTAAGGCGCGCCCAACATTCATATTTCGACATTGTCAAGTAGGAACGACTAACCTAAATAGTGATGTGCGGGACACCCCGTGTGACGTCGAACCCGAGGAGCATCGTGACTACCGCCGCTGCGCCACAGACCAAGCCGACACCCACCGACACGCATCACCAGGAGGCCGCACCATCACCCCAGGCGTCCCAGGCACCACCGACGCTGGCATCGCTGCGCCCGGGCCAGCGCGCACGCATCATCGCCGTTGACGCCGAGCGGGGAACGCAGCTGGCGCAGCGCCTGACGGACCTGGGCTTCATCCCCGGCCGCACCGTCGAGGTCCTGCGCCGCGCGCCCCTGGGCGACCCGTTCCTCTTCCAGGTGGCCGACTACGAGATCAGCATGCGCAAGGCCGATGTGAGCATCGTCAAGGTCGAGGAGATCCAGCGATGAGCGACCACGAGCCCCTGCCCCTGACCGACGTCGGCTCGCAGGCCGGCGGCACCGGGGTCCGGGAGCGCCCAGGCCGCGCGTCCGAGCACGCGCCGGACTGCCCCTGCTCGGCCCACTCGCAGGCCGCATCGGCCGACGCCGGCCCCTCCTGCCACTGCGGCTCCGCCTCCGGGCCGGTCGACGCCTCCGCGCCCCGCGCCGCGCTGGCGGGCGCCCCCAACGCCGGCAAGACCTCCATCTACAACGCCCTGACCGGCCTGCGCGCCAAGACCGGCAACTACCCCGGGGTCACGGTCTCGCGCTCCCTGGGCACCTGCAAGCTGCCCGAGGGCAGCGCCACCAACACCATTACGATCGAGGACCTGCCCGGCGCCTACTCCCTGGACCCCATCAGCCCCGACGAGCGGATCGTGCGCGACGTCCTGGACGGCCAGCTCGCCTCCGTCAAGGCGCCCGACGCCCTTATCGTCGTCCTGGACTCCACGACCCTGCGCCGGGGCATGGCCTTCCTGGCCGAGGCCCTCCAGCTGGGCCTGCCCACCTGCCTGGCCATCACCATGACCGATGAGCTGACCAAGCGGGCCGGGCACCTCGACGTCGAGGCGCTGGGCCGCGCCCTGGGGGTTCCGGCCGTGCGCGTCCTGGGCAACCGCGGCGTCGGGATCCCCGAGCTGCGCAAGCGACTGGCCAGCACCGCGACCTGGCCAACCTCCCCCATCACCCCGCCCACGGAGGCCGCCGAGTTCGCCTCCTGGGCGGACTCGATCCTGGAGGCGGCCGACTTCCAGCCGCCCCACGAGGACCGCACGACGGCGGCCATCGACCGGGTCCTGCTGCACCCGGTGGCGGGATCCATCGTCTTCTTCGCCATTATGTTCTTCTTCTTCCAGGCAATCTTCTCCTGGGCGGAGCCGCTCAAGGACGGCATCGAGGGCGCCTTCACCGCGCTGGGGACGGTGGTCCACAGCCTGCTCGACGACTCTCACCCGCTCCTGGCCGGCCTGCTGGGGGACGGCCTCATTGGCGGTGTGGGCTCGGTGCTCACCTTCATCCCCCAGATCATCATCATGTTCCTCGTCATCGCCCTTCTGGAGGGCGTGGGATACATGTCGCGCGCGGCCTTCCTCATGGACCGGATCATGAGCCGGGCGGGCCTGGAGGGGCGGGCCTTCGTGGCGCTGCTGTCATCCTTCGCCTGCGCCATCCCGGGGATCATGGCCACCCGCACCCTGCCCAGCGCCAAGGACCGGGTCGCCACCATGCTCGCGGCGCCGCTGATGACCTGCTCGGCCCGCCTGCCCGTCTACGTCATCATGATCTCCCTGCTCGTGGACGACGACGCCAGGATCGGCCCCCTCGGCGCGCGCGGCACCATTATGTTCGCCCTCTACCTGCTGGGCGCGGTCTCGGCCATGATCGCCGCCTGGGTGGTCAAGCGCCTGACCGACCGCGGCGGGGTCCTCCTGCCCTTCTACATGGAGATGCCGCCCTACCGCCTGCCCCGTCCCAAGACCGTGGCCGTCATGGTGTGGGACGCCTGCAAGGGCTTCGCCAAGAAGGCCGGCACGATCATCACGGCGACCACCATCATCCTGTGGGTCCTGCTGAACGTGCCCATGCGCTCCGACGAGCAGTTCGACGCCTACTGCGCCACCAGCACCGAGTGCGCCGCCATCTCCGCGGCCGCCGACGACCCGTCGTCGTCGACCGTGACGAACGACGACGGCGAGACGGTCACGGACGCCGACGAACTCGACAAGCTCCTGGAGGCCCAGAAGACCTCCTACACCATGGACAACTCGTGGGGGGCGGCCATCGGCAAGGCGGTGGAACCGGTCTTCGAGCCGCTGGGCTACGACTGGCGCATCAACGTGGCGATCCTGTCCTCCCTGGCGGCGCGGGAGACCTTCGTGGCGACCCTCGGGCAGATCGCCGCCGCCGAGGACCCCGAGGAGCCGACCTCCCACCTGCAGACCATGACCTTCCGCGAGGACACGGTGACGAACCGGGCCGGGGACCTGCTGTTCAACCCGGCAACGGTGGCTTCGATCCTCGTGTTCTTCGTCTACGCCCTGCAGTGCATGGCGACGGCGGGGGCCATGCGGCGGGAGACCGGCACCTGGAAGTGGCCGCTCATCGCCTACGGCTACATGCTCGTGACCGCCTGGGTGATGGCCGCGCTCACGCGCGTCGTCGTCGCCATGCTCATGTGAGGCCGCCGTGCCCGTTGTGCCGACCCACCCGCTGACCACGCCGGACCCCGACGTGCTGCGGTGGGTGGTTCCCGATGGCCTGCTGCCCTTCACCGGCGGGGTGGCCCACGCCCCGGCGCTGCTCCAGGGGCTGCTCGACGACGGCACCCTGAGCGCCGTCCAGGTCGAGGACGGCGCCGTCCTGACCCTGCTGGGCGACGGTCGCAGCTGGCGCCGGGAGGGCGCCCGGGTGCGCACCGCACTCGTGGACGCGCTGGGGGCGCCCCACTCCTGGAGGGGCGGGGCCGGCGCCCACGACGTCGGCCCCGACGAGGTCCTGGAGGCCGCGGCCAGGCAGATCGCCGACGGCCCGGTGGGCGCCTTCGCCCGCAGCCACGGGGGCGCGCTGGTGGTGCGCAGCGTGCACGACGGCGTCGTCGAGGTGGGCCTGGAGGGGGCGTGCGACGACTGCCCGGCCGCCGTCATCACCATGCACGCCCGCTTCGAGCACCTCCTGCGCCGCCGCTGCCCCTGGCTGGCGGAGGTCCGCCGCGCCGAGGAGTGAAGGGCGAGATCGGCCGCACTCCGCACCGGGAACAGTCCTAGGCGTCCTTCGGGCGGCCGCGCCTCCGGATGGAAAAGTGATCATCCCACGCACTTTTAAGACGGTCGACAGACTTGAGCCCGATGAGGATCGGCATGATTCCGTAGTTCCATGGTACGGGTCAGGTGGTTCGGGGAGCTAAAAGTGCGTGGGATGATCACTACCGAGGACCCCTCGCGCATCGGTAGTGCACCCTCAGCGATCCCGCAGGCGCTGAAGCGCCGCCAGCAGATCCTCCCGCAGGGCCTCGGGATCGCGCTCGGGGTAGATGAGGCCCTGGAGGAAGAGCCCGTCGAGGACGATGTGCAGCTCGGCGGCAGTCGCCTCGGCGACGTCGTCGGGCAGCGGGAGGCCCTGACCGCCGACCTCCAGCCAGTCGCTCCGCCGCAGCAGGGCGGCGACGGCCATGCGGGCGGTGGAGCGCACCGCCTCCCAGGAGATCCCGACCGATGGTTGGAGGCCGGGCTCGCGGGCGCTGCGCATCATGAGGGCCAGCCACAGCAGTTGCTCGGAGCGGTGCCGCTCATCGATCGGGAGCGCCTCCTCGCACAGGCGCAGGGCCACATCGAGGGCGGATGAGCGCTCGGCCAGGGCCCGCCCGACCTCGGCGGCCCCGATGATCCCTGCGATGCGGGCCTCGGCGTCGGCCTGGAGCTGGCGGCCCGCGAAGAGCAGCAGCTCGTCGCGGGTGGAGAAGTAGTACTGGACCGCCCCGAGCGACCAGCCCGCCTCGGCGGCGACGGCGCGGATCGAGGCCGATTCGACCCCGCCGCGCGAGACCACGCGCCGCAGGGCGGCCGCCAGCTCCCGGCGACGCTGCTCGTGGTCGACCTTCTTGGGCATGGGACATGCATACCAGGCCGATTCGGATCTTGACTTCAGTCAACTGTATTGCTTTAATTTCATACGGTTGACTTACAAAGGAGGCCGCGCCGGCGGCGGCCCCGCTGATACGCGGGGCTCCGCTCCTTCCAAGCCGCAGAACAGGACCCGCATGACCCTTCCCGACGTCGGAGTACTTGCCGGCCTCGCCCTCCTGGACTCCACGAGCACCGGCACCCTGACCATCCCCGTGGTCATGCTCCTCCAGCCGCGAGTGCGCTTCAGCCGCGTCCTGGGCTACCTGACCGCCATCAGCCTCTTCTACTGGGGGCTCGGGCTCGCGCTGGCCACGGTGGGCGCCCGGATCACGGCCTCCCCCGGGCTGCGGGACGCCCTGGAATCGCGCACCGCCTATGCCGTGCAGCTGGTGATCGGCGTCGCCCTGGTCGCCAGCAGCTACCTGGTGGATGAGGAGGCCCAGGCACGACGGCGCGCCAGGCGCGGGGACCGCCCCTCCCTGACGAGCCGCATGATGGGCACGGTCCTGGGGCCACGCGCCCGCTGGGACGCGGTCGTCGTCCTGGCACTCGTGGCGGGGCTCATCGAGGCGGCCTCCATGCTGCCCTACCTGGGCGCCATCGGCCTCATCACCCGGGCCGGGCTGCCCGCAGCAGCTGTCGCCGCGGTGCTGGCGGCATATGTCGCGGTCATGGCGGCCCCCGCGCTGCTCCTGACGACCGGACGGGCCGCCGTCGGCGACCGCCTCAATGAGGCCCTGGCCCGGATCAACGCCTTCATCGAGAAGCATTCCGCCAACTCGCTGGCCTGGGTCATGGGCATCCTGGGCTTCCTCCTGGCGGCCGACGCCCTGGGCGCCTTCCTGGAATAGGACGCGCTCCGGCCGGCCGCGAACCGCAGCCGCGCCTAATCGCCCCACCTGAGCCGGGCCGAGCAGACCGGCGCCCCTGACCGCCATCGCGCCCCCTGAGACGCCGAACACCCCTGCCACACGGCCCGTTACCATAGCGTGATGAGTGAGACCTCGCACGACGATGACCTGATGGCCCGCCTGGAGCGGATCAGCACCAGGATCGCCCGGCTCCCGTGCCCCGAGCCCGAACCGCCCTCGCCTGAGCGCGAGCTCATCCGCAGGCTGCTCGAGGTGCCCGAGGAGCCTGAGCCGCACTGGGGGCCGCCGTTGTCTGAGGCCGAGCTCGCCGAGTGCGAGCAGCGTCTGGGCGTGAGCCTTCCCGAGGACTACCGGGCCTTTCTGACACGGGTGACGCGCGGCGGCAACTGGCCCTTCTGCCCCGTGTGGGAGCCGGGCGAGGGGGACTCCGAGCTCGGGGGCGGCCTGCGCCCCGATCTGCCCTTCCCCTACACGGACTCCGAGCCTCTGATGCCCACCGAGAGCAACCGGGAGGAGTACGAGGAGCAGTTCTCAAGCGGCGCCGTGAACCACGGGTTCGTCCCCCTGTCGACCGACGGCTGCGGCATGAGCTACATCCTGGTGGTCACCGCCGCAGACCCGTCCGCGATTGGGACTGTGTGGGCCCACGACCTGCCCGACGACCTCGGGATCCGGCCCCTACACGACCCCGACACCGGCAGGCCCATGCGCTTCCTGGACTGGATGGAGCGCTCCATGGACCGCTGCTGCGCACTGCTCGAGGATGGGGAGGAGCTCTACTTCCTCCACGCGTTCGCCCGGCCTCCCATGTGAGGTCCCGGGTCCCGATAACGCCCGGGGCGCTGCGGCCGCACTCGGGCGCTGCGGCCGCTCCAAGCCGCGCGACATGGTCCTCGAGCGCGTCCAACCATGGACCGGCCCCGGGAAGCCTGCCGATACGGTGCTTGGTGAACAGCTCCCACGCGCTCGCCGTCGTCAACCGGGACCAGCCGTGCGATGGTCCGCCTCCCCCGAGCAATACTGATCGTGGAGCCGCTCTCGACCTCCTTCAGCAGCGCAGACAGGTGGGTTTTCGCCTCCTGAACCTTCACCGTCCTCATGCGGCCATAATCACCTATCTGGTTCATATCGCTAGGACGTGCGCCTTCCGGACCGATCTCGACGCGGAACTCGACCGATCTCGGCGAGGGGGGCTCGGGCGGCCAGGAATCAGGGGGACCAGCGATCAGGGAGTCAGGCGGTCAGGTCCCGTCGGCGCCCGGCCGCGTCGGCCACAGCCACCAGCGCGACCGCGAGGGCCAGGCACACCGCGGGCCCGACCCACGGCCCGCCCTCCCCCAGCAGGAGCCGCGCGCCGCCGGCCGCACCGCCCGCCCCGGCAGTCCCGGCCTCCGGCACCGGCAACTGGGGGACGTGCGTGAAGGGCGAGAGGTCGAGCAGCCACTGCGGGGCCCGCGCCGTCGGCCCCAGCACCGAGATGCTCAGGGCCAGCAGGTAGGCGCCCCACCCCAGGGGCCGGGCGAGTCGGGGCACCACCGCGTGCAGGGCCAGCAGCCACGCACCGGTCAGGAGCACCGCAGGCAGCTGGGCCGCCAGCCCGGCGACAAGGCCGCCGACCAGCACCCAGGGCCTGGCGGTCGCCGGCGAGTCCTGGGCCGCGAGCGCGGGAACCGCACTGGCCACTAGCCCCAGGGCGATGGCCGCGAGCATGGTCGCGCTCCCGACGGTCGCCACCACGGCCCGGGCCGCGAGCCACCGGCGCCGGGACACCGGGGCGGACAGGACGGTCGCCGTCAGCCCGCGATCCTCCTCCCCCACGGCGCTCCCGGCCAGGGCGACCACGCAGGCCGCGGTGAGGATCCCGCCGTAGCGGATGATCATGGCGAGGTAGGTCTGGACGCTCAGCTGGTCGCCGAAGAAGGCCTGCATGGCCGGGTTGTCGGCGACCATCTGCTGGAAGGAGCTCTCGATGGAGGGGGCGAAGATGCCGTAGGTCAGGCCGAAGGCCAGACCGCCCACCACCCACCAGGCCCGGGCGGAGGCGCTCGTACGCAGGGCCAGCCTCAGGGCGCCCGCGGGCCCGCGTCGCCGAGTGCGCCAGGCCCCCGCGCCCGCGACCAGCCCCTCGCCCAGCTCGCGCCCGGCGTGCAGGGCCAGGCCCGCACCGATGAGGACGACGGCGGCGCCGGCCAGCAGCCCCAGGGGCTCCCAGCGCAGGTCCACGTACACGCGGCTCTGCTGGATGAGGCCGATGGGGGTCAGCCAGGACAGGAGGGAGGCGGCGCCGGTACTGCCGCTGCCCGCGCTCCCGGCGTCGCCCAGGCCGCGCAGCAGGAACCAGGCCAGGACCAGCATGAGGCCGCCTCCGCGGGCCGAGCGGGCTGACGGCGCCAGCGCTGCCAGGACCAGTCCGCTTCCGGCCGCGACCAGGGCCACGAGGAACAGCCCGACGCCCACCACCAGGCAGCCGGCCGCCTCCAGCCCCCCGGCCAGGGCGCACAGGGCGCACAGGACCGACATCGCCAGGGCGGCCAGGGCCGCGGAGCACAGCGCCGCCCGGGCGCTCCCGCCGCGCCTCACGGGGGCGGAGCGCAGCAGCTCGCTCGGGCCGCCCTCCTCGTCCCCGCGGGTGCGCGCGATTACCATGAGCACCCCCATGAGGGCGGCCACGAGGGCCAGCCAGCCCAGGGCCTGGGCGGCGAAGAGCGCGCCCATGGTGGGGGCGGCCGCGTCCATGCCGAAGCCGGGGCCGGTGAATACGGCGGCTGCGGGGGTCGAGTAGCTCAGGGCGGCGGCCCGCCGCTCCTCGGCCGTGGCGTACATGGTGTTGAACATGGTCACGCAGTAGAGGGCCAGCGCTCCGCCGCCCAGGGACCAGGCCAGGATGCTGCGCCGCTCCCGGCGCAGGACCAGGCGGGTCAGTGGGGAGATCACGGCCCTGCGCGCCCTCGCCCGGGGAAGGGCGGCGGCCCGGCTCGCGCTCATGAGGCCGCCTCCTCGTTCCGCGTCCCGGCGGAGGCAGCCGGGCCGGCTGGGCCGGCTGAGCCCACCGCACCGGCGGAGCCCGCCGCCGCGCCGTCGTCGGCGCCCTCGACGCTTCCGGCTCCCTCGTAGTGGCGCAGGAAGAGCTCCTCGAGGCTCGGCGGGGCGGCGGTGAGCGAGCGCAGCCCGAGGGGGGCCAGGCGCTCCATGACCTCGGCGTTGCGAGCCGGTTCGATGCTCAGCTCGGCCTCCCAGCCCCCGCCGTCGTCCTGCGCCCGGGCGGTGACGCGCAGGTCGTGGACCCCGGCGAGCCCGCCCAGGGCCTGCGGGTCGCGCTCGACGACGGCGTGCACGCGGGTGCGCAGCATGCCGCGGATGCGGTGCAGGGGCCCGCTCTCGACGGTGCGCCCGGCGCGCACGATGGTGACGGTGTCGCACAGCCGGTCCACCTCGGACAGGATGTGGCTGGACAGCAGGACCGCCGCCCCGCGCCCGGCCGCCTCGGCGACGCACCGGTTGAAGACCTCCTCCATGAGCGGGTCCAGGCCGGATGTCGGCTCGTCCAGGACGAGCAGGTCCACGGGCTCGCTCAGGGCGGCGATGAGGGTGACCTTCTGCCGGTTGCCCTTGGAGTAGGCGCGGACCTTCTTGGAGGGGTCCAGGTCGAAGCGCTGGATGAGCTCGTCTCGCCGCCTGCTCGCCTCGGCCGCGCGCCCGGCGCCGTCGGGCCCCCCTCTGTCCCGCCGACGACGGCGCAGCGAGGCGAGGGCCTCAAGGGTCTGGCCTCCGGTGAGCCCCGGCCACAGGGCGACGTCGCCGGGCACGTAGGCCAGGCGGGAGTGGAGGGCGACGGCGTCGTCCCAGGGGTCGGCGCCGAAAAGCCGGGCGCTTCCGCCGTCAGCGCGGATCATGCCGAGCAGGATGCGCAGGGTGGTGGACTTTCCGGCGCCGTTGGGGCCGAGGAAGCCCGCCACCTCGCCGGGGGCGACGGCCAGGTCCAGGCCGTCCAGCGCGCGGGTGGCGCTGCGCCCGCGACCGAAGGTCTTGGTAAGGCCCGCGATGTCGACGACGGCGCCGGGCGTGCTGGGGCTCATGAGTCCTCCTGGGGTGAGTCGGGTCGGGGTGGGCGGGGCGCCCGGGGGGCGGCCTCGGCAGGAGAGGCGGCTGAGGAGGCCGAGGAGGCCCGGACGTAGTCGGCGTAGAGGCCGGGGTCGGTGAACAGGGGCCGGGAGTAGAGCTCTGCGGTGACGGGGCCGTAGCGGGCGATGAACTCCCGGGTGACGGCCTCGACGTCGCCGGGGTCGGAGGCCTCGTAGCGGGCGAAGAGCAGCAGGGCGCCGAACCCCGAGTAGAGCAGGTAGCGGGCGCGGGCCTCCTCATTGTGGGAGGGGGTGATGGTCCCGGCCTCGACGGCGGCGGCGGTGTAGGCCACGGAGTCCTTCACGAAGAGGTCCAGCAGCTCGGTGGCGAGCTCGCCTCCCTCCACGATCGAGCGCATGGCGTAGGCGGTGGCCGGGATGTACTCCTCGACCTGGGACATCTGGGTCATGAGGTCCACGGGACCGCCGAAGTAGGTCGAGGCGCTCTTGACCTCCACGGTCAGGCGCAGCACCTCGGCGTCGCAAGCGCGGCGCAGTCCGTCCTTGGAGCCGAAGTGGTGGGTGATGAGCCCGGCGGTGACTCCGGCGTCGGCCGCGATGGCGCGCAGTCCCACGTCGAAGCCGTCGCGGGCGAAGCGGATCAGGGCCGCGTTGCGGATGCGGGCGGCGGCGGTGAGGTCCGAGTCCGGAGACGGCGATGTTGAACGCACGGCTAGGATATTAGACGAGCGTTCAAAGCGACGCAAGAGCCGCCTCGTCTCGGAGGAGGCCACGGCGTCGCCGTCGTCGAGCACCACGCCGGAGGCGCGCGACCCCGGGCCTCTCGCCCGCGTCCCGGCCGTGGTGGGACTTTCTCTCACCTGACTCATGACGCTTAGTGTGCTGGGGGTGGGGTGCTCAGGGCGGTGAGAATTTGCTCGGCCTTGGGGGTTAGTTGTGGGGTGGCGTTGATGTGGTGGCCGTTGAGGTTGATGGTGACGTCCTGGAGGGGTTTAAGGGCGCGGATGACGCGTTTGATGCTGATCCCGGTGGCCTCCTGGAGGTGGCGGGCTACGGCCAGGGAGGCCATGACCATGGTCAGGTGGGCCTCGATGGCGTCTCGGGTGTGGTGGAAGACGGGGCGGGCTCTCAGGTCGTGCTTGCTCATCCGGAAGGACTGCTCGACGTGCCACAGCTCGTGGTAGGAGGAGACGACCTCACCGGCGTCCATCAAGCGTGCGGGGATGTTGGTGACGTAGCCCTTGAGACCCACCAGGGACCGGGCCCTGGCGATGGATGCCTCATCGAGGACCTGGTCTCCCTTGCGGGTGGTGACAAAACGTGTGGACTTGGGACGCTTCTCGCCGGCGATGACGGCCCGGGCGCGATTCTCCTGAGCGGTGAGGGTCTGGTTGTCCCGGGCCACGCGTTTCTTGGAGTAGGACCACACCGCTCTCCACGAGCCTGGATGGGTCTCCGGGGCCCATACCGGCTCGGCCTTGCGGCTCTTGTCCCGCTCGGTGTTCGAGCCTCTTCTGGGGGTGATGGTGTCGATGACCTGGCCGTCGGTGAAGGCGTCCCCGTGCCAGTGGAAGTGCGCCTCCAGGTCCCCCGGGGCGCGGGTGGTGCGTGAACCGACGATGAAGCCGACTCCGGCCTCATCCAGGGCGTTCAGGTTGGCGGCCGAGAGCATGCCGGCGTCAGCGACTACGACCAGGGGCTCGACCTTGGCGGCCTGGCGGAACTGTTCAACGACACCGACAATCGTGGTGGTCTCAGCCCGGTTGCCCTCCCAGCAACCAATTCTCAGGGGGAAGCCGGCCCGGTCGACCAGCAGCCCGACGATGATCTGGGGGTCGACCCTTCTCTCTTTGGAGTAGCCGACCTTGCGCAGCTCGTCCTCCTTCTCGGTCTCGAAGTAGAGCGTGGTGACGTCGTAGAGACACAGTGACACGTCGCCGGCGGCCATGGCGTGCTTCAGAGCCGCGGCACTGATGGCCTGGCGGTAGTCGCGCTCGATGCAGCGACCCAGGGAGCGGAACAAGGTCCGCACGCTAGCCGACTCCAGGCCCAGGTCTGCCAGCACGCAGGGCACCTGGGCCTTGGAGGTCGGCTCGATCAAGCGCGCCAGAACCATCTGCTCAAAGGCCCGATCACCACCGACCGCCTCGCCCAGTCCCAGGCGGGTATACGCCCCGTGCAGAACGTCCCACAACAGGGCCGAGCGCTTGGAGGCCACCACCGCGCCGACGTTGGCCGGTCCTGAGGAGGCTGGCGGTGGCGCTGATGGCACAGGGGACAGGTCCAGAGCCAGCTGGTCCGGAGCGATGCGGCGCCGGCCGATCTCCATCAGGGCCGCCAGCTCTGCCTGGGTGTGGGCTGAGCCCAGGTGCTCGATGACCTTGTCCCGGCGCCCTTCCTTGACCGCGATCTGTACCGCCATCGCTCCTGAAGCAGTCTTGACCTTACGCAGAAACGGGCTCACCACCCCCACCCTACCGGCCGCTTAGTGTGCCAGCACACCCCCAACATGACGGAATACCAACGAAAAATCAGCCCCAAAACCCCAAACCCACCAAACTGTCACGAGTCAGGTCTCACGCCCCCGGCGCCGCGTCTCCCATATTTCGCAGGGGCCGACGACGAGGCCGCGTGAGGCGCCCCCTCACGCGGCCGGTTCCCGCCGACGCCGGCCGATAGCAGCAGGCCGACGCCGGTCGGGTCAGGATGCTCCCATCGTGAGGGTGATGCGGCGGATCCAAGACGGGTTGTGACGATAGAAGCCGCTCACCGTTATGAGATCGACCGGCTCGGTGCTGGTCGTCAGGGCCTGGCCCTTCTCACTGGAGGCGGGCAACCAGGACGTGGGTGTGCTTGTGTCGTCGGATTCGTTCGCGTCGGGCGTTCGCAGCACCCATACGTCGCCGGTGGGCGCGGTCCACCGCGTCACGATCATTCCCGTCACACTGAGGCGCGCCCCCGTCTCCGGGTCGAGGAGCTCCCGCGGGGCCTCACCCTCCTGCGCTTTTCCGGAGGCGTCCGGGTCGCCCGCTGCGTCCGCGCGGTCCGTATAGTCCGTATACCGCTCCACCCAGCCGTTCGGATATACGCGGTAAACATGATCGATGGTGCTGCGAGTCTCTCCCGTACCGGGATCCGACAGGCTCAGGGTGGCGGGAGAGCAGGTCGAGGGCACGCAGTGCGAGGAGTAGTCGGAGTACTTGCGCGGTGAGGTCACGGCGCTGTTCGCGGTCGCGCCCACGAGCCAGCCGGTTGCCGGCCAGCTGAAGGGATCAGCCTTCGGATCCGTCAGGGAGTAGGACGTCATGGTTCCGCCATCGGGGTGGAATGTGGGCGAGGTCTCGACGACAAGCGCATCGTTGGTCAAGGCCTGGCCCAGAACCCTCTCGTCAGTCTCCACGGTGCGTACCACCTCCCCGGTCTCGGCCGAGAGCACCACAAGGATCCGAGACTGGTCGATCACATCATCTCCCCGCCGGGCGGATTCCTCGATCGAGCGCGGCACGAGCCGCACCACGATGTACTCGCCGTCGGGGCTGGCCAGGAAGCTCCTAGCTGCGAACCTGTCTTTTTGTTTCGAGGGGTCCGCAAAGCGCGCATAGCTGTAGGCAGCTTCTGACGACAGCAGCCTGTACCATCGCACAGTGCCCGTCTCCGGGTCCAGTAAGACGACGGCGGTGCTCTGCCGATGGGACGAACCAGGGGTGGAAAGATCTACTGAATCAGAGGAGGAGTCCTGCGATTCTGCGGGGCGGGCGTTGGCGTCAACCAGCAGGGCCGGGCCGTGTGCGGTGGCCAGACCCTCCCGGTCATAATCATTCTGAAGGACGTTGGCGGAGACCTCCCACGCGACCTCCTGGTCGTCGGGATGAGCTGGCGGGGTGATAAAGCCGGCCTTCTCCGCCCCGCTCGCGCCGCTCGTATCCTGCGGATCTATCACCGCACTCGAGCTCGCGTTCAGACTTATGATGCCCGACTGCCAGACAGCAATGGCAAGTAGAACAGCGACGATGGCGGCAGAGGAGAGTCCTGCGCGCAGGCCCAGGCGGGAGGCGGATTCATCAGGCTCTGCGGGCTCGTCACGCTGTGCAGTAGCCGATGTATTCATATTATTTCACCCCGTAGATACGATACTCGTGCTCATAGAACCCGCCCTCGCTGTTCGTGTCGACGAGAATTACTAGACCCCCGGGAACCGCCACCAGGCGCGGTACAGAACGGGACGTATAGCTTCCCGCCACCAGCTGGCCAGGACTATATTCAAAGTCATACCGGTCCGATACGTCGTCAGCGGTGGAAGTTAAGGAGATCGGAACTGCGAGCGACGCGGACCCGTCTGACGCCTGGATCCGAACGACCATCTCCTCCCCGTGGGACCCGCTGGCCTGCCAGCCATAGCCCACCGAGGCCCTGGCCATGCTCGCGTCCTGCACGCCCGTGGAGACCGTGCGGGCAGCGGGATCGAAGACGGAGCCGACCCAGGAGTGATCCTCAGAACTCTCCGATTCGTCGATATCCTGCTCTGTGAGCTCGGGATACATGACGAGCCGCTGAGAGGCCATGGAGGCCACCCGGTTGAGTCCGGCCGTCCTGCCCAGGGCAACCCGTTCGGCGGCATCGCCGCCGTGGGCGCCGACGTCGTCGATGCTCACCGCTGATGCGTCCCGGCCGCCGGACTCGCCCGCGCCCCCGTCTGTGTAGACGGCCACCGCTCCGTCGACAACCGTGAGCGTCCGGTAATTTCTATTATCGGAAATGGGGTCGAGAGCCACGTCCTGCAATGTGGTAACGGAGTCCAATGCGGTGTCGGGCACGAGATCCAGTCGACCCACGGAATTCGATTCGGACTCCTTGTCCTGCCTCCACGCACCGGCGATGAAGGTCGAGTGTCCTGCGGACCCCGAGTACATGCCGCCGTCCCGGTAGCCCGACGTAAGGGTTCCCAGGTGGTGTCCGTCAGCCAGGGAGAAAACCTGATCGCGGATGAGGACCGCAGAATCCGTGAGCTGCAACCGGCCCGGGCTCGCCTCGCCCATTGACTGCTGAACAGCGACACCACCGGTGATCGTGTCGAGGACGATCACGCTGACGCTCTCCTCCCGTTCGGGGAAAATGCGCTTGAGGCGAACCTGAAAGGCCAGGTGCTTGAGGTCGGGGCTCGGAACCAGGTACGTCTCCGGTTCAGGCACAGAAGCACCGCTCGCCGATACAAGGCTCGCATTGCGCACCTGGTAGCCCCACAGCGTGGATCCGTCCTGGGGATCGAGTCCCCTGACAGTATCTTCGTCCAGAACAACAGGACCACGCGCACCTGCCGCGACATCCAGGACTCGACCTGATTCGATATCGCGATCCCAGGCCAGGGAAGTGGGAGCCGACGACGGGACGGCGGGCAGAGCGTCGTCAGCAACGGCAGGCGCCGTGGTCTGGGCGGCCGAGAGGACGGCGCGATGATTGGACAGCACGTGCGGAACCACCGCGAAGGCGCACAGAAGAACCAGCGAGGGAGTCAGCATGAAGGCGGTCCCGATGAGAAAACGACTCCTGCGGAAGGGATAGCGGCGGGGGCCGGCGCCTTCCCCCGGGGCGCCCCGCTCGGGAGCGGCCGCCGCGAGACGGCCCCAGCGCGATGGATCGTCATGCGCCCCATTGCGCTTTCCCGTCTGTACGCGGCGGATTGACAGCAGAATATGGGAGAACAGTGTCACCCCTGCCAGGAGGTCCACAATCGCCAGGAGCATCCACCGGTGCGGGTACGTTCCGTAGCTGCTGTAGACATTCCACCAGACCTGCAGATAGAAGGCGCAGGAAACAGTCGCGGTCACGCCCGCCGCCGACAGGAACATGACGTCCACCAGAAGATGCCGCGGCTTGCTCAAGGCGCTGCCCATTTCTATCAACCAAATAAACCCGAGAAGGGTCAGCGCGTAGAAAGCCCACTTGGGACTGATGTCCCGAAGCTCGTGACTCGAATCGCCGGAAAGGAAGAAGAGCAGGAGCACGCAACCTCCGAGGGCCGTCAGAAGCGACCCCAGACGCAGGGCGCGCAGAATAGTGGTGCTCAGCATTGGCGAGGCAATAGTGCGAGGCGCAGCGTCGCCCGCCTCCCCCAGTTCGCCATCCTGGGCGCCACCGCCCCGGGGCTCCGCAGCCCCCGAGCAGTCCGCGCTCGAGTGCCGAACGTCGTCGTCAGACGAAGAGGCAGTCATGCGAACGATTCTGCCGAGATCACAGAACGATGTCCACGGAAAGGTCGGAAGTCCTCAGCCAGGCGCCCTCCCTCTTCCGTTCCGCCTGCCCCCTTTTTCACCGAGATCGGTCCGGTTCCGCGTCGAGATCGGTTCTGGTGCGTCGTGTGCGGGTCTCGGTGGGGCGGGGGGCTTCGCGGGTGTGCGGGCCGGGGTCTCTGCAGGGGTCTCTGCAGGGGTCTGCTTGTCTGTGGCCGCTGCCGGGCTCTGCGCGCGCGGGTCGGCCGGGGACCGGTTTTGTGTTGGGATTCCGGGGTCTGGGGGTTGTGGTGGAGGGGCGGCGGATGCTATCCTGTACACATGTTCGAAGACTGGGGCGCGTCGTCGTCCCCGCCCGCACCGGG
>ERZ772917.1105-NODE-1105-length-16665-cov-4.025045_pt1 | contig 16665 bp, 14 predicted proteins | sample MGYA00511187_ERZ772917 | MGnify/ENA primary metagenome ERZ772917 (study PRJEB29015, sample SAMEA2737925) | human oral metagenome | biome: human oral; feature: human-associated habitat; material: dental | place: China | collected 2012 ... | reverse complement strand
GTTGAGCTGAAACAGAGGCACCATTCACATATTTTGCACTGTCGCTTGGGGTCAAAGCGGTGATTTCTGCTGGAAGAGCTTTATCTGCTGTTGCACTCTCGAAGCGGTAAGTAGCTTGGTACTTGTTGGCTTCAAAGGCCCACTTACCTACAAACCCTACATTAGCCTTGTTAACAACGGCGCTAGCTGCATCATAGCCCTTGAAGGTCCATGTGCCGTCATTCACAGTATCTATGTATGTGCTTTCCGCTGGTTGTTGAGCTGAAACAGAGGCACCATTCACATATTTTGCACTGTCGCTTGGGGTCAATGCGGCGATGGCTGCTGGAAGTTGCTTACCTGCTGTCTCGCTCTCGAAGCGGTAAGTAGCTTGGTACTTCTTAGCTTCAAAGGCCCATTTTCCTACAAACTCTACATCAGCCTTGTTGACAACGGCGCTAGCTGCGTCGTAGCCCTTGAAGGTCCATGTGCCGTCGTTCACAGTATCTGTGTAGGTCGCTTGCGCTGGTTGCTTAGCGGAAACAGAGGCACCATTCACATATGTTGCATTGTCGCTTGGGGTCAATGCGGCGATGGCTGCTGGAAGAGCTTGACCTGCTGTCTCGCTCTCGAAGCGGTAATTTACTTGGTACTTATTGGCTCTAAATTCCCACTGACCAACAAAGGTAACATCTGCCTTATTGACTACTGCGCCAGCTGGAATATACCTCTTAAAGGTCCAGATACCATCATTCACTACGTCTGTGTAGGTAGTTTGGATTGGCTGCTTAGCAGAAACTGCAACACCATTCAGATAAGCCTCACTGTCGCTTGGAGTCAAGGATGTGATAGCTGATGGAAGATTCTTCCCAGCAGTCGCACTTTCGAATCGGTATCCTGCTCGATACTGGTTTTCCTTAAATTCCCATTTGCCTAGAAAATCCACATTAGCCTTGTTGACAACGGCATTATCTGCATCGTAACCCTTAAACGTCCATGTACCGTCGTTCACGGTGTCTGTGTAAGTCGTTTGAACAAGTTGTTTGGCTGAAACTGCTGCGCCATTCACATAAGTTGTACTATCATTTAGAGATAAGGCAGTGATAGCTGCTGGGAGATCTTTCCCTGCGGTCGCACTTTCGAATCGGTAAGCTACTTGATACTGATTCGCCTTAAACTCCCACTTACCAACGAAAGCTAGATCAGCCTTTTTCACAGTCTTACTCTTAGCATCGTAACCAACAAAAGTCCAGGTACCGTCGTTCACATCATCTTTGTATGTCTTTGTTGTCGGCTCTTCTGGTACAACTTTTTGCGTGTTGTAATAGCTTGAGCTATCTTTTGGTGCTTTCTTCTGGATAAATTCAGGCAAATCAACACCAGCCGTTTCGCTTACAAAAGTATAGCTTACATGATGCGGTCTAGGCGTTACTTCCCAGATACCCGTAAATGTCACGCGCCTGCCATTATACGTCGCATTCTTCTGATCGTAACCTTTGAAGGTCCAGACATGGTCTTTTTCTTCTTCAACTACTGATTCTTTAGCCGGTTGCTTGGCTACAATTGTGTCACCAATCTTGTAAGAAGCTTCATCTTTCGGAAGCATATCCAAAATACTTTGTGGCAATGGAACACCAGCTTTAGATGATTTGAATACATATTCTGGATTTGGAGTGGGTGCCCATCTTCCAACAAAAGTCCGTCTTCCTACTCCAATAATGACTTTTTCTTTATCATATCCTTCGAATCTCCAAGTCACCTTATTTGCTTTATCAACATAAGTCGTTTCACTTGGTTGCTCAGCATCTACTTCTGTAAGAAACAGGCCGCCCATCTTATAATCAGTTGGATTTTTCGGAGTCAGCTTGGCGATATGATCTGGCAATGCAATATCAGGATTAGTTGATTGGAACTCATAGTCGACACCATTTGGCTCAAAGCTCCACGTTCCAGTTATGGTTTTGACTTTCGTTCCTGCAATAGCTTTTCCATATTTAGCTGTATCAAAACCATGGAAAGTCCAAGTACCAGTTGGAACGCTTATTGTAGTTGTCTCAAGTTGAATCACATCTTTGTAATCGTCCGCTTGAGCTACAAATTCACTAACAGCTGGAAGCATTGAGCGAATCTTATTGGGCAGAGGATAGATCGGAGTTGAGTTTTTAAATTTGTATTCTACTCTGTAGGTAGTATCATTCTGTTTTGCAGAATCCTCAGGTAATTTTCCTTTAGAGGAAGTGTCTCCAGACTCTGCTTCTTTTGAAGGAATCTTATCCTTTCCCAAGATGACTTTTGAATTTTTATTACGAAGTCCCGAATTAACGAAGGTTACCAGATTTCGGTAAACTTTATCAATTTCTTCTTGCTTTGTCGCAGTTTGAAGCACGCTATCAGCCGCTGTCATCAAATCATTAAGGATTTCTAAACTCTCATCTGTTTTCCTTGAAAAATCCTTGTTGCGCAACTCTTTGAGATAGTTTTCTAAAGCACTCTTCTTCAGACTAACGTTTGCAGAGGGCAGCTGGGCAGCTCCTTCTGTGGGTGACTGAACCGTTTCAGCAGCTGGTTGAGAATTTCTAAGAGCAGTTGAATCTATCACTTGGCTTGTCTCTGCTACAGTAGATGTTGCAAATTTTAAGATAGCTTGATTGTCCTCTTTATTCTCTGCATTTACTGACGCAGATGCCATTGTTGAAGTCGTCTCTTGATTTTCTATTTTTGTCGCTTCAGACGCTCCTTCTGAGGTTTGATTATCTGACTTATTTCCCACTTGCGCTGTAGATTCAAGCTCATCTGCGTGGACTGTTTGATCCACTCCAGTCGCATTGGGTGCAAACAAAAATCCAATCGCAAGGGACACAGTAGCAACTGATAATTTGCGGATCGAATATTTTATCTTTCTATCCTGAAAAGACATCCTTTTCTCCTCTTTTATTTTCTTAGCAACTATTATAGCATAAATAGCGATAATTGCATATTAGGAGAGCCTATTCTTCACGTTTTTGGTTTCCTATGAAATAAATAATCATCATAAGTAAAAATAGGTATTGACTATACTTCTATCTTCATTTACTTTCTGTTAGGTACAAAAAAAGATTGAAAAAGCACTAAAAGGGCTTCTTCAATCTTCTTGATTTTTTCTATCAGCAGGGAATATTCAAGACGCTGGTAAGTTACACTATTTGGGCATTTGTAGACAGCTTCTCAGTCCTCTGCTGTAAAACCATCATTTCTAATCGCATAGTGCTCTATGATGCCATTCTCACCGAAAAGAATACCGTGGAGGACTCCGCCATAAACAGCTCCGCCATCCATGCCAATCTTGCCATCCTCAGTCATCCAGAGTTGGTCAGTTCCTGGCGTCTCATTCAAGAGATAAAATGTCGGTGTATGACCAAAGACGATCCTTTTGCCAGTCTGATTGCTGCCTTCGTGAAAAGGCGCGCGAATCCAAACTTTCTGATAATCACTGGTCTCCCGCCAGTCTTTCAGCTCCAAATCTAGACCAGCATGGACAAAAATGTAATGCTCTGTCTCCAATAGGAAAGGCAGCTGACGAATAAAGTCGACTAAATCGGCCGCCTCCGTCTTGACACCTTTCGCGTCCGCCACCCCATCGACAGGAGCATTGAGAGGTCGGCCTAAAAGTGAATTGATCGTCGTATCTCCGCCATTGCGTCGGTAGTGGTCATAAGACTTTTCAGGATTGTCCAGCCAGGTTAGAAACATATACTCATGATTGCCAGAAAGACAGACAGCTCCTTCTTGCTCCACCAGAGCTTTGACCCGCTCCAAAACTGCTCGGCTGTCCTCGCCACGATCGATCAAGTCGCCTAGAAAGACTAGTTGGCTGCGATCGTCCCAATGCTGGAGCAGTTTATCTAGCATACCAGCCTTGCCATGGACATCACCGATTGCAAAATATTCTGTCATACGCGCCACCTCCTAAAGGAGACCGAAACACTAGTGTCTCAGCCTCGCTTGTTTATTTTTTTAATAACTCTCTGGCTTGAGTCAAAGCAGCTTCCGTCACATCTTCGCCAGCCAGCATCTTAGCGACTTCCTGAACACGCTCGTCAGCCGTCAGCAGCCGCACCGTTGAGACGGTCGAATTCTCATCCGAAATCTTCTCAATAAAGAACTGATAATCGGCAATCGCAATGACCTGCGGCAGATGGGAAATGGCCAAGACTTGGCCATTGGAGCCAATCTTGTGAATCTTCTGAGCAATAGCCTGGGCCACTCGGCCAGAAACGCCCGTATCCACTTCGTCAAAGACAATGCTGGTCTTGCCTTCCTTACGAGAAAAGGCAGACTTGATAGCCAACATGAGACGGGAGAGTTCCCCGCCAGACGCAACCTTCACCAAAGGTTTGAAATCCTCGCCCGGATTGGCCGAGATGTAAAACTCTACTTGCTCATTGCCTTCACGGTTAAACTTTCCCTTAGTGAACTGCACTTTAAAGCGCGCCTTTTCCATGTAGAGATCCTGCAGCTCCTGCTTGATTTCTGCTTCCAGCTGGGTTGCTAGACCATGACGGGCCTGACTCAGCTCCTGGGCCAACTCCACCAGCTCTCTCTCCAAGAGCCTCAGCTCTTTGTCCATATCCTCTGAGGACAAGTTGCTACCAGTTAAAAGGCTGTATTCTTTGGAAATCTGAGCAAAATATTCCAGCACATCATTTACTTGGCCGCCGTATTTACGCGTGATGCTGTTAATCAAGTCTAAGCGACTCTCCACCTGCAGCAGCCGATCTCCGTCAAAGTCCAGTCCATCTAAAATGTCCTCTAGACGCTTGCTGACATCCTCTAAGACATAGTAAGCCTCTGACAAGCTGCCGGAAAGTTCCTTGTAAGCCGGATCGTAATCCTCGATAGACTCAAGGTCATTCATAGCTGAGCGGACATTGGTCAGACTAGAAAAATCTTCATTATCCAGCATGGTATAGGCATTGGTCAGCGTATCCGCAATGAGCTTGTGGTTGAGCAAGCGGTCTCGCTCCTTATGTAGAGCAGTGTCTTCACCACTTTTAAGGGCTGCGCTCTCAATTTCCGCCATCTGAAACTCCAGCATCTCAATTCTGGCCTTATGTTCCTGCTGATTTTTCTGCAAAGTCAGGACTTGCTTACGTAGGCTTCGATAGCGGTCAAAGGTTTCCTGATAGCGGCTCTTGAGATTTAAAAAGTCTGCTGAGCCAAACTCATCTAGCATGGTGATATGAAGCTGAGGTCTCATCAGCTCTTCCTGATCATGCTGACCATGGATATCCACCAGGTGCTGGCTGACAGCCTTTAGAACTGACAGATTCACCATCTGGCCATTGATACGACTGACGCTACGGCCGTTTTGCAGAATTTCCCGACGGATAATCAGCTCATCGGTCAGCTCCCAGCCCTGCTCCTCAAAAATCTCTCGCAAAGCTCTGCTATTTTCCAGCGAAAAAAGTCCCTCTATCTCAGCTTTGGGCGCTCCATGACGAATAACATCCGTCGTCGCACGGCTGCCCAGCATCATGTTCATCGCGTCAATAATAATAGACTTGCCGGCTCCGGTTTCCCCAGTCAAAACCGTCATACCTTGCTCAAAATTAAGGGAAATTTCCTCAATAATGGCAAAATTTTTAATCGAAATTTCTAATAACATAGACTTTCCTACCAATTATTGATTTCAGCCGTGACTTTTTGGGCTGCACTTTCACTCACTGCAACGATTAAGATACTGTCATTATCCGCAATGATGCTGAAAATTTCCTCAGCAAATTCTTTACTCAGGTGGCGTTTGACCACCGCTGCACTCCCTGGCACTAGATTGAGATTGAGCATATTTCCTAGGTTTTGACAGGTCAAAATATTATTTTCTGCCAACTTCAGACCATTGGTCGCTGTTTTGGGAAGCTCATAGATATAGGTATTATCTTTAAAAGGGATTTTTACAATCCCTAGCTCCTTGATGTCTCGTGAAACCGTTGCCTGTGTCGCTGTAATACCAGACTCCCTGAGATGTTCCACAATTTCCTCTTGGGTACCAATCTCAAACTCGTTGACAAATCGTCTGATTTTCTCTAATCTATCTTTCTTCTTCATCTTTAAATTCCTTGTGGGCTGCCTCTACGACAGCAACTAAGTCTTGCTCCAACTCATTTTTCGGCTGCTCGCTTTTCTCCAGAAAGGCTAAAAATTCAACATTGCCATGCCCGCCTTGAATCGGAGAAAAATCCAAACCTTTGACTGAAAAACCTGCTTCCAGCATAAAGGCTGTCACGGTTTCCAGAACCGCCAAATGAACTTTCTTGTCCTTGATAATCCCCTTCTTGCCAATCTGCTCGCGGCCAGCCTCGAACTGAGGCTTAATCAAGGCCACGACCTGACCTCCCTCTTCTAAAATCTGATAGAGGGCTGGCAGAATCAAGCTGAGCGAGATAAAGCTGACATCAATGCTGGCAAAGCTGGGTCGAAAGTCAAAATCAGCTGGTTCCGCATAGCGAAAATTGAACTGCTCCATGCTGACAACCCGTTCGTCTTGGCGTAGTTTCCAGGCTAACTGGTTGGTGCCGACATCAACAGCGTAAACCAATCGTGCTCCCGCCTGCAACATGACATCGGTAAATCCGCCGGTCGAAGCTCCGATATCCAAGGCTACTCGGTCTGCCACCGAAAGGCCAAACACTTGCAAAGCCTTTTCTAATTTCAGGCCGCCACGGCTGACATACTTGAGCTTTTCTCCCTTGAGCTTGAGCTCTGTTCCATCATCGATTTTTTCACCTGGTTTGTCAAAACGCTCTCCATTAGCAAGTGCCACGACTAGACCTGCCATCACTCCGCGCTTGGCCTGTTCTCGGGTCTCAAAGAGGCCTTGTCGATAGGCCAGTACATCCACTCTTTCCTTAGCCATCCAGTCTCAAACTTTCTATTATTTTTTGAATTTCTTCAGCTGAAAAATTACTTTCTGTTTCTAGTTGCTCCAACAGGTTTTTTGCTTGTTCCAGTGTTTCATCGAAAAAGGCTCTGGCCCCATCCAAACCTAGTAAGGCTGGATAGGTTGATTTCTCAGCCGCCAGATCCTTCTGCGGTGTCTTACCGATCTGCTCAAAACTAGCCGTCACATCTAAAATATCATCCCGCACCTGAAAAGCCAACCCCAAGAGTTCTCCCGCTTGACGGAGCTTCCCTAGGACAGATTGACCAGTCTGAGCAATGATTCCCGCTGCTACAAAAGGATAGGCCAAGAGCTTGCCTGTCTTATTGGCATGGATGGTTTGGAGCTGATCTATCGTCAACTTGCGACCTTCTCCCTGCATATCCAAAACCTGTCCGACCACCATACCAAAGGATCCAGCTGCCAGAGACAGCTCTGCTATCAGCTCCACCTTGACCTGACTAGGGAGCTCTGCCATTGCCACCAAACCATAAGGATCCAAAAAGAGAGAATCCCCCGCTAAAATGGCCATATCCTCCCCGAATTTCTTGTGGCTGGTCAGACGGCCACGGCGGTAGTCATCATTATCCATAGCTGGCAAATCATCATGGATCAGGCTGCCAGTGTGAATCATCTCCAGAGCTGCTGCCACTTGAAAGTGGGCAGGAGTTAATTCCAGACCAAAACCCTCCAGCAACTCCAAAAGCAAGAGAGGACGAATCCGCTTACCACCAGCCTCGACAGAATAGAGAATGGTCTCAGTCAAATCCGCTGACACTTCCTTGCTCTGATAAAATTCTTGAATCGTCAGGCCAATTTGCCTGATTTTAAACTCTCTTGTCATTCCATATCCGTTTCCGTGCCATCCGCCTGCATGACCTTGACCAAGGTCTTTTCTGCCTGATCTAGCGTCTTTTGCAGCTCTTTAGACAACTGCATGCCCTTCTGGAATTCGGCGATTGCCTCTTCCAAGGCAACATCTCCATTTTCCAGCTTCTGGACAATGGCTTCCAAATCAGCTAAATTTTCTTCAAATTTTTTGTCTTTTGACATCTTTTACCTCAACTTGGACCTGACCATCTCGCATGAGAATGGTCAGCTGGTCCTTCTCCTTGATATCCTGACTGGACTCGATTACTCTTTCATTTTTTTGGATAATAGCGTAGCCCCGCGCCACAATTCGACTGGTATCCAGCATGAGCAGCGCATCTGACAGCCGCTTGGCTTCAGCCACCTTGTGGTCATAAATCACCGCCATATTACTACGCAACAAGCGTTCCTGCTGGTAAACTTGCTCCTGATAGCGCTGCACCTGCCGCAGAGGTGACAGAGACTCTAAGCGGTGCCAGAGAATCTTGACCTGCTGGACTTCTTCACTATAATATTCGCGAATTTTTTGCTTTAAACGCAGATTAAGCTGGTCTAACTTTTGCAGATAGCCATCATAAAGTCGCTCCGGCTGCCGAAAAATAACAGAAGAAGCCAGCTTGTGCAATCGTTCCCGCTGGTAAGCCAGACGATTTGCAGCTGCATTAGACAGACGATTTTGCTGCTGGCTCAAATGCCCCAGAAGATCCAGCTTGGTGACTGGTGTCGCCAATTCAGCTGCTGCTGTTGGGGTCGCTGCCCTGCGGTCTGCAACAAAGTCAGCCAGAGTTGTATCTGTCTCATGCCCCACACTGGAAATGATGGGAAGCTGAGATTCAAATATAGCCCTTACCACTACTTCTTCATTAAAGCACCAAAGATCCTCAATTGACCCGCCGCCTCGACCAATAATCAAAACATCCAAATCCTCCCGCTCATTGGCCCGACGGATATTGGCTGCTACCTCGGCAGCGGCTCCTTCGCCTTGAACCTTGGTCGGATAAAGCAAGATGTCCACGCCAGGAAAACGGCGGCTGACTGTAGTGATGATATCTCGGATGACAGCTCCGCTAGGACTGGTCACCACCCCAATTTTCTTAGGAAACTGGGGTAAAGCTTGTTTAAATTTATCTTGAAATAGTCCTTCTTCTCCCAGCTTTTTTTTGAGCTGCTCGAACTGAACAGCCAGGGCACCAATGCCATCTGGTTCAGCCTTTTCAATGACAATCGAATAAGAACCGCTGGGCTCATAGAGCTGAACACGGCCAATGACATTGACCTTCATCCCTTCTTCTAACTCAAAGCCCAGCTTTTTATACACACCAGACCAGATAGTCGCCTGAATGACTGCCTTCTCATCCTTAAGCGAAAAATACTGGTGGGTGGGGCGCTTACGAAAATTGGAGACCTGACCAGTCAGATAGACCCGTTCTAGATAAGGATCCCGGTCAAACTTCATCTTCAGATAGCGGGTCAAAGTCGAAACCGATAAATAATCTGGCATGCCTCCTCCTTTCTATTTCCTAATGTTTTCGTAACTTTTATTATAACAAAAAACTGTATAAAAAACCGATTTCAAACCTAAAAAAATGTCCTGAAAAAAGCTAAAAAGCTGGGACTTTCTAAATAGAACCCAGCTTAAGCAAAAACTAAGAGAAAAAGTCACTGATAAGGAAAACTAGGGACAAATTTTCTTCATCCATCTTGGGATTGCCCGACTAATCTCCGTCGGTAAAACGACATAGGCCTCCTCGGCTAATTCATCCGCAATAGCTGAATGCAAGTAAGTTGCAGCCGTCACCCGATCAAAAAGTGAAGCCTGCTGAAATTGTCCTGCAAATCCAGCAATCATCCCTGCCAAGGTATCTCCCATACCACCAGTCGCCTGATAGGGGCCACCAACCTGCAGCTGATAAAAGTCTTTTACCCCACTCTGAAAAACTCGTGTTCTATTGCCTTTCTGAACAACTATAGTACCTTCAGAAAATTGGTCAACAGCTTTTTGACTGGATGTCTCATCTTGTAACTCGATAGGCAAGCCAGACAAGCTTTCCCACTCTTTTTGCTGAGGAGTAAAGATTATCTGGGAGCTTGGAAAGGGCAGAGCTTGCTTGGCAAAAAGCGAGATGGCACCACCATCCATAATCAATATTTGTCGTTTGTCCACAAGATTCAAAACCAGCTGCAATACTAACTTCTCTAAAGGGTTCTCAGCCAAACCCGGACCGATTAAAATCACACTTGCCTTACGAATCTGCTCCATCAGCCGCTCTTGCTCCCGCAAATCAAAGGCCATGGCTTCTGGCAGATGAGCATGGAGAGCGGAAATATTCTCCCGTTCAGTCGCAACTGTCACCAGACCAGCCCCACTGCCTACTGCGGCTAAGGCTGCCATGATAATAGCTCCGCCATAGGGATAGGTTCCGCCAATCAAGAGCAGGCGACCATAGTCTCCTTTATGGCTCTCTGGCGGCCGATTTATAATAACCTTTTTCAAAAGATTGTCACTGACTATTTTCATTTTCAATCCTCTACAACTTATTTTAAATATTTTCGAAAACAAATATTGCCCACTCTATCAATCAAAGAAACTCGATCTTTCTCCTCATATCCCTCTTAACATAAAAAATCGGTGCATATACGGATAAGGTCACAACGAAAAGGCTCTTCCTCCTATTTTGGCATCCCCAGTTTTCAAGATAGTTCAATAATAAAGTACCTAAATCTGGATACTAAGAGGCTTTTTCCACTCATAACTTCTGCATCTGAATTTGGATTCCACAAGATAAAGCCGTCAAGCCAACCTGAAAACATCACCCTTTTTCATTTCAGAAACTAAAATTGCTCTGTATCTCGCCAATCACCACCAAGAAGCGCCTCGTATTCCTTGGCTTTTCGCTCCAAATCTTTTTGAAGAAAGTCTGAGTCTGCATTTAAACCAGAGCAGTTTTCCTTCTCCCATATTTTATCATATTTTCACCCAATACTTAAAATGAAGAAATAGATTTAGGAAAAGACTAATGAGAAACTGTTGCATCAGTTTCCTAACCAACACTTTAAAAATTCATGGAAGTTTCAAACAAAGAAAACTCGCTATCACGAGTTCCTATCTGCAACTTAAAAAGGTCCACTGGATCTTAATTAACGAAAACTCGCTATCGCGAGTTCCTATCTGCAACCTGAAACAATCTCCCAGATTTTGACGAAAACCTCGTTTTCTTTATCCGCAACTTAAAAAGGTCCAATGGACCTTTTCAAAATGTTAAGTTACTACCGTAACTTTCTATCAACAACCTAAAAATGTCTCCCAGACATTTTTAGCCACCTAGATATGCTTTGCGGACTTCGTCAGAAGCGAGAAGCTCTTGACCTGTTCCAGATAGAACAATTTTTCCTGTTTCAAGAACATAACCACGGTCTGCGATAGACAGTGCTTTATTGGCATTTTGCTCAATCAAAAGCACAGTTGTCCCCTGCTTTTGGATATCTTGAATGATGTCAAAGATTTCTTGGATGAAGATAGGAGCCAGCCCCATTGACGGCTCGTCCAAGAGTAAGAGCTTAGGCGTAGACATGAGCGCTCGTCCCATAGCTAGCATTTGCTGCTCACCACCAGATAGAGTCGCTGCATCTTGGTTCTTACGCTCTTCCAAGCGTGGAAAACGAGAAAAGACTTTTTTTAGATTGGCTTGGTTTTCTTCGCGATTTTTCTTAAGAAAAGCTCCCATTTCAAGATTTTCCAAAACGGTCAAACCTGGAAACACATGGCGCCCTTCTGGAACCTGTGAAAGCCCCGCAGCTACAATCTTTTGAGCGGGTACTTTTTGAATTTCATTGCCTAAAAATTCAATCTTTCCCGCACTTGGGCGAACCAAACCAGAAATCGTGCGGAGGATGGTCGTTTTCCCAGCACCATTGGCACCAATAAGCGAAACGACTTCTCCTTCGTTGACTTCAAAGCTGACATCACGGACAGCCTGAATCATGCCGTAGTGGACGGATAGATTTTCAACTTTGAGCATGGACATTAGGCTTCACCTCCTAGATAAGCTTCAATAACGCGCTTATCTTTCTTAATCTCATCTGGCGTCCCGTGGGCAATCAAGCGGCCGTATTCCAGCACATAAATGCGCTCGGTCACTTCCATAACCAGACTCATATCATGCTCAATCAGCATGATGGTAATGTTAAATTCATTTTTAATCCGACGGATCAGGGCAGTCAGCTCAGCAGTTTCCTGAGGATTCATCCCAGCAGCTGGCTCATCCAAGAAGAGAATCTTAGGCTCTGTAGCAAGCGCCCGAACAATCTCCAGACGACGTTGCTGACCGTAGGCCAAATTTTTAGCCAAGGTTTCAGCTTCCTTATCCAAGTCAAAGATGGCTAGCAATTCCAAAGCTTTCGCTTTCAATTCTTCTTCATTTTTATAAAATGCCGGAAGGCGGAAGAAAGAAGCCAATACATGAGGTTTATGGTGATTACCAAAAGCAATCAACACATTATCCAACACTGTCAAATCTTTAAAAAGACGAATATTTTGGAATGTCCGGCTGAGACCCAGAGTTGCAATTTTGTAAGGTGCCTTGCCATTCAGCAAGTGCCCATCCAAAGTGACCGTTCCCTCACTCGGCTCGTAGACGCCTGTCAAAAGGTTGAAAAGAGTTGTTTTCCCAGCACCGTTAGGACCGATAAGACCGACCAGTTCTCCCTCGTTCAATTCCAGACTTACATCGCTAACAGCCGTCAGTCCTCCGAAATTTTTGGTTAATTTTTTTACTTCAAGAAGCGCCATTATTCTTTGACCTCCTTATTCTTTTTAAAGAGCTTAGACAAGCTCAGTTCCCAAGTACCCAGCAAGCCTCCTGGACGGAAAATCATGACCAAAATTAAGGCAAGTGAATAAACGATCATCCGAACGCTTGAGATATCTTGTAAAAGCATATTGAGGATACCCAGTACCACTGCTGCTACAATTGCTCCAGTCATTGATCCAAGACCACCAAAAACGACGATAATCAAAACGTTAATCGTATTGATGAAAGAATAATCTTTTGGTACAACAGAACCAACGAACCCTGCCTGCAGAGAGCCTGCAATGGAGGCTGTGATAGCTCCGAAAACAAAAGCAAGCACTTTAATTTTTGTTGTATTGACACCGACAGATTCTGCTGCAATCTCGTCCTCACGAACAGACAAGGTGCTGCGCCCGATAGGACTGCGGAGAAAGTTGAGGGTTAAAATAGTCGTAATCACTACAAAGACATAAACCATCTGCCAAGATGTAAATGGAGGAATAGACAGGATACCTGCTGCACCATTGGTCAATTCGCCTCCATTGACAATCAAAATCCGAATAATTTCAGAAACACCCAACGTCGCAATCGCCAAGTAATCTCCCTTTAATCGAAGAGTAGGAACACCGACAAGTAGTGCCACAGCTCCAGCAATCACAGCTCCAACCAGCATGGCAATAAAGAAAGCTCCGTAGGTCGGTGATTTTGAACCCATAATAGCTACTGCATAGGCACCAATCGCCATAAAACCAGCATGACCAAGCGAGAATTGCCCAGAGAAACCAACGATGAGATTGAGTCCGACAGCCAAAATAATATTAATCCCAATCTGCTCAAAGATTTGCAGATAAAAAGGATTCAACATACCTGCACTGGCAAGCACTGTCATCAAACCGTATCCAGCGACGATTAGAGCAAGCCATAACGCATTTACTTTTAAATTCTTTTTCATACATTACACCTTCTCTTTCACGTTTTTACCTAGAATACCAGCAGGACGAACCAATAGAATAACAATCAAGATAGCATACACAATCGCATCCCGGAAATCTGACAGTCCAACTGCTGTTGCAAAAGTTTCCAACAGACCGATTACAAATCCACCCAAAGCTGCCCCTGGGATGATACCGATTCCGCCCAAAACTGCCGCAACGAAAGATTTGATACCCGGTGTCATTCCCATTAGTGGCTCAAGCGAGTTGTAGTAAAGGGCAATCAGCACCCCTGCTGCTCCCGCCAAGGCTGAACCCAAGGCAAAAGTAAAGCTGATCGTACGATTGACATTGATTCCCATCAGTTGGGCAGCGTCGCTATCCACGGAAACAGCCCGCATGGCTTTCCCCATTTTGGTTTTTTGCACGATAAACTGCAAACCAACCATGAGTAAAATAGAAATTCCCAAAATCATTAGTTGGATATTGGAAATCGAAACTGGTCCAATCGTATAACGTACCGTTTCAATCACCTGAGGGAAGGAACGAGTATTGGCACCTACAAAGAAGACCATCCCGTATTCTAAAAGGAAAGAAACCCCAATCGCTGTAATCAAGGCTGCAATCCGTGTCGAATTGCGCAGCGGACGATAGGCTAAGAACTCAATCACTACACCGAGGATTGCTGTTCCAACCATAGATAAAATAAGGGCCACAAAGAAATTCAGGTGAAGGGTGTTAATCAGGTAATATCCCATGAAAGCACCGATCATATAAATGTCTCCATGCGCGAAATTGATCAGTTTGATAATCCCGTAAACCATGGTATAACCCAAGGCCAGAAGCGCATAGACACTCCCCAAAATCAATCCATTGGCTAGCTGCTGAAGAATTTGTTCGAGCATTCCACACCACTCTTTCTAATATAAAATAAGAGCAGAAACAACAATCTCAGACGAAGCCTTGTCTTGCCGTCTCTACTCAAACATCATAAGCAAGTAAGAAACAAGTCAAAGACTGGGTTTGTCCCCAGCCTCAGACCCTTTATTCAGGTTTAACTGTCTCAACAGTATCTACTTTACCATCTTTCAAACCAATCATCAAGGCTGTCTTAACAGGGTTGTGATCTTTATCAATGGTAATGGATCCAGTAACTCCTTCAAAGTCTTTTAACTTAGCAAGGTTATCTTTAATATCTACAGATGTTTTTGCACCCTTAGATGCTTCTGCTGCCATGTAAACTGCGTCATATGAGAGCGCTGCAAACATAGAAGGTTCTTCATTGTACTTAGCTTTGTAGGCTTCAACGAATTTCTTCGCTTTATCTGTCATGTCACCTGAAGTTGAGAAACCAGATACATAATAAACATTAGTTGCTGCTGCTGGAGTTGCTTGCTCTACAAACTTAGCATCGCTAAATCCGTCTGGTCCAACGATTGTTTGAGTGATACCCAAACCACGCGCTTGGTTCACCAATTTACCAGCTTCTGTGTAGTAACCTGGCACAACCAATGCATCAAATTCTTTGCCTTTGATTTTTGTCAAAGCAGCTTGGAAATCTGAGTCACCAGAAGCGAAAGTTTCTGTCGCAACGATTTCACCCTTGTATTCTTTCTTGAAGGCTTCAGCCATTCCTTTAGCGTAGTCGCTTGAGTTGTCATAATAGAGAACAACTTTCTTAGCTTTCAAGTTTTCTGTTACATATTTAGAGATAACTTTACCTTGGTAACTATCAGTAAAGGTTGCACGATACAGATAGTCTTGGTTTTTCGTCAAATCATCCTGTGTAGCACTTGGTGTTACCAAAGGCACACCAGCTTTACCAGCATTGGCAATCGCAGCCGCAACCCCACCTGAAGTCGCAGGACCGATGATTGTATTCACCTTATCTTGAGTCGCCAAGCTTGTAGAAATAGTAGCTGCTTCTGCTGTTTCTGATTTATTATCTTTATCAGTGACTTCGATCTTCTTGCCATCTACACCGCCAGCTGCGTTGATTTCATCAACAGCAAGCTGAGCACCGTGTTGTTCTGCAGTACCGTAAGCTGCTACAGCTCCAGTTTCTTCAAAGTTGAAACCGAACTTAAGTGTATTACCAATTTCTGTTCCAGTAGCGGATGAGTTGTTTGTCGAAACCTCACCACAAGCTGCTAAAAGTGCAGCACTAGCAAAAGCTACAAGAGAAAGTGCAAATTTTTTCTTCATAATAATTCTCCTCTATTTTATTATTTGCAAATGATATAGTAAGAATATACCGAATTATCTGACAATTGTCAACCCAAATAAACTATTTTTTAAATAATAGCGTTTTCTTGACTCCTATGGAGACTACCAACAAAATCGGTATCTAGATCTTTAATATGACAAAATCGGATTCTTTTAATATATCTTTCCTTTGACAAACGTTTTTTTAGTTCATCAGCATGATCTTTATTAACATACAATTGAAGATAACGGTGCTTTTTAGAATGATACACAATATCGCCAACATCTTCTAATTTTTTAACATCGCGATTATAATAAAGGTAGATAATTAAGCCTATTCTTTCCTCTTTTGTAAACATAAAACTCCTCTCTTTTATTTTTCGTTCTACTTGCTCTATTGATTATATCAAAAAAATGCCCTTACGGAGCATTTTTTTCAAAACAGATTAAGTAGATTGACTAACTTAAATTGTTATTTGCCATAATTTCGTCAATAAAACCGTATTCTAGAGTTTCTTGGGCACTCATCCAATAATCCCGCTCAGCATCTTTATGAACTTGCTCAACAGATTTTCCAGAGTTGTCAGCCAGGATTTGCTCTAAGGTCTTCCGAGTCTTAAGCAAATGCTCAGCTGCAATCGCCATATCTGTTTGCTGGGTACCACCGCCAGTGCCACCCATCGGCTGGTGAATCATGTATTCTGCATTCGGAAGCATGAAGCGTTTCCCCTTGGTACCGCTAGAAGCAATAATGGTTCCCATGCTAGCTGCCATTCCCATAACAATAGTTTGCACGTCTGATTTGATGAAGTTCATCGTATCAACAATAGCTAAACCAGCAGAAACGGATCCACCCGGCGTATTAACGTAAAGGTAAATGTCTTTGGTATTGTCCTGAGCATCCAAAAAAAGCAACTGGGCAATAACAGAGTTAGCCATATTGTCCTCAACAGGACCAGTCAGCATAATAATA
>ERZ772917.1104-NODE-1104-length-16669-cov-12.830866_pt1 | contig 16669 bp, 15 predicted proteins | sample MGYA00511187_ERZ772917 | MGnify/ENA primary metagenome ERZ772917 (study PRJEB29015, sample SAMEA2737925) | human oral metagenome | biome: human oral; feature: human-associated habitat; material: dental | place: China | collected 2012 ... | reverse complement strand
GCGCAGGAAATCTCTTTCCTACGCTTTCACGTCTAACTTTTTGGGGTCACTACAATCTGCCTTCATGGAGTAGCCCCGTTTTACCCTAAAGAATATGAATTTATTTGGAAAAGCTCCGCAATGGGTTTATAATGAAGATGGATTATTTTTGGGAAGCACCGATAAATTCTGCAGCAGTTTGACGGACTCCATTTTATCAGTGATTCCCTAGCAGTCTTTTTGGGAGGGACATCCAATGAATTCATTCCTAGAGGAGCGGTTTGAACGGCAGTTCCGACTGCAGGAGCACCAGACCTCCGTCAGTACGGAGATCATCGCGGGTCTCACGACGTTCGCGACGATGGGCTACGTGCTCGCTGTCGTGCCGCACATGATGGGCGAGGCGGGCGTTCCCGAGGGAGCGATGCTCACCGGCATGGTGCTGATGATCTTCCTCACGTCGATGGCGATGGGACTCTACACGAACCGCCCCTTTGCGCTCGCGCCCGGCATGGGCAGCGTTGCGATCTTCTCGATCACCATGGTGCAGCTTCAAAATGTGCCGATCGGCGTCGCGAGTGCCATCGTCTTTCTGAGTGGTTTGCTGTTCATCATCGTTACATTGCTTGGTATTCGTAAGGTTATTGTCATGACGATCCCGCGCAGCATCAAGATCTCGATCAGCGCGGGCGTCGGCATCTTCCTCGCTGTGATCGGCATGCGCAATGCAAAGCTGCTCGCCGTCAATGCGAAGAAGGTCGCGCTCTCGTTCGGCGATCTCACGCAGCCCGTTGTCATCCTCGCTGCGATCACCTTCGTCATCCTCCTCGTGCTCACGGCACGTAAGGTGCGCGGCGCAGCACTCATCAGCATCCTCGCGGGGACGGTCATCGGCATCCCGATGGGGCTCACAAAGATCCCCGAGAGTATCTTCCGCATTCCGGACAGCATTGCGCCGATCTTCTTTAACTTTGACCTTGTGGGCGCACTCGACCTTCAGTATCTGCCGTTCCTCTTTGCGTTCTTCCTGCCGGATTTCTTCTCGAGCTTCGGCACGGCGATCGGCATCGGCGGCAAGGCGGGCTTCCTCGACAAGAACGGCGACCTGCCCGACATCGACAAGGTCTTCCACGTCGACTCCATCGCCGCGACGGTCGGCTCCTTCTTCACCATCCCGGTGCTCATCACCTACCTCGAGTCCGGTGCGGGCGTGGAGGCGGGCGGGCGCACGGGGCTGACGGCATGCACGACGGCGGCTGCTTTTCTCCTCATCCTCGCGGTGACCCCGCTCGCGCTCATGATCCCGGCGGCGGCGACCGCACCCGTCCTCATCTACGTTGGGGTCAGCATGATGGCGGGCATGCGCAACCTCGACTACACGGACATCGCCGAGTACATCCCGGCGTTCCTCTGCATCGCCTTTACCGCGTACACGTTCAACATTGCGAACGGCATCTCCGTTGCGTTTATCGCGTTCGTCATCATGAAGCTCGCCGCGGGGCGCATGCATGAGCTGCACAAGGGGCACTATCTGCTCGCGCTCCTCCTCGCATACTACTTCTACGCCATTGCGGGCGTGAAATAGGGGGCCGCCATGAACATCGACGTACTTCTGACGAACGGTCAGGTCTACAACAGCTATCTCAAAAAGTTCGTCGCGGGAAATATTGCGGTCAGCGGCGACCGCTTTTCCTATGTCGGCACCGATGCGCTGCCGATCGCGCCGCAGCGCACGATCGATCTCGCGGGGCAGTACGTAATCCCGGGACTGATCGACTGTCATATGCACATTGAGAGTACGATGTGCGCGCCACGTACATTTATGAACGGGGCTGCTCGCAACGGCGTGACAACACTCATCGCCGAGCCGCATGAGATTGCAAACGTCTTCGGCCTTGCGGGCATCCGCGCGCTGATGCAGACGACGCAAAACGGTCCCTGCGACGTTCGGATCGCCATCCCCTCGTCCGTCCCGTCGACGAATGCGGCGCTCGAGACCGCGGGCGCTGCGATCGAGAACGATGATGTCGAGGCGCTCATGCACATGGAGCAGGTCATCTGCCTCGGCGAAGTCATGGACTGCCGCTCGGTGCTCGCGGACGCCCATTCCAAGACGAACCGCCTGATCCGGCAGATCCAGCACGGGCGGCCGGATTTCTCCATCGAGGGGCACTGTCCGCGCTTCGTCGGATGGGAGCTCGCGCAGCTCCTCTATCGCGGCATCCGTTCGGATCATACGGATCAGTCGATGGAAGGGCTCGCCGCGCGTGCTGCGAACGGAATGTTCATCCAGCTGCAGGAAAAGACACTGAAGAAGGAATTCCTCGACTACCTCATGGAGAACCGCCTATCCGGGCGCTTTGCCCTCGTCACGGACGACACAATGCCGGACGATTTCGTGCGGCGCGGACAGCTCAACCATCTCGTGCAGCGGAGCATCGAGCTCGGCCTCGCGCCGGAGGAGGCGATCTATGCGGCGACCTATGCACCTGCGCAGCACATGGGACTCCGGGACAAGGGCGCCATCGCGCCCGGCCGCATCGCCGACTTTGTTGTGCTCTCCGACCTGCGGTCCTTTGCCATTGAGAGCGTCTGGCGCGCGGGGGCGCAGGTCTTTGCACGCGGCACGGCGTGGGAGGAGCCGGAGCGCGACACATCGTTCCCGGCGCATTTTTATCATAGCGTTCATCTGTCGCCGCGCACGGCCGAGGATTTCGTCCTGCGTGCGCCGATCAGAGAGGGGACGGCTCTCTGCCGCATCCTTGCGGTGCAGGAGCATACGACCTTTGTTGCGGAGGAGCGCGCGGAGCTGCCTGTGCGCGGCGGCGTGATCGACTGGGAGAGCAGCCCGTACAGCCTCGCCTGCGTCTTCGAGCGCCATGGGAAAAACGGCGGCTGCGGCATGGCGCTCGTCGGCGGGACGGCACTCACACGCGGTGCGGCGGCGACCACCTACGCGCACGACAGCCACAACTTGCTCGTCCTCGGGCAGACCGCGGCGGACATGCAGACGGCGGCCAACACTGTCATCGAGGCGCAGGGTGGATTCGTCGCGGTGCGGGACGGCAGTGTGCAGGCGTTTGCCCCGCTGCCGATCGCGGGCATCCTCTCCGATCGCCCGCTGCCCGTCCTCGGCGAACAGATCGCCGGCGTCCGCCGCGCTCTCACGGACTGTGGCTACCGCCACGACAACGTCATCATGTCTCTCAGCACCCTCTCCCTGCCCGTCAGCCCGTATTTCAAACTGACCGACAAGGGGATCATCGACGTAAAAAAAGGCGCCGTCGCGCCGCTGATTCTGGAGGTGAGGGGCTGACGTTGACCGCCTTCCGTGATCGCCGCTTCTACGTGTCCCGCGCACAGGCTCTGCATTGGCGGGAGAAGCTAATCTGCCGTTATCCAAGCACAGCCCCCTGCATAAGCAGGCGGGCTGTTTTCGATTGGAAAAACAAATTGATAAAGCGCACACCGCGTTATATAATGCAGTCACTTGTCACGAGGAGGGAAGGATTTTATGGACAGCAGCAGGAGGAGCATCTCGTTTCTCGTTATTCTGAGCGCATTTATGGCGTTTGCCTCGCTCGCAACGGACATCTACCTGCCGGCGATGCCCGTCATGCAGGACGATCTCGGCGGGTCTGCGGTGCTCACCATCACGAGCTTCCTCGTCGGCTTTGCCATCGCGCAGCTCCTGCGGATGAGACCCTTTATGACGAATACGCTGTGCGTGACCTTTTTCTACGTTGCGGCGTACGCCTTTATCACCGAGACTCCCATCATCTACATCCGACACTTCGGCGTCGATCCGCAGTACTACGGCTTCCTCTTCGGCGTGAACGTGGTCGGACTTATGACCGTGAGCTTCTTCAACCGCGGTCTCGTGAACCGTTTCCCGCTTTCCACTCTCCTCAAAGCGGCGACAGTGATTGCCAGCATCGCCGCGCTCTGGCTGCTCGCGGATGGTCTCACAGGGGCGCTCGGGCTCTGGGGCATTGTCGTGCCGATGTTCTTCGTCTTTAGTATGAACGGCATCATTGCGGCGTGCTCTAATACGGAAGTGGCATGATCTCCTCCGTCCTCCTCGCCCTCTTTTCCGACGGTACGCCGGCGACCATGTGCATCGTCATCGCCGTATTCATCCTCTGCGCTGCGGCAATGGCATTCCTCTCGGAACCAGATGGGGCATCAAAGAATTTTCATTCAACAACAAAAATTAGGAGCAAGTCCTAACGAAACTCGCATCCCCATCGAATACATTTCCCATGTAGAGGCGCTATTATGGCCATGTAACGGGAAGAGATTTCTGTAAATGCGAAAAGGACGTGATTCACATGATGAATACAAAGATGATGAAGAAAACGGCGGTCGCTGCCCTCGTCGGTGTGCTCGGCTATGGTGCTGTCGGTGCGGCAGAGGTCTCCGCGAGCGCACTGAATGCGCCGCAGCGCGTCACGCAGACGGCGTTCACCACGGCGGACGGCAGCGCCGAGATGCAGCAGCTCGCATGGGGCGGCAAGCGCAAGAAGAAGGACGGCAAGAAGTACTCACAGGGCAGTGTCAACACCGCCATCATCGCGGGTGCCGTCATCGGCGCGATCATTGCGAAGAATACCTAATATCTCCATATGGTAAAACCCCCGCTTCGGCTGAAGCGGGGGTTTCGTGTTAGAACCAGCTGCAGAGCTGGTCGAGCTGTCTTCTGATTTCAGACCACTCCTGCCCAAGATCGAGCGTTTTCACGCTGATTCGGCTGCCTGCGATCATTATATCCTCATTCGGCGTGATCGCTTCGTCGGTCATGGCATAGAGCAGGACGCCTGCGACATTTCCTGTTCGATGGGTGTCACAGTTCTTCACATAGGCATAGATCTGATAGAGATTGTGAGAGATAAATGTTGTGCTCATGTATTTTTCATTTGTCTGCATGGTATGGCAATAATATTTCGTGTCGATAATGAGCCGCTTGCCATTCTTCTCCAGCGTGACATCCGTTTTCATCGCAGGCAAATATCTACTGGGCGTGGTGGTGTCCCACTTGACATGCATGGCGCTGACCCTCAGATCCGTATGCTCTGCCCTATAGTAGTTCCGCACGAAGCGCTCATAGATCCAGTGCATTGCCTTGGCTGAAAAATAATTTGCGAGACGATGCGTCCCCTTCTCTGTTGTGAGCAGCAAGTCTTCGATGACGAGCTGACAGATGCCGAGCAGCAGACGATATGAGGCGTTGTTGCGATGGTATTTCAGCGCAGTCCAACGGATGTCGGCAGGTGCGATCTCATGAACCTCTGCGAAATAGAGAAGCAGCTTGCGGAGCATTTGCTTGCGTACGGCATTCACGCTGCCATGCCGCAGCAGGAGAAGCATGGTTGTCTTCAGGATGCGGTTATGCGGCGTATCCGTGACGAATTCGTCGTAGGCACATACGAGTCTGCCCCGCGGCAGGGTCTGCTGCCGCAGGGTCTCAGAGATGAGAATTTGCCCCCGTACGCCTGCAATACCTCCTTCCTGCCGCAGATAATCACGGTGCAGACCTCGCTTGATCTGTATGGGGATACCATACACGAGAATTGCCGCAAGCAGGTCATGTATGTGCTCGAAATCCTCGGCAGCAAGCGTATCCCAGTCATCCTTGCGCAGAGCCTCGAATGCATAGGCGAGCATATGGTAGATGTTGCGAATCGTGTGGTTGTCAGCCATCTAGGGCACTCCTCAGTTCCCTTACCCAATGATTGAGCTTGTCCGGTGCATCAAAATAGTATTCCTGCAACAGCAGGATCAGTTCGTGCTCAACAACCGAGGACAGCCATGCATCATCAATGGGGGCATCCGTGCAGAAATAACTGTGCCCGATGCGGAAGCCATCGCCGAGCGCCGGGTCATTGCTGATCTCCTGATTCAGTGCGATGACCTTGTCGATCAGCGCGTTGTATTTCTTATTGTTAATCGCGCTTTTCATCTGTTTGAATCCATCGGAGTCAAATGCCGGTGCCATATCATAGAAAGCGAAGCGGCGGCGGAGGGCGTAGTCGATCAGGGCAAGACTGCGGTCGGCGGTGTTCATCATACCGATGATGTGGACGTTATCCGGCACGCAGAACTGCTCATCGTTGTAGAGCAGGCGGAGCGAATTTGATGCACCGCGCTTGTCCGCCTCGATCAGCATGAGCAGCTCACCGAAGATCTTGCTGAGGTTGCCGCGGTTGATCTCGTCAATGATGAAGAAATAGGGACGCTCGTTGTCTTCCTCTGCTTTCTTGCAGAAATCATAAAAAGGTCCGCATTTTTGTTTGAAGCCACCGGTCTCATTCGGGCGATAGCCCATGATGAAATCCTCATAGCTGTAGCTCTGGTGAAACTGGATCATTTTCACGCGGCGTGTATCCATTTCTCCCATGATGGCGTATGCCAGCCTCTTTGCGGCAAAGGTCTTTCCGACACCCGGCGCCCCCTGAAGGATGATGTTTTTCTTGCGGTGGAGCAGAGCTTTTAGCGTTTCAAAGGCATCCTCGCTCATATAGACCTCACGAAGGAAATCTGCTTTGGTGTAAGCAGGGAATTTGCCAACGGGTTCATCATCCGTTGCTAAATCGACTGTTTCACCGCACACGAGTGCCTCCAAATCCTCGACGTACGTGGTGTATGGTGTAATATCGGTCAGTGTCTTGGTTACAGCCTCCCCTGGATGCGCCCATTCCCCTTTATGTGTCCAATCTACATTGTGGATATGTTTATACTCGCCGCGCGTTTTGTCATAGACATAGCCGGATGTAACGATGCCGCGTCCAATCAAGGCCTTTTTCCCTCGTTTGGCGAATACAACATCCCCGGCTTTGAGGTCGTTTGCGAACTGCCATACAGCATGACCGTCATTTATATAGGATTTGTCAGGGTCATACTTATCTCTCATAGCTGTTTTCATATCCTCTTTTGAGGTGTACTGCGAAAGATCACCAAGCTCGTCCCAACCAATCCCCATAATTTTATCTGCGTAGAATTCCTGCCAGTGCCGCGCCTTCTCGCCAGGAGAATAGATCCAATAACGACGGGCGCTATTCGTCACAGATGGCTGTCCATCTGTAGTCAGTTTCGGCGTATTTTCCATGTCTGTCATATGGAACCCCTTTCTCTCTCCATCGTAGAAATTCTACAGATATGATTCTTCGAATATTCAAAAAATCCTTTTATGAAGGAGTCTCTCTTCCTTTTGTCGAATGATTATCACATTGATGGGCATGTGTCGCCGTATTCTTTTGAGATTCAAGTGATTTCGGATGTCACATGCGGGCATAAAAGGATTGGGTATGGGAAATGGAGGAACTATCATGCAGAAGGCAATCGTTGTCGTAGATATGCAGAATGACTTTATCGACGGGGCGCTCGGAACGCGGGAGGCGCAGGAGATGCTGCCGCGTATGGTCGCAAAGCTCAGTGCCGCGCGTGCGGAGGGGACAGCGCTCATCTTCACCATGGATACGCACGGCGTGGACTACCTCGAGACGCAGGAGGGGAAGCGGCTGCCCGTCGAGCACTGCATCCGCGACACAGTGGGCTGGGAGATCGCGCCCGCATTGCAGCCCTTCGTGCGTGAGGCTGCAGCCGTTATCGAGAAGCCCACCTTCGGCGCAACCACACTGCCCGCCACGCTCGCGGACTACGACAAGATCGAACTCGTCGGTCTCTGCACCGATATCTGCGTCATCTCCAACGCCCTCCTCCTCAAGGCATTCTATCCCGAAAAGCTCATCTCTGTCGATGCCTCCTGCTGCGCGGGCGTCACGCCTGAGAGTCACGCGAATGCGCTCGCGGCGATGAAGATGTGTCAGGTGGAGGTGTGCTAGGAGTATGGCTGCTGCAGGGAGTAAATTTTACTGTGCAGCAGTCTTTTTTATTTTACTAAATATATTATAATAGACATTACGATGAGCTAGAAACTATTGTAATGAATGTTGAAAACTGGAAGAAAACAGGAGGCTCAAAGATGTCCACCAACCATGAAGAAAAGATAAGGCAGATCATTTTAACGCATATAAACGTAGGGCGGATTAAGAGCCGGGAAAGTACAACACTTGAATTTAAAGAAAGTTTTAATATGAGAAATGTCGCAATGTATGCGAAAATAATGGCCTCATATGCAAACAATTGTGGGGGATATATCATTTTTGGAGTTAAAGATAGACCTCGAAATTTAGTAGGATTAAGTAATGATAAATTTGATAATCTAGATCAAGCTAAATTTACAGAAGCAATAAATGCACTATTTGCACCTGCATTAGAATGGGAGTGCGGTATGCTTCAGGTTGAAATAGCCGAAAGGGATAAAGCAGGGGAGCTAGGAAGTGTTCAGAAAAAGATAGGGTGGATTTATACTGTAGAGGCGGAGCAAAAGCCTGTTGTTGCTCAAAAAGAAAATGAAGGAGAAAAAATTACTAGCGGTGATGTATTCTACCGATACAGGGCAAGAACACAAAAAATTAGATATGCTGAAATGGCAATGATTATTGAGAGCAGGATAGTAAAAGAATGGAAGCGCATGTTCAGATTGCTGGAAGTTATTAGAAAAAGTGAGACGGCTAATATTGGTATTGTCAACTATACGAATGGAAGAGTAACAACACCATATGGTATAGATGTAGAACTTGATAGAAAATTAGTCGCTAAAGTTCTTAGGAGAGCAAAATTTATAAAGGAGGGAGTTTTTAATGAAATTGAAGGGGCTCCTGTTATTAAAGTGACTGGAAATATTGATTTGGCTGAGGAAGTTCCTGTTCCGGAGGGAGATCCTGATATAACACATCCATATATTCAGAAACAACTAGCAGAAAAACTTGATATTAATGTGCAAGTGCTATATGCTCTTATATGGTATTATAAAATGAAAGGAGAGAAAAAATACCATTTAGAAATAACGACCTCAAAAAGTGGCGCTGTACATAAGTTTTCGGAATTTTCATTTCGCTACTTACAAGACCAACTTAAGAAATTCCGTGAAACACCTAAAGTGCTTGATAAAATACTAGATGAATATAAATCCTATAAGAGAAAAATGATAAAGTCCTAGTAAAAATAATTTGTAATGGATATAGGGGAGGTAATATATACGCATGCAAAATAATATAGGAAGCGTGCATAAAACTAAACCCCTTTTGAAATGGGCGGGCGGGAAGACGCAGTTGCTTGGGGCGCTGTGCGCCAAAATCCCGCCGCACTATGGCAAATATATCGAGCCATTCTTGGGCGGCGGGGCGCTTTTTTTTGCATTGGCGCCGGAGCATGCCGTCCTCGCGGACAGCAATCCCGAGCTGATCAATATGTACCGCGAGGTCGCCTCGCATGCGGATCAGGTCATCACGCATCTGGCGCAGTATGAGAATACGAGCGAGCGCTTCTATGAGGTACGCGCGCTGGACTGGGCGTCTCTGCCGCCAGCCGAGGCTGCGGCACGGATGATTTTCCTCAACAAGACCTGTTTCAACGGGCTCTATCGGGTCAACAAAAAGGGGCAGTTCAATGTGCCCTTTGGTCGGTATAAAAATCCCAAAATCTGTGATCCCGCGGCGATTCATGCGGCATCGCGCGCACTTTCGCGTGCCGAGATCATCTGCGGGGACTATTTGGATGTCTTGGAGACGCATGCGACGGAGGGGGATCTTGTTTTCCTCGATCCCCCGTATCTGCCGATCTCGGCGTATGCGGATTTCAAGCGCTATACGAAGGAGCAGTTCTACGAGGAGGATCATGTGCGGCTGGCGGAGATGGTCGCGCGCCTCCACGCACGTGGCGCGCACGTGATCCTGACGAACTCGAACCATCCGCTCGTGCATGAGCTCTATGCGCAGTATCACGTCGACATTATCCCGACGAAGCGCCATATCTCCTGCAACGGCAAGAGCCGCACGGGGGAGGATGTGATCGTGACGGCCGCCCCTGCGCCGTCTCCGCGCATCCGCCTCATCGAGGAGCCGCTTTCGGCGCAGATCGCTCACTATCCGCCGACGCGCTTCATGGGGTCAAAGCAGAAGCTCCTTCAGGAGGTCTGGTCGATTGCCGCGCAGTTCGACGCGGAAAAAATCATCGACCTGTTTTCCGGCTCGGGCATTGTCAGCTACATGTTCAAGGCACAGGGCAAATCTGTCCTCAGCAATGACTATATGGCGATGTCGGCGACGTTTTCCAAGGCGATGGTGGAAAACAGTACGACGACTCTGCCGCGCAGTATGGCGGAACGACTGCTCGTCCCGCAGAGGGAATCGGATCACTTTGTGGCGTGGACATTTCAGGGAATCTACTATACGGATGCGGAGAATGATCTGATTGATACGCTGCGGACGAATATCGCGGCACTTCGGAGCCCCTATGAGCGTGCGATTGCGATGACCGCGCTGATCCGTGCCTGCATCAAGAAACGTCCGCGCGGTATATTTACATATACGGGACATCGCTATGACGATGGCAGGAAGGATCTGCAAAAGTCGCTGGAGGAGCATTTCCTCACGGCGGTGGAGGCGGTGAATGCGGCGGTCTTTGACAACGGCGGGACGCATCGCTCACGCTTAGGCGATGCAATGACACTGCGCACACAGGCGGATCTCGTCTACATGGATCCGCCCTACTACTCGCCGCTCTCGGACAATGAATATGTGCGGCGCTATCATTTCGTCGAGGGTCTGGCGCGCGATTGGCAGGGAGTGGAGATTCAGGAGCATACTCTGACGAAGAAGTTTAAATCATATCCGACGCCCTTTTCGACACGGCTCGGGGCGGCAGAGGCGTTTGACCGTCTGTTTCGGAAATTCGCGCGGAGCGTACTCGTTGTTTCCTACTCCTCGAACAGCTTGCCGACGCAGGATGAGATGCTCGCGCTGATGGCAAAGTACAAGGCGCATGTCGAGGTGATCCCTGTAGACTATAAGTATTCGTTTGGCAATCAGGCGGCGGCGAAAACGCATCGGAATGCGGTGCAAGAATATCTCTTCGTCGGCTATTGAGGGGGCGCACAGATGGAGCGGGACATTGATATCTGGCTGGTTGGCAACACGGGGCTGCGCAGTCCGAACCGCATTCAGGAGGGCTTTCGCATCTATGCGGAGTCTCCCTTCGTGGGGAATTTTCGCGGGCGGGACAATGAGATCGGCTTTATGAATCTCCTGAACGAGCGCGGGATTATTCACAATGAGACGGGGAAGGATGCGTCCGGCAGTCATGCACGCAAGTGGCGGCTGATGTTTGCGAAAAATGGGCTGATCTACCCGCAGCTGAAAAAGGCGGATGGATCGCAGGCGGAGCTTGGCGCGCTTGATGCAATTACGCCGTTTGGGCGGACATTCCTCGCAGCAGATACCTATCCCGCGATGCAGGACTGTTTTCTGCGCGCGATGAGTGTGGAGCAGTTTCCACTTGCGGGCGGCGGTTATTTTTCACCGCTCCGATGGACGCTTGCGCTCATGCTCGAACTCGAGCAGCGTACGGGTTCATCTGCGCTCAGCCGCATTGAATTTGCCCTGTGGGGGCAGACGACGAATCCGCAGGATGATCTCACGGTGGTTGTGGATCAGATTCTCGATCTGCGGGCGCGCCGACAGCATGCTGCGTCAAAGAAGAAGTTTGACCGTCTGGAGATTGCGCGGCGTACCGAACACTATCAGAAAAAATCGGATAATTTTCTCGACTACTGCGACATGAATATGCGCTACCTGCGGATCACGGGGATTTTGCAGCGGCAGGGCCGGGGGCTCGTGATCCTGCCGGCGAAGCATCTTCTAGCGGAGCAGCTTGCGCGGCGTACGGCATCGGAGGATTCTCTCACGCACGCCTATCATGTTCTATGTATAGGCGCGCCGCTCCCGACGGATGATGCTGCTGTTGCAAAAAAGCTGCTCGCGGAGCTGCAAAGCCTCCTGAAGGAGCGGCATATTTCCTTTGACCCGCCCGCGCCGCCGCTTGAGACGGCGGTGCAGATCAACGTCGCACGCCAGCGGCTCGAGCAGATCTTGGCGCAGACCGATGAAGTGCGATATGCGCGTGAACAATGCCATGCGTGGCGAGAGATCTCGGACTATATGGAGTTGATTCTGGCAGGCGGTGGGAAAAAAGTCTATGACGAGGACAATGCGATCGAGGTGCCAAAGGATGAGTTGCCTGTCTACCTCGAGTGGGTTCTGTGGCGCGCGATCCTCGCCATCGACCATTTGCGTACAATGCCGTACGAGGTGCGCGGCTTCAAGATGGACGCAGACTTTATGCCGATCAGCACCGCAGGCGGCGGCAAGGGCGATCTCTACAGCGAGTTTGACGACTTTGCCATCCTGACCGAGGTTACGATGTCCACGTCTTCGCGGCAGGAGGCAATGGAGGGGGAGCCGGTGCGGCGGCATGTCTCTGACGCTGTTTTGCGCTGGGCACCAAAGCCTGTTTACGGACTCTTCATCGCGGTGAAGATTGATACGAATACCGCCGAAACCTTCCGTCACGGGATATGGTATACGAAACAGGAGGAGCGGCAGGAGCTTCAGATCGTCCCGTTGACGCTCGCGCAGTATCGGACGTATTTCAATGCGATGTTTGCGTCCGGTAATGCGGTGCCGACGCGCGTGCGCGAGCTGCTCCTCCTCTGTGCGAAAGACCGTACGGCGATGGATGCGCCTCTATGGAAGGCACATGTGGAGCAGATTGTGCAGAGCCATGCGCAGATGCTCATGGAGACCGCGCGGAGTGCATATGCATATGAAGATGTAGAGGCGTGTAAAGCGGCAGAGGAGTTTTCTTCGTATAGGAAATACACAAAATAGGGCACATGTACGATACTTGCTTCGTGCATGTGCCCTATACTTTTGTCTATTCCGTTACGCCGCTTCCTCCATGTCCTCCTCCATCTCACTCAGAAATGGCGGCTGTGCCTCCATCAGATTTACGATGCGGTCGGGGAGCTTGTACTGGATACCGCCGCCCAGGCGACCGAACCACGGCGCGATCTTCCCTTTCTGCACACCGTCGATGGGACGCTCAACACAGTAGACGTGAAAATCGCCCTCGTTCGTCGTGCTCGGCAGAGCCCGCTGCTCGAACGTCATGCCGTCCGGTGAGACATAACGTCCTGTCGGTTTCCCGTAGCGCGTCAGCACATCGCCCGAGGGGAGCGTAACCGTCACAATCAAGCCGACCGCGCCGTCGTTGCTCGGATAGATCGGGCGGCCGTCATCGGCGTAAAAACGTGCCTCACCCTTTTTGCCCATGGTGTACGCCACGCCCTGCTCCGCTGCGAGCTCTGCGATGAACGCATCCGTCGGCGGGGCGAAGTTGTAGTACATCTTCCAGTAGGGGGGCTGCTTCTGCTCGCGCACCTCTGCGGCGACAGCGGTCTGCCCGAGGGCGGGCGCGGCATCCGTGCCGATCTGCGGGGTGATGAGCGTGGTGAGGGCGAAGAGTGCGGCACTGACGGCGTGCAGGATATTGCGGCGCATTTGCCCTCCTGCGTCACGCGCCGTCATGGGGAGGAGGCGGTCGATGAGTTTCATGAAAATGCTCCTTTCTGGAAATTCTCATAATTTAATACCTATATCATATAGTAGAATGCGAAAAAATACAATACAAAAGACCTTCTATACAAAATAGGTCTTCTATATTATGCTTTTTTTTGAAATATAATTCGTTATATAAGGAGGCATTATCATGGCATTTTGTGAAAACTGCGGCAATCAGCTCGGCGTGGGAGAACGCTTTTGCACTAACTGTGGCACGCAGATCGCAGCACCTCTGCAATATCCGCGTCGATCACGATGCTTTGCGCGGCGATCTCGTCGGGCACGAATGCCGTTCCGAGGCTTACGCTTGCGAGCGTGACATCCGTGCGCGATGCCGTCATGCGCCAGAACGGGTACTTGATGATGCCGGGCGTATTCATCCCGACGCCGAGCTCGAGGAGGAGCGTCCGCTTCCCCTCCGTATGTGCGAGGTAGTCCTTATAGCGCGCGGCAGCTGCGTGCCAGCCCGCATCCTCGACAAAGCTCGCGTCCGCGCGCAGATTCGTCGTCATCTCCGCGCCGTCGTCGGGACAGTACGGGATGAGCGCCGTCGGGATCTCCATCGCGGGCGCGCCGTCCGTCGGCAGAAGCAGCGTTCCATCCTCATCGAATGTGAACCCCTGCGCCGTGAGCATGGCATGCACCATTTCCTCGTTGTCGTAGGTCTTTCCCGCAGAGGCTCCATGCGGGCGACTGCTCTGAAAGAGCCCGAAATCGCCCTGTGTATAGAAGAGCCGCTCCTTGTCAAAACCCACCCGCTGAAAGGCGTGATCGACGTTCGTCGTCAGTACGAAATAGTCCCGCCCTGCGACCAGATGCAGGAGATTCCCATACACATCGCCCGGCAGCGGAGCATAGCGGTTGATATAAATGCTCCTGCTCCACCACGCCCAGAACAGTTCGCGCGTTGGGAACGGATAGAAACCGCCGCTGTAGATATCCTCAATGCCAAAGCGCGCGTGAAAGTCAGAGAAATATTTCATAAAGCGCGCGCCCGCATACGCATAGCCCGCCGCCGTCGACAGCCCTGCCCCCGCGCCGATCAGGATGCAGTCGGCAGATGCGAGGGTATTTTTTAGTTTCTGGATGAATTCTTTCATATCAGCAGTCTTTCGTAGATCGCGCGATCCTCGTCCTTGAACACGTTGAAGACGACGCGCTCGATGCTGTCGTTTTCGCGCAGGAAGGCACGCACCTCACGCACGGCGATCTCTGCCGCCGCCGCATTCGGGAAGTGGAACTCCCCCGTGGAGATGCAGCAGAATGCGACGGATCTCAGCCCGTGCGCCACCGCAAGGGAGAGGCAGGAGCGGTAGCAGGAGGCGAGCAGCACCCGATCCTCATCCGTCAGCGCGCCCGCGACAATGGGACCAACCGTATGGAGGACATGGCGCGCGGGGAGATTATAGCCCGCCGTGAGCTTCGCCCTGCCCGTCTCCTCGGGATGTCCCTGCCGCTCCATGATAGCCGCGCATTCCACGCGCAGCTGCAAGCCTGCCGCCGAGTGAATTGCGTTGTCGATGCAGCGGTGACACGGGATGAAGCAGCCGAGGAGCGCGGAGTTCGCCGCGTTTACAATCGCATCTGCTGCAAGGCGCGTGATGTCGCCCTGCCAGAGGACAATGCGCGGGTCGGAGGGCACGGCGGGGAGCATCATCACGTCTACCACGCCGTGCTCCTCCCGCTCCGCCGAGAGCAGTTCGTCCTGTAGGTGCAGGAACTCCTCCGAGAGCGGGCGCGGCGGACGGACATTCATCAGCGCACGCAGGAGACCCCGCTGTGCCGCATGATCCTCCCCCACCTGAACCGCCTGAGCGCGGTACTCCGGCATCTCATCGAGAAGCAGGGCGATGAGTTTTTGAATACTCACGCCCGTACCAGCGACACACGCTCGCCCACATGTGCGCCGCTCTCGATCAGATCGACCATGCCGAGTGCATAGTCTGCATAGCTGATGACACTCTCGCCCGCCGCATTCAGCGTCAGCTCCTCGCCGCCGAGGATGTACTTGCCCGTCTTCGCGCCGTCTGCCTGGAAATCAGCCGCGGGGCTAACAAAGATCCACTTCGCATCCGTACGGGAGCGCAGCACCGCCAGCTCCTCCGTCTGAGCCTTCGCGAGCGGATAGAACTCTGCCGGGAACTCCGGCGTATCGAGCAGCTGCACCTTGTGCGACGGATCGACATAGAGGCTGCCCGCACCGCCCACGATATAGAGACGCGTCGCCGTCCCCGCCACGAGATCGGCGAGATGCTGGCTCGTCTTCGTATGCAGCGGCAGCGTGTCGGGCGTATACGCACCAAACCCGTCGACCACCACATCGAAGCCCGCGAGATCAGCCTTCGTCAGATTGAGGATGTCCTTCTGCACAAAGTCCTTTGCCGCGCTCTTGTTCTCGCTGCGTGCAAATGCCGTCACCGCATGTCCGCGTGCGATGAGCTCCTCGATGATCGCACGGCTTGCCTTTCCATTTGCTGCTACAACTGCAATTTTCATTTTCCATACCTCCGTAAATATTTTGTAATTAACTTGATTACAAACGAAGTATAGCACAGAGAAAACAGAACGTCAATAGATACAATAAAACTTTTTCGAAAAATATTTGTCGCACGAAGCGCATTATTGAAAAATGAGGAAATCTGTGCTATGATATTTATCGAAGCAAAAAGTGGAAAATAATCCGTAGGAGCGCGCAAGCCGCATTCCACCGTTGCAACTTTCCAAAACGGCGCAGCCCGTGCCGTACAAGGAACAGAGACGATCTGCCACGCGATTTTCCGTCTGGAGAACGCATTTCGGCAGCAAAAACAGCGCGAAAAACGGACGACTTTCCAAAATGGCTTCTCAGCCCACGTGGGACAAGGGCTGGGGACGACAGAGTCCCAACACATGTAATGCTGCGTGCGGCATTGAAACAGGTATCCAGTGATTCGACGGATTCGCTCAAAGTCCCAACATATAGAATGCTGCGTGCGGCATGGGACGACAGACAAAACAGCACTGTGCTTTTCCTACACAGTGCTGTTCTTTCTAAAGAAACTCCCCTTGGCACAATCATGCCAAGGGGAGTTTTACATATTTACATATCTATCAAATATCGAGATTCCGCACAAGCCGTGCATTCTCCTCGATGAACTGGCGGCGCGGCTCGACCTTGTCGCCCATGAGGA
>ERZ772917.1103-NODE-1103-length-16671-cov-5.450108_pt1 | contig 16671 bp, 15 predicted proteins | sample MGYA00511187_ERZ772917 | MGnify/ENA primary metagenome ERZ772917 (study PRJEB29015, sample SAMEA2737925) | human oral metagenome | biome: human oral; feature: human-associated habitat; material: dental | place: China | collected 2012 ... | reverse complement strand
GGCTCCTGCAAGGATCAAATTCTCCGTTTTGACGTTTGCAGGAGCCCTGCAAGGATCAAATTCTCCGTTTTGACGTTTGCAGGAGCCCTGCAAGCGCCGCGGGCTACCCGACGGAGACAAAATCGGCGAACCCATACCATCATGAGTCCGCCGATAAACGAACGGGGTAAATAAGAAGACTTCGCGCGAAAAACTTTGCAGAGCGGTACCCAATGCGCCGCTATCCAGAGTTCCTATTTGGTACCAAAAATGCGATCCCCCGCATCCCCCAACCCCGGCATGATATACGCCTGCTCGTTCAGCTCCCTGTCGAGCGACGCCGTGTAAATATCCACGTCCGGGTGATTCTCCTGCACGCAGGCCACGCCCTCCGGCGCCGCCACAAGACACATCAGGCGGATGTTCGTACACCCCTTCTCCTTCAGCATGCGTATCGCGTCCGAAGCACTACCACCCGTCGCCAGCATCGGATCCGTCACAATCACCATCCGCTGATCAATATCCTCCGGCAATTTGCAGTAGTAAAACACTGGCCGGTGCGTATCGTGATCGCGATAGAGCCCGATGTGCCCCACCTTCGCCACCGGCAGCAAGCTAAGCAGCCCGTCCACCATGCCCAATCCCGCGCGCAGGATCGGCACAATAGCCAGCTTCTTACCCGAGATCTCATACGCGATCGTGCGCTCCATCGGCGTTTCAATCTCCACCTCCGCCAGCGGCAAGTCGCGCGTCACCTCGTAGCCCATCAACATCGAAATCTCACGGAGCAACTCCCGGAAATCCTTCGCCCCCGTGTTCACATCCCGTATCCGCGTCAACTTATGCCGGATCATCGGGTGATTAATGACATGCAGTTCACTCATCTTTTATATAGGTGTTTTGTTTTCAAGCGGCGCAAACGTACTCAAAAGCGACGCTGAAAAAGATCTCCCGAGCAAAGTCACCCAGCTGCCCCCACCCCACTCCCTCACCTCTACATCCGCATCTCCTCGCCAAGCCCGAAAAACACCTTTACTAATAAAAAGGCTGATTCATTGTATATTTGCCCCCGGAATTACGACGGGGAACACAAAAACGTTCCCTTTCTTTTTGCTTAAGAATGATCGAACAAAAAACAGTCAGTGAATTGGCCCAAGCAGGCCTCGCCCAATCAACCTGCTACCTCGTCGACGTCAACGTCGGCCCCGACAACACCATCGTCGTAGAGATAGACCACGACCAAGCCGTCAGCATCGACGACTGCGTCGCACTCAGCCAATACATCGAAGCCCACCTCGACCGCGACACCGAGGACTACGAACTCGAAGTCACCTCCTCCGGCCTCGACCGACCCTTCAAAATCGCACGCCAGTATCACAAAAACATCGGCAGCGAAATCGAACTCAAAACCCAAGACGGCACCCTCCGCACCGGCATCCTCAAAGCTGTCGACGACACCGGAATCACCCTCACCGTCGCCAAAAAAGTAAAGCCCGAAGGCGCCCGACGCAAAACCACCATCCTCGAGGACGAGACCCACCCCTTCGATCACATCGCCTACGCAAAAAGCCACATCCGATTCAAATAACACACATACACCCCAAACTCACATTTAAAATAGTAGAGAGAGACAGCGCATATGGCCAAAAAACAGGAAACAGTCAGCATGATTGACACCCTTCAGGAATTCAAAGACCTGAAGAATATCGACAAGGAGACGATGATCAACGTCCTCGAAGAATCCTTCCGTAACGTCATCGCCAAAATGTTCGGCACCGACGAAAACTACGACGTGATCATCAACCCCGAAAAGGGTGACTTCGAGATATGGCGCAACCGCACCGTCGTCGAAAACGGACACGTCACCGACCCCAACCTCGAGGTTGCACTCCGCGATGCGCAAAAAATCGATGCCGACTGCACCATCGGAGAAGAAGTCACCGACGAAGTCCATTTCGCCGACTTCGGTAGGCGCGCCATACTCAACCTCCGGCAAGCCCTCGCCTCCAAAATCATGGAGCTGCAGAAAGACAACCTCACCGCCAAATACCGCGAACTCATCGGAACCATCGTCGTAGCCGACGTCTATCAGGTCTGGAAAAAGGAAGTCCTCCTCCTCGACGACGAAGGCAACGAACTCCTCCTACCCAAATCCGAACAAATCCCGGGCGACTTCTACCGAAAAGGCGAAGCCGTACGCGCCGTAGTGCAACGTGTGGAATCAGAGAACAACACTAAGATCTACCTCTCTCGCACCGACAGAGCCTTCCTGCAGCGACTCTTTGAAATCGAAGTCCCCGAAATCAACGACGGACTCATCACCATCCGAGCCATCGCACGCATCCCCGGCGAACGCGCCAAAATCGCCGTCGAATCCTACGACGAACGAATCGATGCCGTCGGCGCCTGCGTCGGCATGAAAGGCTCACGTATCCGCGGCATCGTCCGCGAACTCCGCAACGAAAACATCGACGTCATCAACTACACCACCAACACCGCACTCTACATCCAGCGCGCACTCAGCCCCGCCAAAATCTCCTCCATACACGTGGACGAAGAGGAGCGCAAGGCCGAAGTCTTCCTCCGACCTGAAGAAGTCTCACTGGCCATCGGCAAGAACGGCCTCAACATCAAACTCGCCAGCATGCTCACCGACTACACCATCGACGTCTTCCGCGACATCGACACCGCCGACGAGGAAGACATCTACCTCGACGAGTTCAACGACGAAGTAGAGCCCTGGGTGATTGACGCACTCAAGAACATCGGATGCAACACCGCCAAAGCCGTCCTGGCACTCACTCGTGAAGAGATCATGGAGCGCGCCGACCTCGAAGAGCAGACCGTGGATGACCTCCTGCGCGTCCTCTCCGCCGAATTTGAAGATGAAGCACCCGCCGCGGCTCCTGAGAACGCACCATTCACCGACGAAGCGCCGGAGTATGAACAGGAATATGAACAACCGACGGAGGAACAACCCCTTGACGAAATGCCCGAAGAGGAGGAAGACGCCGACGAGGAGATGCCGGAAGAAGACGAAGAAGACACTGACGAAGAGGACACTCCGGAAGTGTTCCAAGAAGAAAACGACACCGACGACGCAGAGACGGCGGAGGAGGAATAATTCAGAGATAAATACACGAGGAAGAAGAGAGATATGCCTGTCAAATTGAACAAAGTACTTAAGGACCTGAACGTCGGCTTGCAGACGGTTGTCGACTACCTGCGCGGGAAGCGTTTCGAGGTCGAAAGCAACCCTAACGTCCGCATTCCCGACGAGCAGTACACCATGCTCGTCAAGGAGTTCGGAAAGAACCTGTCGGAAGCTGAACGCAACCACCTGCTCGAAAAGACCCTCCCGAAAGAACCGCACGTGAAAAAAGAACCTCAACCGACCGAGACGACCCTCCCTAAGCCGGAGAAAAATTCACCTGACGTAATCAAAACGGAGGTGCCCGAAGACATCCTCCCCAAGTTCGTCACCAAAGGAAAGATCGACCTCTCCGAGACTGTCGGGCATAGCTCCTCCCACTCTCGCCGACGCAAAAGGGGCGGACTGTCCGCCTCCACGCATGGCAAGGCGGAGAAGCCCGTTGCACCGGTGCACTCCGAGCAAGAACTCACCCCGTCGAAGGCTCCGACTGAACAGCCGACTCCGATCGTCGAGGAGCCCGCGCCTGCACCACAGCAGTCGACAGAGACAGCTCCCCCCGTAGAGACAAAGGCAGAAGCACCCGCACCCGTGCCGCAACAATCGGAAGCGCCCGAAGCCGCACCACAGCAGGCTGAAACGCCCGAACCCGAGAAGCAGGAGGCTCCCGCGCCGACCACAGAACCCACACCGACCGTCGCCGAGACGCCGGCTCCGGAGACTCCGGCCGAGCAACCGACGGAGAAAAAAGAAGACGAAGTGTTCCGCTTAGAGCAACCGCGCTTAGAGTCGAACATCAAGGTCACAGGCAAGATCGACCTCGACGCCCTCAACCAGTCCATGCGCCCCAAACGCAAAAGTTCCGAACGCGGACGCGACCGACGCCGTCAGCAGCCGCAGGCTACCGCCACGCCGGCCAAACCCGCAGCCTCGGCTACGCCCAATGCTCCGACCAAAACGTCGTCGCATGCCACCACTTCCTCCGCCGCCGACGCTAAAAAGAAGCGCAAACGCATCAAGAAAGACCGCATCGACATCAACGCCGTTAGCTCCAACACGCGCTCTAACGACCACAAGCGCTCGAGCGACCACAAGCGTCCCAAACGCCCCGTGCACACGGAGGTGAACGAGGGCGATGTGCAGCGCCAAGTCAAGGAGACGCTGGCTCGACTGACCAGCAAGGGGGCCAAAAACAAAGGCGCTAAGTATCGCCGCGAGAAACGCGACGCCGTGGCCTTCCGCGAACAGGAATTGCTGCGCGCCGAGGAACGCGAGAGCCGGATCTTGAAACTGACGGAGTTCGTTACGGCCAACGACTTGGCCAACATGATGGACGTCTCCGTCTCCGAGGTCATCTCCACCTGCATGAGCATCGGCATGATGGTCTCCATCAACCAGCGACTCGACGCCGAGACGATCAACATCGTCGCCGAGGAGTTCGGCTTCAAGACGGAGTATGTCAGCGCTGAGGTGTCCGAAGCCATTAAGGAAGAAGAGGATAATCCCGAGGATTGGGTGCCGCGCCCACCGATCGTCACCGTCATGGGGCACGTGGATCACGGTAAGACTTCGCTCTTGGACAACATCCGCAACGCCAACGTGATCGCCGGTGAGGCCGGTGGCATCACGCAGCACATCGGCGCCTACAGCGTGACCCTGCGCGACGGCCGACACATCACCTTCCTCGACACCCCGGGCCACGAGGCCTTCACCGCCATGCGTGCACGTGGCGCCAAGGTGACGGACATCGCTATCATCATCGTCGCAGCCGACGACAACGTCATGCCGCAGACCGTCGAGGCCATCAACCACGCCTCCGCGGCCGGTGTCCCCATCGTCTTTGCCATCAATAAGATCGATAAGCCCGGCGCCAATCCGGACAAGATCAAGGAGAAGCTCTCGCAGATGAACTACTTAGTCGAGGAGTGGGGCGGCAAGTATCAAAGCCAAGACATCTCGGCCAAGAAGGGCATCGGCGTGCAAGACCTGCTCGAAAAAGTGCTGCTCGAGGCCGACCTGTTGGAGCTCAAGGCCAATCCGAAGCGTCGCGCCACGGCCTCCGTCATTGAGTCGTCGCTCGACAAGGGGCGCGGCTATGTGGCCACCGTGTTGGTGAGCAACGGCACGCTTCGCCAAGGCGACGTCGTGCTGGCGGGAACGCATTACGGACGCGTCAAGGCGATGTTCAACGAGCGCAACCAACGCGTGGAGAGTGCCGGGCCATCGGAGCCGGTGCTGATACTCGGGTTGGACGGCGCGCCGCAGGCTGGTGACACGCTGAACGTCTTAGAGACGGAGCAGGAGGCGCGCGAAATCGCCGCACGCCGCGAACAGTTGCAGCGCGAATTAGGCCTCCGCACGCAGAAGCGCTTCGGGCTGGAAGAGCTCGGCCGACGCCGCGCACTGGGCGACTTCCACGAGCTGAACCTCATCGTCAAGGGCGACGTGGACGGCTCCGTCGAGGCGCTCTCCGACACGCTCATCAAGCTCTCCACCGAGGAGATTCAAGTCAACGTCATCCACAAAGCCGTCGGGCAGATCTCCGAGTCCGACGTCGAGCTGGCCGCCTCGTCGAGCGCCATCATCATCGGCTTCCAGGTGCGCCCGGCGCAAGCCGCCCGCAAGCTGGCCGATAAAGAGGGCGTAGAGATTCGCCTCTACTCCATCATCTACGACGCCATCGAGGAGGTGCGTTCGGCGATGGAGGGCATGCTCTCGCCCGAGATACGCGAAGAGATCTGTGGCAACCTCGAGGTGCTGCAAGTCTTCAAGATCTCGAAGGTGGGCACCGTGGCCGGCTGCATCGTGAAGGAAGGCAAGATCAAGCGCTCCAACAAGGTGCGCGTCATCCGCGACGGCATCGTCATCCACACCGGCGAGCTGGCCTCGCTCAAGCGCTTTAAGGACGAAGTGAAGGAAGTCGTCTCCGGACAGGAGTGCGGCCTCTTCATCAACAATTACAACGATGTCCGCGAGGGCGACCTGATCGAGCCGTTCGACGAGATCGAAATCAAGAAAACGCTGTAACCCAAAGTTCACCCGCACATGACCTGGCTGGACATCGTGGTCCTGGTCCTTGTCGGAGGGAGCTTCGTCAAAGGGTGGCGTGACGGATTTGTCCGTCAGGCTGCCGCATTGGCAGCCGTACTGGCCGCCATCTATTGCTGTTCGCGCGTAGCCCTGTGGCTGCGCGCGCTCGTTTTGAGTGCCGGGTGGGTATCGGAGGGCAGCGCCACCTTCGTCAGCTATGTCGGCGCCTTCGTGCTTATCCTCGCCACCGTCTGGTGGGTCGGGCGCTGGGTGGATCACATCGTGGACGAGAGCCCGCTCAACCTGCCCAACCGTCTGGCCGGCGCGCTCTGTGCCGCCGGCGTCGTCCTCTTCATCATCAGCTTCACGCTGAACCTCGTCGAGGGGATCGACCGCCGCGGCTTCCTCCTCACGGAGGAGACGAAAGCCCGCTCTCGCACCTACCCCTTCATCCGCGAAACCGTCCCGGCCGTCTTTTCGCCCAAGCTCTTCGCCTGGCGAGAGGAATGAACCGCGGCAGCCTCTCCTGCCGGCAGATTGTTACCGGAATCCGGGTGCGTGCATTCGTTTCTTCAATGGGACGTGTGAGGGCGTATGCAATACGCCCCTACAACCTGCCGGCAGGAAACAAAATGACCCTCATTTCAGGACTCGCACGCCGTGCAAAGGCCAAAATGACCCTCATTTCGGGGCTCGCACGCCGTGCAAAGGCCAAAATGACCCTCATTTCGGGACTCGCACGCTGTGCAAAGGCCAAAATGAGGTCCATATATTAACTTGCACGCCATGCATTTTATTTTTCCCACCAAGGATCATAACTCGCACGCCATGCATTTTATTTTTCCCACCGGGTATAATAACTTACACGCCATGCATTTTATTTTTCCCACCGAGGATCATAACTTACACGTCATGCAGTTTAATTCTCCCGCCGGGAATCATAACTCGCACGCCATGCGGTTTATGATTCCCGGCACTTTGAAGGATTGACACGGCCAAGGTTGGAATCTATTGGCCAAGTTTGGCCGGATTATTGCTGTGCAACGTGGACTTGCCCCACAAACGAGACATCAACGGCCACCGCAAGGTGCAGCCGACCACATATCACCCTCACACAAACAGAACAAATGGAGAAAACAAAAAAGAATACCGATCCGCTGTTAGACGAGATCACCGGCAGCGAGTACAAATACGGCTTCACAACCGACATCGACACGGAGCTGCTGCACCGCGGACTCGATGAGGACGTGATCCGGCAGATCTCACGCAAAAAGGAGGAGCCGGAGTGGCTCTTAGACTTCCGCCTCCGCGCCTTCCGCCACTGGCAGACGCTGGAGATGCCCCAGTGGGCGCACCTCAACATCCCGCCCATCGATTACCAAGACATCATCTACTATGCCGCCCCCCGCAAGAAGGCCGGGCCAAAGAGCCTCGACGAGGTAGACCCGGAGCTGCTCCGGACGTTCGACAAGCTGGGCATCCCGCTCCACGAGCAGAAGATCCTCAGCGGCATGGCCGTCGACGCCGTCATGGACAGCGTCTCGGTGAAGACTACTTTCAAAGAAGTACTGGCCGAGAAAGGCATCATCTTCTCCTCCTTCAGCGAGGCCGTCCGGCACCACCCCGACCTCGTCCGCAAATACCTCGGCACCGTGGTGGGCTACCGCGATAACTTCTTCGCCGCGCTCAACTCGGCCGTCTTCTCCGACGGATCGTTCGTCTACATCCCCAAAGGCGTGCGTTGCCCCATGGAGCTGAGCACCTACTTCCGCATCAACGCCGCCAACACGGGGCAGTTTGAACGTACCCTCATCGTGGCCGACGACGACGCCTACGTGAGCTACTTAGAAGGTTGCACGGCGCCCATGCGCGACGAGAATCAGCTGCATGCCGCCATCGTGGAAATCCTTGCGATGGATCGCGCGGAGGTGAAATACTCCACCGTGCAGAACTGGTATCCGGGCGACAAGGACGGCAACGGCGGCATCTACAACTTCGTCACCAAGCGCGGCATGTGCCGGGGCGAAAGCAGCAAGATCTCCTGGACGCAGGTAGAGACCGGATCGGCCATCACGTGGAAATACCCCTCGTGCATCCTGGCCGGCGACAACTCCGTGGGCGAATTCTACTCCGTGGCCGTGACCAACAACTATCAGCAGGCCGACACGGGCACGAAGATGATCCACCTCGGCCGCAACACCCGCAGCACGATCGTCTCGAAGGGCATCTCCGCCGGGCACAGCCAGAACAGCTACCGCGGCTTAGTGAAAGTCACCCCGCGCGCTGAGGGTGCCCGCAACCACAGCCAGTGCGACAGCCTGCTGCTCAGCTCCACCTGCGGCGCACACACGTTCCCCTACGTCGACATACAGAACGAGACGGCCGTCGTGGAGCACGAGGCCACAACGAGCAAGGTGAACGAGGATCAACTCTTCTACTGCAACCAGCGCGGCATCGACACCGAGAAGGCCGTCAGCCTGATCGTCGGCGGGTACGCCCGCGAGGTGATGAACAAGCTGCCGATGGAGTTCGCCGTCGAGGCCGGGAAGCTGCTGCAGATCTCACTGGAGGGCAGTGTGGGATGACACGGCGTCGGCTCCTCCTGTTGCTGTCAATCGTGGCGGTGGGCTATATGGCAGCCTTCGGCCAAGACGATTGTAGGCGTCGGTGGGCCATCAACGCTGGCGGATCACCCTTCGCACAACCTGTGCAGACGGGCAGCTACCCCCGCGCCATCATCGTGACGCAGGGCACGGAGTGGTTCGTGACCGGCGAGGTCGCGTTGCCCGACAAGTGGGCCGCCGAAGCAGGTTACTATCACACGGAGATCGTTTACGACGATCGCGCCCGCACCATGCAAGGTCTGCGATTAGGATTGAAGCGCTACTTCCTGCCCGACCGCTTCCCCCTGCAGCCCTTCCTCGTGGCCTCGGCCTGGGGCAACTTCGACGAACGCACCCATCGCTCCACGGCGCCCTACCTGAACAGCCACGCGACGTATTACTTCCGCAACCCACGCCTGTCCCTTTCGCCCGGCATCGGTTTAGACTTCTATCTGCTTTCGTCCGTCGCCCTCACGCTGCGTTACGACTTCGTCATCGGCCTCGACGCCCGCACCGCGATCAACCAGCCCGGCGGCGGCATCGACATGGGATCCAACTACGCCGACCGCGGCATGTATCACGACCTCAGCGTCGGCCTCAAGGTCAACTTCCCCTTCTGCTTCCGCGAGAGCGACGCCTGGACGCTTTTCTATATGATACTCGACAACATCCTCTACTAAGTTGGCCGGCTTCCCGGAGGCCTTGATCTTCTTTTGCTTCTTTTCTTCCATCAAGGGAAGAAAAGAAGGAGCAGAGAAGAAGCCCCCAACTACTTCACCCTACATACATATAAACTACCCCTTATCACCCCCTACTATGTTATTAGAGATAAACAACCTACATGCCGGCATAGACGGCAAAGAGATATTGCGAGGCATCGACCTCCGCGTGAACGCCGGCGAGATACACGCCATCATGGGTCCCAACGGCTCAGGCAAGAGCACACTCAGCAGTGTACTCGTCGGCAACCCAGCCTTTGAGGTCACCCAAGGCACAGTCACCTTCCAAGGCAAAGACCTCTTAGAGTTAGCCCCCGAAGAGCGCAGCTGCGAAGGCATCTTCCTCAGCTTCCAGTACCCCGTGGAGATCCCCGGCGTGAGCATGGTGAACTTCATGCGTGCGGCCGTCAATGCCCGCCGCGAGTACCGTGGCGAGGAACCCGTTTCGGCCACCGACTTCCTCAAGCTGATGCGCGAGAAGCGCGAGATCGTAGAGTTAGACAACCGCCTGATGAACCGCAGCGTGAACGAAGGCTTCTCCGGCGGCGAGAAGAAGCGCAACGAGATCTTCCAAATGGCCATGCTCGAGCCCACCCTCGCCATCCTCGACGAGACAGACAGCGGCCTCGACATCGACGCCCTCCGCATCGTGGCCAAAGGCGTCAACCTGCTCCGCCGACCAGACAACGCCACCATCGTCATCACGCACTACCAGCGCCTCTTGGACTACATCAAGCCAGACGTCGTGCATGTGCTTTACCACGGACGCATCGTCAAGACGGGCGGCCCTGAGCTGGCGCTCGAGTTGGAGAAGAAGGGGTATGATTGGCTGAAGGAGGAGAACAACTGATACTTTGGATAGCGGCGCATCTGCAGTCGCTCTACAAAGTCTCACCTATCATTTACGAACATGAACTCCGAACAACAATACATCGACCTCTACCAAAGTCACCGCGACACGGTGCACCGCCATGCGCCGGCCTGCATGAATGCGTTGCGCGACCAGGCTTTGGAGCATCTGCGTCGTGAGGGCTTCCCGCCGACGACGAGCGAGTACTACAAATACACCGACATGCAGGCGGCCTTCGCGCCGGACTATGGCCTGAACCTCGACCGCCGGCCGGTGGACATGAAGACGGCCGACCTGTTCCGCTGCAACGTGCCCAACCTCAGCGCCACGCCCTGCTTCGTGATCAACGACACGTTCTACTCTGACGGCCGACTCGAAGCAGCGCTCCCCGCGGGCGTCTACGTGGGCAGCATCGCCGGCTTTGCCGAGCGTCACCCCGAGCAGGCCGCGCGTTACTACGGCCAAGCCGCTCACACCGATCACGACCCCATCGCAGCGCTCAACACGCTCTTTGCGCAAGACGGCCTCGTGGTCTACGTGCCCACCGGCGTCACCCTCGAGCAACCCATACAGCTGATCAACCTCTTCCGCTACCAAAACGCGGTGTGTTCAGAACCGGATGAAGTGCAAGGCGTCAAGACCGAGGGGGAAGGGAGTGTACCTAAGTACATGACCGACCCCGAGAGTCGCAGACAACGCAGCAATTCGCCGGTTATGACGCACCCGCGGATCATGGCAAATAGGCGCATCCTCTTCATCGCCGAAGACGGCGCCTCGGCCAAGCTCCTCGTCTGCGATCACAGCATGGGCGACACCGACTTCCTCTCCACCGAGGTGATCGAGATCTTCGCCGGCCGCGACGCCGTAGTCGACTATTACGACCTCGAGGAAAGCTCCATCCGCACGCGCCGCTTCTCCTCGCTCTTCGTCGAGCAGGAGGCCGGGAGCAACGTCTTAGTCAACGGCATCACGCTCAACAACGGCCAAACGCGCAACAACTACCGCGCCCGCATCAACGGCGAGCACGCCGAGTTGACTCTCTGCGGCATGGCCATCGCGGACCGCGAGCAGCGCGTGGACACCTACTCACACATTGCGCACCGCGTGCCCCACTGCACCAGCAACGAACTCTTCAAATACGTCCTCGACGACCGTGCCGTGGGCGCCTTTGCCGGCCGCATCCTCGTCTGCGAGGGCGCCGACAAGACGGAGGCCTACCAGACGAATCGCAACATCTGCATGACGCGCGACGCCCGCATGTACAGCAAGCCTCAGCTTGAGATCTACGCCGACGACGTGAAGTGCTCGCACGGCATGACCACCGGCCAGTTAGACGAACAGGCGCTCTTCTACATGCAGAGCCGCGGCATCCCCCTGTCCGAAGCGCGCATGATGCTGAGCGTGGCCTTCACCTCCGACGTCATCGAACGCGTCCGCTTAGAGCCGCTCAAGGATCGCCTGCGCACGCTCGTGGAGCGTCGTTTCCGTGGCGAGCCTGCCCGCTGTGCCGGCTGCGAACACGCAAATGGCGGGAGTGTGAAAGGGTAATTTCGTTTTTAGACTTCTCACTTATGATCCTCATCGCCGATAGCGGTTCCACCAAGACGCAGTGGAACGTCTTAGACCGCGGACAACTCGTCTGCGAAGTGTTCACCAAAGGCCTGAACCCCTATTTCCAAACGCCCGAAGAGATGGGCGAGGAACTCCGCAGCGCGCTGCGACCCCACATCCCAGCCGAGCCCTATGCCGCCGTCCGATTCTTCGGCGCGGGGTGCACACCGGAGAAGATCCGCAGCATGGAACACATGCTCCTGCACAACCTGCCCGTGGGGGGAGTCGTGGAAGTGGGCAGCGACATGCTCGGCGCCGCGCGCAGCACTTGCGGACGCGAGGCAGGCATCGCCTGCATCCTCGGCACCGGCTCCAACTCCTGCTTCTACGACGGCCAGTTGATCACCGCCAACGTCTCGCCGCTGGGCTTCATCCTCGGCGACGAGGGCAGCGGCGCCGTGCTCGGCCGACTCTTAGTAGGCCTGCTGCTGAAGAACCAATTAGGTGCCGAGCTGAAGGACCGCTTCCTCGACGAGTACGATCTGACGCCGGCCGACATCATCGAGCACGTCTACCGACAGCCCTTCCCAAACCGTTTCTTAGCCAGCTTTTCGCCCTTCATCGCCCGTCACTTAGACGACTCGCGCATGCGGCAGCTCGTCCTCGACGCCTTCCGAGACTTCTTCGTCCGCAACGTGATGCAGTACGACGGCTATGCCGATCATCCCGTGCACTTCGTCGGTTCCGTAGCTCACCATTACCAGCCACTCCTACGCGAAGCCGCTGAGGGTCTCGGCATCCACATCGGCACCATCGCCCAAAGCCCGATGGAGGGACTCCGAGCGTATTATTCATTCTTCTATCAACAATGACCTTTACGAAAATCACGGAGCAAGATTCGCTCTACGACAACTTAGAGAACAAGAGCGTCCGCGAACTGCTGGACGACATCAACCGCGAGGATCGCAAGGTGGCCGTGGCCGTCGGCGAGGCCATTCCGCAAGTAGAGAAATTAGTCGAGCAGATCGTCCCGCGCATGCAGCGTGGCGGGCGCATCTTCTACCTCGGCGCCGGCACCAGCGGACGCCTCGGTGTGCTCGACGCGTCGGAGATACCGCCCACGTTTGGCATGCCGCCTACGCTCGTCATCGGACTCATCGCCGGTGGCGACACGGCGCTGCGTAACCCGGTGGAAAACGCCGAGGACGACACCCAGCGCGGTTGGCAGGAGCTACAGGAGCGTCACATCACGGCCGACGACACCGTGGTCGGCATCGCGGCCTCGGGCACGACGCCCTACGTAGTCGGTGCCCTGCGTGCGGCGCGTCAGGCGGGCATCCTCACGGCCGGCATAACGAGCAATCCCGGATCGCCCGTGGCCACGGAGGCAGAGATACCGATCGAAGTCATCCTCGGCCCCGAGTTCGTCACCGGCAGCTCCCGCATGAAGTCCGGCACGGCGCAGAAGATGCTCCTGAACATGATCACCACCTCGGTCATGATCCGCCTCGGCCGGGTGAAGGGCAACAAGATGGTGAACATGCAGCTGAGCAACCAGAAGCTCGTCGACCGTGGCGCGCGCATGCTGGTGGGCGAGCTCGGCCTCCCCTACGACCGCGCCCGCACCCTTCTCCTCCTCCACGGCTCCGTCAAGAAAGCCCTCGACGCCTTCGGCCGGGAGGGGAGGGATAAAGAGATCACGACGTGAATCATCGCACGGACACCCCGCTCCTCGTCGCCCTCCGCGAGCAGAAGGCAGCCCGGCTGAAGGGCGGCATCTATCACCGTACGCAGGTGGATCTGACTTACAACTCGAACCGCATCGAGGGCAGCCGCCTGACGCACGAGCAGACACGTTGCATCTTTGAGACGAACACGATCGGGCTAACGAATGAAGCGGTGAACGTGGACGACATCCTCGAGACGGTCAACCACTTCCGCTGCGTCGATCGGATCATCGACGAGGCTGACCGGCCACTGACAGAGACGCTCATCAAGGAGCTGCACGCCACGCTGAAGCAATCCACAACGGACAGCCGACGAGAATGGTTCGTTGTGGGCGACTATAAGCGACTACCCAACGAGGTGGGCGGCATGGAGACGTGTCCACCCGAGGAAGTGGCAAATCGCATCCAGTCGCTCCTTGCCGCATACCATGCCGATCCCCACCCGACCCTCGAATCACTCATCGACTTCCACCACCGCTTCGAGTCCATCCACCCTTTCCAAGACGGCAACGGGCGTATCGGCCGACTGATCCTATTCAAGGAGTGCCTCTGCCACGCCATTGTCCCCTTCATCATCACCGACCGCTTGAAGCCGTTTTACTATCGCGGCCTACAGGAGTGGGGACGGATGAATGGTTATCTACTCGATACCTGCCTCACGGCACAAGACGAGTACCGCGCACTGATGCAGTATTTCCGGATAAGCGAGTAGACCCAACTCCTCCCTGTCAGAGTCTGGAACTACGCCCGCCTCTGACTCTCCCCATTGTCAATAGTCAGAGGCTTGCTCCCGAGGGGATTCTGACCATTGACAGCAGTCAGAGGGTAGAAAACCCGAGGATTCTGACCATTGACAGTTGTCAGAGGATAGAAAACCCGAGAATTCTGACCATTGACAGCAGTCAGAGGGTGGAAAACCCGAGGATTCTGACCATTGACAGTTATCAAAGCACAGAAAACCCGCGGGAGCAACCCATTGACAGCTGTCAACAGCTCATCTGTTAAGGAAATTCACACTTCGACGCTCGCAACGCCTCCCCGCCAGAGCTGCGTCAAACGCCCATCCCTCCCTTTTTGCACTACTTTTGCCCACGTCTCTTCCGAAGAGAGACACCCCAGGATGAAGCGATTGTATATTTTCTTACTAAAAACATTCTTGCCGTTGTTCTTCATGACCTTCGGCATTTGTCTCTTCATCGTACTCATGCAGTTCCTGTGGAAGTACGTGGACGATATGGTCGGCAAGGGCATCGGTATCGGCGTCCTTGCCGAGATGTTTTTTTACGCCGCCCTTTCCTTCGTGCCGATGGCCCTGCCACTGGCCATCCTGTTGGCCTCGCTGATGACCTTCGGCAACCTCGGCGAGCAACTCGAACTCCTCGCCATGAAATCCGCCGGCATCTCCCTGCCCCGCATCATGCAACCCTTCATCGTCCTGCTCGCCTTCGTGGCCGTCGGGGCGTTCTTTTTTCAGAACAACATCATCCCCCTCTCGCAGGTCAAGATGTACACCCTGCTCAGCTCCGTGCGCGACAAATCGCCCGAGCTCGAGATCCCCGAAAGCACCTTCTACAGCCAAATCTCAGGCTTCAACGTGTACGTCAAGAAGAAAGACCGCGACGGCTTGCTGCACCACCTGATGATCTACGACTACTCCGACGGATTCAACAACGCACAAGTCATCGTCGCCGACTCCGGCCGACTGAAAGTCTCCACCGACAAGCAGTTCCTCGTCCTCTACCTCTTCGACGGACGCATGTTCAAGAACCTCCGCGATCAAGGCGAAGCCACAGAAGGTGGCGCAGTGCCTTATCAGAAAGAATCATTCAAGTCGCGCGAGATCCTCATCCGCTTCGACTCCGAATTCCACCGCGCCGACGAGTCCGCCATGCAAGACCGCTACGTCGGCAAGAACCTCAGCAACCTCCGCACCTCCATCGACTCCATGACCGTGCGCTTAGACAGCGTCAAGGAGTCCAACGCCCGCGACATCTACGCCCGTTCCTACCGCCGCGAACTGCATCCGCCCGTCGACGCCGACACCACCTCTGCCCCCCTCACGGCCACCATCGCCCCCACCCCTACCACCTTCGACAGCCTCCTGGCCACCCTCTCGCCCGAGCGCCGCATAGGCCTTCTGCAGAGCGCCCGCAACTCAATCGAAATGTTCAAAATCGACAATGAGTTTCAAGCCGACATCCTCGCCGGAGACTCCAAAGAGATGCGCCGCCACCACACCGAGATGCACAAGAAGTTCACCCTCTCCTTCGCCTGCCTCATCTTCTTCTTCATCGGCGCCCCCTTAGGCGCCATCATCCGCAAGGGCGGCCTGGGCATGCCCGTCGTCATCTCCGTCTTCCTTTTCATCTTCTATTACGTCATCGACAACATCGGGTTCAAGATGGCCAGCAACGGCATGTGGCAACCCTGGCAGGGCATGTGGCTCAGCTCCGCCGTACTCCTGCCCCTCGGCATCTTCCTGACCTATAAAGCCTCAAACGATTCGGCCATCCTCAACGCCGACACCTACACCGAAGCCCTCAAACGGATCATCGGCAAACGCCCCACACGCAAGGTGGAGAAGAAAGAAGTCATCATGTTCGCACTCAATTATCCCGCATGGAGCGAGCATATCGAAGCGCTGCGCACACAGTGCAACGACTACCTGCAGAACGCCCGACGCTGGATGCCCTACTTCAGCTTTTGGCGTCAGGGCGGCCGCGATCCAGAGGCGGAGCGCATCGCCCGACTGTTAGAAGAGGTAGTGGAAGAAGGCCGCAACTCCGACCGCAACTTGGTGCTCAACAAACTGATGGATTACCCCATCCTGAGCGAATACGACCTCATCGACTTCCGCATGAGCCCACGCGCCGGGCGCATCATGGCGTGGATCTTCCCCGCCTCCCTGCCCATCTATCTACTCTCTATGATCCGACGCAAACTGCTGCTTAGCGACATGCGCACCACCCTGCGCGTATCGGACGAAATGCAGTCTCTTATACATAACGACAAACCGTAACACAGATCCCCTATATGAACCGATTGAACACAATAAAAGAAG
>ERZ772917.1102-NODE-1102-length-16681-cov-14.531818_pt1 | contig 16681 bp, 13 predicted proteins | sample MGYA00511187_ERZ772917 | MGnify/ENA primary metagenome ERZ772917 (study PRJEB29015, sample SAMEA2737925) | human oral metagenome | biome: human oral; feature: human-associated habitat; material: dental | place: China | collected 2012 ... | reverse complement strand
TTGAGGCGAACAAGGATGTCCTTACCTTCTATGACAATGGGAAGGTGGAGAAGGTCCGTGCGACGAAGGCGGAGCTTGTCCTGCGCAATGGGCAGGGAACAGTGACGCTCAGAAATGGAGCAGGTAAGAAGCTGCTGATCGAAGACGGAAAGGGACAAATACAGAAGTATTGGTTTGGGCGGGATGATCAGAACAATACGTTTGATTACGAGGCAGACGGTAACTATATCGGCTCTGTGCAGAAGTCGGATACGATTATCGTGCGGCAGAACGGTGTCAGTATCGATGGAGCAAGTGCGAAACTCAGGGATATCGACGTTGTCAATGCGACCCGTACAACGGGTGGGGTTACAGTATCTCGTATGCGTTCCGTCATGGGTGGTACAGGCAATGATACGTTGATTGCGAAGGATGCTACGGGAAGTGTGTTGAACGGCGGACGCGGGAATGATCGCATCTATCTGGGAACGGGAGTCGACCGCGTATACTTTGCCTCGGGAGATGGCAATGACAGCGTCTATGGGGTTGAGGCGAACAAGGATGTCCTTACCTTCTATGACAATGGGAAGGTGGAGAAGGTTCGTGCGACGAAGGCGGAGCTTGTCCTGCGCAATGGGCAGGGGACAGTGACGCTCAGAAATGGAGCAGGCAAGAAGTTGCTGATCGAAAACGGAAAGGGACAGGTGCAGAAGTATTGGTTTGGCTCTGATGACCGTGATAATACATATGAGTATGAGACACGAATGACGTATGTTGGCTCGTCTCAGAGGCGGGATACATTGGTGGTCAAGAAAACAGCTTCAATTAACTTGCAGGGAAGCCATTTCCGCGATATTGATGTTGTCGATGCACGTTCGTCCAATGAGGATGTACATTTTACGGGCGCACGATTCTCTTATGGTGGACGAGGGAATGATACGATTTCGGCGGCGGCGTCTTCGGAGAGCATTCTCGATGGCGGTGCCGGAAGCGATACCTTGACTGGAAGTTCGGGGCACGATGTGTTCCGCTTCGGTATGGGGTACGGAAAGGATCGTATCGTTGGATCGGACAAGAAGGATCTGCTTCATTTGTTCGACATCACGGATGTCAATAAGCTTGCCGTGTCTGCAGCGAATGGAGTCCTCTCGCTGAATATCCGGGGAACGGACGATACGGTTTCCTTGAGTGGCTGGTCAGCGAACAGTCTGCAGACCGTCCGGCTGGCGAATGGACGTGAATACCATTTTGCACATGCGAATAATGGGCGAATGACCTTGGTCTGAGCTTTATCTTACATTTTGCAGAGACCTCGATGCGGTCTCTGCATTTTCTTTCCGCGGGATTCATTCGTTTTTTGGGGCTTGGGGGCATATATGGAGGTTTTTGACACAGCTGCGACAAGGCGAGCATTGTTCGTGCTTTTTCAATATTATCATGTTCCGCTGGATGAGGAGGAGTTCTCGGCGTGGTTTGAAAAAGAGCGGATCGAGGGTTGGTCGGGAATCTGTCAGGCCGTCAGGCGGTATGGACTGGTAGCGCGGCTGTATTCCTTGTCGCAGGCAGAATTGTCCGATCGAGCGCTTCCTGTTCCTTCGCTTGTACGCTTGAAGAATGGAGAAATCCTTGTCTTGGCCATGCAGGAGGAGGAGATCCGGCTCTTGCGGGGGGATGATTCCGGTCCGATCCATCTCACTCGGGAGGAGTTTCTTGTCCTTTGGACGGGGGAGCTCATGTCTCTTTCTCCGAGATGGGCATGGAAGAGATTGTGGGAGAGATATCACCTTTCTTGGTTTTTTCGTGTCATAGGGCATTATAAACGCTATTTGTGGGAGTGTGTGGCGGCTGCCTCTTTCTTCCAGGCGATGGGCATAGGGCTTCCTCTGATCACGCAGGTCATCATCGACAAGGTCATCGGCAATCATGGAACATCGACATTGACCGTCCTTGGGTGTGCCATGGTGCTCTTCTTCTGTCTGCAATCCCTTCTCTCAGGACTTCGCACATATTTGATGAACCATACGGTGAACAAGATGGATGCAATCTTGGGAACGGAGTTGTTCCGGCACTTGGCAGTTTTGCCGCTGTCTTATTATGAAAGCCGCCAGACAGGCGATACCCTTGTCCGTGTGCAGGCTTTGCGCAGTGTTCGCGAGTTTTTTACGGGTCGGGGACTTACGTCCTTACTCGATGTTTGTTTCAGCGTGTTCTTCATTGCGTTCATGTTTTATTACAGTGTGCCACTTGCCTTGATCGCCTTGACGCTGATTCCGTGCTTCTTTGTATTGAACCTGTGGGCATTCCCGCATATCCAGAGGAGAATGACGGATGTCTGGAATGCGGGGACGGCGAACCAATCGTTCCTTGTCGAGGTCGTTTCCAATATGGAGACGGTCAAATCCTTGGTGGCAGAGCCGCAGTTCGCCTATCGATGGGAGTTGCTGTTGGCGCGATATGCAAGGGCTGTGTTCGCTAATGTAAGATTGCACATCGTATTGGAGCAGGGCGGCAATATGATCCAGGGAATGGTTTCCTTGATCTTGCTTTGGTATGGCGGACATATGGTGATGCGCGGGGAATTCACTCTGGGGCAGTTGATCGCTTTCCAGATGATTTTTGGACAGGCGACGGCGCCTTTTATGCGACTTTTGGGGAGTCTTCCTTATCTGCGGCAAGCTAGCATGGCGCTGGAACGTATCGGCGATGTTCTTTCCGTGCCTCGCGAGCCGGTTCTGGTGCAGAGGAGGCAGACGCTGCATTTGCAGGGAAACATATCGTTTCAAAATGTGAGTTTTCGTTATCGCACGAGCAAGACGCTCGTATTGGAAGATTTCTCCTTGGACATCCGCGCGGGGGAGAGAATCGGAATTGCAGGAAGATCCGGTTCGGGGAAAAGCACGGTAGCGAAGCTTCTGCAGCATCTGTATTTTCCTGAGCGTGGTTCAATCGTACTGGACGACGTGCCGTCGGAGCGATTTCCCCTGCCTGTACTGCGTGAAGACATCGTAGTGGTTTCGCAGGACAGCGATTTGTTTCATCGGAGCGTTCGGGAAAATATCGCCTTGATGAATCCCATGGCCTCGATGGAGGAGATTGTTGCTGCAGCGGAAGCCGTGGATGCACATTCCTTCATCATGGATCTGCCGGATGGATATGATACGTTGGTGGGCGAGCAAGGGACGACCTTATCGGGCGGGCAAGGTCAGCGCATCATGCTCGCGCGGGCATTGTTGGCGCGCCCTAGCATCTTGGTGCTTGATGAGGCAACCAGTGCTTTGGATTATCGTTCCGAGCGCATCGTGCTGCAGAATTTGCTGCGGCTTGGCAGGAATCTTACCATCGTGATGATCGCTCATCGCTTGTCCGCTTTGGCAGTTTGCGATCGAGTCGTCGTCATGGAAGAGGGAAGAATCGTGGAGGATGATTCGCCGGAGAATCTGCGTTCCAGGCCTGGATTGTATCATGATATGTGGTTACAGAAGATGGAGGGATGAAGGTGTTCTTGCAGCGGATTTGGCAGAAGTTCATGGGAAATCCCGAAGGGCGCGACACGGAGTTCCTTCCGGCTATTTTGGAAGTGACGGAGACACCGCCGTCTCCCTTGGGGCGCGCGGTTCTCTATATGGTGTTGGCATTGTTGATTGCTTTCCTTGCATGGTCCGTGCTCGGACACATTGATGAGACGGCTGTTGCTGCAGGGAAGGTGATTCCGGCAGGACAGGTCAAGGTCGTCCAGGTCAAGGACAAGGGAATTGTGCAGAAGATCCTAGTGAAAGAGGGAGATTTCGTAAAAGAGGGAGATCCGCTGATCGTTCTCGATCCGACGAGGACAACGGCAGATGTGGAGAATCTGAGGAAACGCGCCGCGTATTATCGCTTGGATGCGGCGCGGCTTGAGGCTGAGGCGGAAGGAAGGCCGTTCTCGCCGGAGCGGGAGGGAGACCTGGATGCTCGGGATTACAGCATGGAAATGACGCTGTATCATAGCCGTCGAAGTCAGTATCGTGCGGATATCGAGGCGGCACAGTCTGCCGTGCGTCAGAAGCGGGAAGCCGTAGATGCAGCAAGGACGAATTATCAGAAGTATACAGAGCTTTATCATATAGCGATTGATAAGGAGCAGCGATTCGCGATGCTTCTGGAGCAGGATGCGGTTTCGGAGATGCAGTTGTTGGAACAGCGTGCACAGCGTATCGAACTGGAAAAGAATATGCAGGCGGGACAGAGTCTCTTGCGGCAGGTTGAGGGAGAATTGGCAGAGGCGGAGGAGAGAGGGCGTTCGGTTGATGCTGATTACCGCAAGGGGGTGATGACGGAACTCGTGGAAGCGCGAAAGCAGTCGTATGCCTTGGCGGAGGAGCTGAAGAAAGCGGATGAAGATGCGAGACTGGCGACCATAACGGCGCCGTGCGATGGGCAGGTCTACAATCTGACGATTCATACCATCGGAGGAATCGTCACGGATGCTCAGCCGCTGCTGATGATCGTTCCTGCGGATTCCGAAATGGAATTCGAGGTTTGGGCGGATAACAAGGATATCGGTTTCATTAAGAAGGGGCAGGAAGCGGAGGTCAAGGTCGATACGTTTGATTTCCAGAAGTTTGGCGTCGTTCGTGCCGTCGTGGAGGAAATCGGTCCCGATGCTGCAACAGATGAGAAGGATCTGGAGACGTATCGTAAGTATCGCGTGCTGTTGAGACCGCGGGAGTCATCCGTTTCATGGTATTTAGGCGATGGAAAGTTCCTTTTGCCTGGCATGCATGTTCAGGCGGAAGTGAAGATCAAGGAGAAAAGGATCGTGGATTTCTTTTTGGATCCTTTCCGCAAATATCTGGATGAATCCTTGAGAGAGCGGTGACGAGTGGATGGATACGGGATTGTACAGCCTTGCTTATGCGGCGCGGTATCTGGGGATTTCTGCTGAAATTGGGCAGATGAAGCGTTCTTATAGCGTTACGGATGCTCCCTTGACAACTGCATTGCTTCTGCGGGCGGCGCAGGAGTTGGGATTGAAGGCGCGCAGCGTAAGTGGTCTTACGTGGGCGAACGTGAGAAGTGGCACCTTTCCCATATTGCTTCGCCTGTCGGATGGGTCATATATCGCTTTGCTGGCTGTTTTGGACAATGGTGTCCTCGTGCAAGATCCACAGCATGATGGACAGCAGCTCGTGGTCAAGGTGTCGAGAGTGCAGGAAATCATGTCAGGGGAAGGAATTCTTCTGGCCAAGCGTGCAAAGATGCAGGAGCAGCCAAAGAAATTCGGAATCTCGTGGTTTTGGGAGATTTTGCAGAGATATAGAAAAGGAATGGGGAATGTATGCCTGCTTTCCCTTTTGCTGAATCTGCTGGGTCTCACAGCCCCAATCTTCATGCAGGTCATCATCGATCGCGTTCTCGTGCATCGAAGCCTTGACACGTTGGATGTGTTGCTGGTCGGTATGGTGCTTTCTTTAATCTTCCAGCAAGCCATGGGCGGAGTCCGCACATATTTGCTGTCGCATCTGGTCAATCAGATGGATACGGTATTGGGAAGCCGACTGTTTCAAAACATGGCGCATCTATCCCGCGCTTCCTTCGATCGATGGACGGTTGGGGATATTGTTGCACGCATGGGGGAGATGGAGAATCTGCGTGCGTTCATGACGGGGAGCGCACTTTACGGTGTCTTGGATCTGGTTTTTGTGTTCATCTACTTGATTGCAATGCAGGTCTACAGTCCTTTGCTGTGCGTAGCTGCAGTCTGCGTGCTTCCCTTTTTCATCTTGGTGAATCTGATCGCGGCTCCGATTTTTCACAGGCAGATGAACCGGCAGTTCCAGCGGGCAGCAGAAAACCAAGCGTTCGTGATTGAGACCATCCGCGGTATTGGGACGGTGAAGTCGACGGCGACGGAGCGTTTCTTCATCGAGCGATATGAGGATCTGATCGCTCGCTATGTGGCTTCCATATTTTCGGTGGCACAGACGGCGAATATTGCAGGGAGCATCAATTTCCTTTTGCAGAACCTGTATTCTTTGGCAATCCTCTGGCTGGGTGCTGTCTATGTGATGGAAGGAACGCTTAGCATTGGCGAGCTTATCGGTTTCCAGATGATTGCTGCGCAGCTGATTCAACCTGTCATACGCTTGTCCGAGCAATGGCAGTTTTTTCAACAGGCGCGTGTTTCCATGCAGCGTGTGGGCGATCTGATGGATGGAGATAAGGAAAAGAAGCTTGATTTGACAAAGGGGGAACTGCCTAGGCTCAAGGGGGGGATTCAGTTCGAGGAGGTTTCTTTTACCTATCGAGAGGATGGTGCGCCGATTATCCGCGACTTGAGTTTCGGAATCCAGCCAGGATTGAGTGTGGGAATTGTCGGAAGATCCGGTTCGGGGAAAAGCACATTGGCGAAGCTGATTCAGTGCTTCTATGTACCGGAGCGCGGACGTGTACTGCTCGACGGTATGGATGTCACTCGCCTTGAGCCTGCATGGCTTCGGCAGCAGATCGGAGTCGTGCTTCAGGCGAACCATCTGTTTCAAGGGTCGATCGAAGAGAATATCAAGATTTCTGTGCCCGATGCTCATCATGAAAGCGTCGTTCGTGCGGCAGCACTTGCTGGAGCAGATGAGTTCATCGCGCAGATGCCCGATGGGTACGACTCGGATGTGGGAGAAGACGGGAAGCTTCTTTCCGGCGGTCAGAGGCAGAGAATCGCCATAGCGCGCGCCTTGCTGACAGATCCGAGCATCTTGATTTTCGACGAGGCGACGAGTGCCCTCGATGCCCGGACAGAAGCACAGGTGATGCAGCAGATTGCTGAAATTGCCAAGGGAAGGACGCTGCTCATGATTGCGCACAGACTGCACACGGTAAGGCATTGCGATGCGATACTGTTCATGGAGAAGGGGCGCATCATAGAGGGGGGCAGCCATGAGGAGTTGATACAGCGCAGAGGGGCGTATTATGAACTCTATATGGAGCAGGAGATGTAAGGAATCACATTGCGCGTGTATTTTTTCATGGCGTTGAAGCATGTTGTAATTTCAGCCCGTCTGAAGGCAACGCTCATTTCAGATAAGGAATGTTTGAGTGTTAATGAATCCTTATGTAGCAAATCATGGGGGAGTGCATCATTGATGTAGAAACGGAGAGTCTTACGATCAAGATCACGAGTAGTGCCAGACGCTTACTTACCTACCACATGAAAGAACGCTGTGATGAGTTGTGTCTGATGATCGAGGGATGTAGTTGGGTGAAACCGGGCGGTAATGAGTTTGCTGTTGCAGAGGGACAGACGATACGTATTCCGTACGGCGCATTCCATCCAATTCAAGCAGAAACTTTGCTAAAAGAGATGAAGATATCGATGTGGAGGATAAGATTGTGTGAGGAGGAGTGAAAGGTTAGGGACTGTTGCACGAAGGTAAATTTATCTTTGTGCAACAGTCCATCTTTTCGTATCGGGGCAGATCGGCGAAACAACGGTAACGAAAACTTGCACCCCTACAGAAATAGGGCACACGAATAAGGACGATTGCAATGCTCGCCCTTATTCGTGTGCCCTTATTGGTTTCTTTCCGACGTCTTCTTATGCCGCTTCTCTCAATGATACCAGATGCCGCTCCAACGTGCCGCTCTGTATCTTTTGATGTAGTTTGAAGACGTTGTGTGCCAGTGCCAGCAGAATGGTCTCACCCAAGACATTCGCACGCCCTCTCGTAAGAAAGCGGCGAAATCCAAAGGCTCCCTTGATCTGTGCAAAGACACCCTCTGCCTGGATGCTGCGGTTCATCCGCAGGACGATTCCTTCCGTGCTCTTGATCCGTGCAAGGTTCTTTGCACGCTCTCGTTGAAAGACCTTGGCAACCTCCAATCTCTTGGTTCGTTCCTCCATTGGTATCTTGCTGTGGTTGCCATGGATGCACTGCTTCTTTCTTTCGCAGCCGTTGCAGTCTGTACACGTGTAGATGGTCTTTTCGCTCACATACCCGCTCGCACTCTTTGTTCTGCGCGTCCCCGTCACAACGAGTCGCCGCCCCTCGGCGCACTGGTAGACATCCTCCGCCGCGAGGTAGGTCATGTTCTCCCGCCGCCCGATGTCCTGCTTCCATTTGCGCCTCTTGCTCACTTCGTAGTTGTTCGGCTTGATGTAGGAGGTCTGTCCCTTTTCCCTCAAATACAGGTAGTTCTCCTCACTCTCATATCCTGCATCAGCGACGAGTTTCCGGCTCCTTTTCCCGATGTGTGCATGAAAATCCTCCAAAAACGGGATGAGTGTCCGTGTATCTGTCGGGTTCGGGTAAACACCTGCCCATACGATAAAGGATGCCTCCACGCCATATTGCAGATTATATGCCGGCTTTAACTGACCGTTCTTCATTGCATCTTCTTTCATCCGCATGAAGGTTGCTTCATAATCTGTCTTGGAAAAGCTGTTGCGATCCCCGCAGATGTGCAGCTTCTTTGTGTAGTCCTTCAGACGGCTGATGTAAGAGTCCAGTGTCTCCATGGTACGCTGAAGCACGGTCTTTCGTTTTCCACTCCCGTAAACGAAGATGATGTTTTGCTCTCTTTGGATGCGTTTCAAACGTCGGCGCAGACGTTTCAGATGGTGCAGGCGAATCTCAGAGCCACGGCGCAGGTGGATACCGACCTCTTTTTCTACGCCGGCAAGAAAGGTGTCGAGTTTCTCCATGAGTTTGGTACGGTTCTTTGCAACGCCTTTTTTCCAAACGAAGGTGTACTTGCCCGCAACTGCTTCGATCTTTGTGCCGTCGACAAAGAGGTTCTCAAACGAGATGGCTCCAACGGATGCAAGAAACTGTGCCATTTGTGCCAGAATCTCCTTGGCGCAGGGGGCAAAGTGATCCCTGCGAAAACGGGCAATGGTTGTGTGATCCGGTGCGGGTCGCCCTTCGAGCAGATACATGAAGTGGATGTCCCTTAGGCATACCTCCTCGATGCGGCGGGAACTGTAGATTTGATTCATGTATGCGTAGATGAGGATGGCAAGCAGCTGATGCGGTGATACGAGATTCCGCTCGGCACGCCGAAAGCTCCTGTACAGTGGCGTAAGATCCATTTGATGGATGCAGTGGAGCAGGAGACGAACGGGATCGTCCTTCTTGATTTGAAATTCAAAGTTGAGGGGGAGGCTGGGTTGAAATGTGCCTCCGTAGGATGTATAATCCTTATGTAAAATTTGTTGCATACTCATATTTTACGCCAGAAGCCGGTGTTTGAAAACACCGGCTTCTGTGTTTTTTGCACAAAATTGAGGCTGCTGCATGTTCGTTTCGTGCAACAGCCCCTTTTGTGTGCGCTGTATTTGTTTACTTCATAATCTCATCAACGAGTGCCGCAATGTGGATGCGCATCGTATCCAGCACAGGGACGGGCGATTTCATCCCGGCAAAGATGAGTGGGATCTCGGTGCAGCCAAGGATGACCGCTTCGATAGCGTCCTCACGCGCCATGCGCTCTGTGATCTTACGAAAGCCCTCCTGCGTTGCGGGCAGGATTTTCCCAAGCTCGACCTCGCTCAGAAGCTTATGCTCAATGTAGGACTGCTCCTCTGCGCGCGGGGTCACGATGGCGATCCCTGTCTTGGAAAAGGATTTTTCAAAGAAGCCGCCCGTCATCGTACCGATTGAGCCGAGGAGGCCGACCTTTCGGTATCCCTGCGCTGCGGCACGGTCGCGCGTCACGTCAACGATGCTGACGAGAGGAATCGGCGACTCCCGCTCCAATTCGTCAAAGACGAGATGCGCCGTGTTGCAGGCCATCGCGGCGAAGTCCGCTCCGGCGGCGGCGACATTTCGAATGCTGCCAAGGAGATATGCGGCAAGCTCCTCCCGCTTCCCTGCTGACGCCATCGGCATGACTTCGAAACAGCTCAGGCTGTCGATGACCATCGGCGGAAAGTAGGCTCTGCCAACGCGCTCCTGCACGCCATAGAGGATGTCGTGATAGTAGGGTATGGTGCTCTCCGGTCCGATGCCGCCAATGAGGCCGAGTTTTCGCATGGCAGTCTTCCTCCTCTTGCATTTTCCTCGTACAAAAAAGACGCAGTATTGCGCATGGATATAGAATACGCCATAGATACAAAGATTTCCTGCAAACATATGTCTAAAAGTTCGAATTTATCATTTTTTCCAATAGTTTTATGCGTAAATACACATCGTCATTTTCCGATCTTTATATAAAGTATACAGAATTCTTTTGCAAATCACTTCGTTTTAGGCATAAAGTCCATTGTACGATGGATCGCTTTTATTTTATAATCCATATTGCAATTCTTCCGTGAAGTCAGCGCGGATCTTATTTGTACGAAAGGAGTCTCCTATGCGAAACAGAAATTACACGCTGCGCCGCCTTTCACTCGTACTCGGCGTGACGCTCGTCTTGGGCACGCCCGCGGCGTTTGCCACAGCGAATCAGCCTGCCCCTGCTCCAGCCCCTGCTATGATGCAGGCAACGGCTCATGCTGCCGCCCTCTCCCCCGCAGCAGAAGCCCAGCTGACGAAGCGTCTGGATGCGATGCTCGGCGATACGGGGACGAAGGTTCCGGGTCTCGGCGTTGTGCTCTATCGAAATGGGCAGGAAGTCTACAGTCACTTTGCGGGCAGCCGCCGCTTCCTCACACAGAGTCCCGCAGCGACGGAGCCAATTACACGCGACACGCGCTTTCGCATTGCCTCCGTATCGAAGTAATTTACCATCTTCACACTGATGCAGCTCGTCGAAGCGGGCAAACTCAGCCTCGATGCGGATGTAAGTGATTACCTAGGCTTTCCCCTGCGCAATCCCGCACACCCAAACACACCGATTACAGTGCGGATGCTTGCAAGCCACACATCCTCGCTGCGCGACGGCAAGGTCTACAGCATCCCGCCCTCGGTCAGCGTGCGCGAGTTTTTCACACCCGAGGGACGCTACTACGAAAACGGCGATCACTTCGCGCCTGCAGAGGAGGCACCCGGCAGCTACTTCTGCTACGCGAACATCAACTATGGTCTCCTTGGCACAATCATCGAGAAGGTCACAGGCGAGCGCTTTGACCTCTACCAGAAGGAACATATCCTGAAGCAGCTGAACACGAAGGCGGACTACGTGCCCGGAAACCTCGCCAAAAAGGACTTTGCAAAGCTCGGCACGATCTATCAAAAGAAAGACGAGAACGGCAGCTGGGACGAGCACGGTCCTTGGTACGGAAAGGCGGACGACTACGGCGGCAAGCAGCCGAAGAAGGAGTCCATCTACCTGCAAAACCCGTACGCCGAGGACATTCAAGGCTGGTTCCCGCTCAAGGGCTATGTCCCCGGCACGAACGCGACAATGCTCTCCCCGCAGGGCGGTCTGCGCATCTCCTACGAGGAACTGACGCACTGCCTCGAGATGCTGATGAACGGCGGCAGCTACCGCGGGCAGCAGATCCTGTCCCCCGCCTCCATCGCCGAGATGCTGCGCCCCCAGTGGCAGTACGATCCGACGCTGAAAAACGGGAGTACGGCAGGCGGCACGCTGCTCTCCTATGGTCTTGGCGAGGTACAAATCGCGGGCGGCAGCACATCGCGCGTCAACCGCACACACGAGATCGATCTCGTCGGCCATAACGGCGAGGCGTTCGGTCTCCTCTCCGGTGTATTCTTCCGCCCGGGGACAAAGGACGGCTTCGTCTACATCATGAACGGCGAAGCTGTTGCCGAGGACGATGATCCGCGCAGCGCGGGAGAGTTCAGCGGCAACTACATCTGGGAAGAGGAGATCATGGACGCGCTGACAGAGGCACTGCTCTCGAGAAACTAACGGAAACGAAAATGGGGTTGTTGTACGTTGATGTTCGTACAACAACCCCATTTTTACTTGGATGCAGCCGCTGTCATTTCGATTCTGCCCTGTGCTGCGTCTCCTTCATAAAGAACGCAACGACGACAAGCACAGCTTCGAAGGCGACGACGATGATATCGAGTGCCGCCGCATGGCCGAGTGTGCTCGTCAGGAAGCCCATGAGGGGGCCCGAGAAGAACGAGAGGAAGTAGCTCGATGCGCCGACAATGCCCGTTGCGAGACCGATCTGCTGCCGGCTCACGCCGTCCTGTGCAATCGTATAGCCGAGCACGTAGATCGCATGGAGCCCGATGCCCATGACTGCGCCGACGACGTAGAGAAGCGGCGAGTTTTGCGGCATGACGTGGAAGATGAGCAACGCACAGAGTGCATTGAGCGCAGCGAGGAAGAGCACCGTTGGCCTCCGTCCGAAGCGATCGGCGAAGAAACCCAGGAGGACACCGCTGAGTCCCCCGATGCCGTAGATCGCGCCGAAGAACTGCCCCGCCTCCGTCGCACTGAACCCCTTGTACGTCATGAATAGATACGGCCCCATCGACGCAAATCCCCAGTACGGGATAATGTTCAAAATCTGAATCAGCACCGCAAGCCAGACAACTTTATTGAAGCCGACGGTGCGCACCGCCTCGACCAGATGAAGCTGCTTGACATCCTTGGACGTGTCCGTGTACTTTGACTTGAACCCCACGATGAGCAGGAGTCCGAAAACAACCGTCACAGCCCCCATGTACTGAAGCCCGATGCTCCACTCGCCCGTAGTCTCAAGGCTCCACCCGTAGTAGGCAGGGCCGACATATGCGCCGATCGAGTAAAACGTCATCATAAGGCCGTTGAGCATCGCCCGCGCTGCAGGGAAGATCGAGCCGGCCACCGAGTACATGACAATGTTCCAGCATCCCTCTGTGACGCCGAACATAAAGCGCCAAAACGCCGCGCTGATGAAGTTCGATGAGGTCGTCACGAGCGCCGTCATGCAGCCGAGGCCGACCATGCTCATGACAAGCAGCCGCTTGCGTCCGAAGCGGTCTGCCAGATAGCCTGCGGGAATGTCAATAAGTGCCTGCCCAAGCGTAAAGATCGTGCTGATCGTACCGAGCTGAACAGCGGTCAGCGAAATGCTCGCCGCAACCGCCTTGAGCCCGACACCGAACGACAGACGGTTCGCCGAATAAAAGGCGTAGCCGAGCGCCAACAGGAACAGCTGAAACCATACGATCTTCGGAATCTCAGAGAATTTCTTTTTCATTGCATCTGCTTCTTTCTGTATGAATTGTTATTGCAAAGCCGGCGGCTTTCCCACATTGGGTCACTCCTCCTCCGCACTCTGCATCTCCCTGCGGTCGCGGTAGATGTCGGTGATCACAATCTTGATGATGACGATGAAGGGAACGGCGAGGAACATCCCCGCCGCACCAAGCAGCTCACCGCCGAAGACGACGCCGAGGATGACGGCGACGGGGTGGAGGTGGAGGCTCTTGCCGACGAGGGCGGGATAGACGACGTTGTGGTTGACCTGTGTAAGCGCGACGTAGAAGAGCGCAGTCTGCACGGTGAGTTCGCGCATCGCTGAGGCGGTCATGAGCGTGCCGAGGGTCGAGGCGACGGTGGGTCCCAGCACGGGGACAAACTCGCTGACGCCCGACAGCAGGGCAAAGACCGAGGCATACGGCAGCCCCATCAGTTTGAAATACGCGAAGACGACGACGCCCGTGATAACACACATGACAATCTGACTGCAGATGTAGGCGCGCAGTGCGATGAGCAGGGTGTCAAAGAGGCGGAGGACACGCCGCCGCGCTGTGTGCGGAAAGAGATCCGCGAGCCAGAGTTTGATCGTGAGGCCATCCTTCAGAAGATAGAACGATACGAAAATGATGATGACAAAGTCGATGACCTTCCCGAATGCAACAAGGAGAAAGGAGAGCGAGGCGCGCAGCAGCTCTGCACCGACGCTGCGCAGACGGTCGAGGATGTTCACAAACTCATCTTGGATGAAGTCGGTGTCCGAGAGAAAGGGAAGCTGCTGCAGGCTCTGACCGATGGTCGGCAGCTCCGCAACGAACCGCTGAAAGGATGGAAGGACGGAACGTGAGATGATGCTCGCGAGTGCGGCGAGCACGAGGATGAAGGCGATGATGGCGATTGCCGACGCAACCGAGCGCGGCATCCGCCGTGCCTCCATGAAGTCCACTGCGGGCTTTAGGAGAAGCTGTAGGAGCAGTGAGAGGAAGATGATGAACGCAAAGTCCTGATAGAACCAGAACGTCGAGAGCAGGATGGTGAAGGTCACGGCAAGGATGATCGAGGTGCGGTAGTTTGAGAGATTCATAATGCCTCCTTTCGTTGGGCTTCATTCTTTGATGTATAGATTTTCTCGGAGGTCACGGTCTGAGCGATGTGATCGGTATGACGCAGACGCCATCTTCCCGCCGATAGGCAGCATTACTCAGCCCGCAAATAACGCAGAGAAGCTGCGGCGCTCTTCCTTCGTCTTCTTTCAGCATCCTGTTTCGAATATCCAATAGATTTTTCGCGGCTGCATCAATCTGATTTGCGCCGAGCTTGATTTCGAATGCGCCCCACGTGCCATCCTGCATTTCTACGACAGCGTCAATCTCTTTTTCTTTATAGTCCTGGTAATGAAACAGCTTTCCGCCCAAAGACTGCGCGTAAATCCACAGATCGCGTTCGCACAGCGCCTCGAACAAGAAACCCATGGTCTCAAGATCTGAGATGAGCCCGTTCTCGTCCAGCCCCAACAAGCTGCAGGCAATGGACGGATCTGTCAGATGGCGTTTGCTCATCTGTTTTACGCGCACGGAGGAACGTACATTGGGATTGAAGGGCGGCTGGTCTTCGATGATGTAGAGACGACGAAACACATCCAGATATTCGGACACAGTTTGATCGCTGATGTCCACGCCGTCGATATCTCTGATATCCCGCTTGATCGTTTTATTGGAAACGGTGGTCGATTCGTTTCGCGCGAGCGATTTGAGCAGGCGCAGCATCTTCGAACTGTCTCTCCGAATGTCATCCAAACGGTTTGCGCCGTCGTCGATAATGGCGTTGATGTATCCCTGCGACAGCAAATGCGCATTCTCCATCGGTACGGAGATTCCTTGCGGCCACCCTCCCCGAACGATCAGCCCCGCGAGTGTCGACAGATTTACCTCGCCTGTCAGCTGCGGTGTGAATTCTTGCGCGAATAAAGAGCGCAGGGAAATTTTCCCGTCGGAATCCCCGGATTCCCACAGCGACATGGTTCTCATGCGGAGCGGTGCAATACGACCTGCTCCACTGTGCATAACGCCCTTTCTCTGTGGGGTGGAGGAGCCAGTTAGGATGAATTGTCCCTGCTGATTTCGAGCATCAACCTCGTGCCTGACCGCATCCCAGATGCTCGGGACCTCCTGCCATTCGTCTATGAGGCGAGGTGTCTCACCAGGCAGTACAATGGCGGGATCCAGTCCGGCCAGCATTCTGTTTTGAAAGTTTCCGGCAGGGTCACCCAACATAAATTTGCTGCGGCTGTTTTTCGTTGCCGTCCACGTTTTTCCGCACCACTTCGGCCCTTCTATGCAGACCGCGCCGAATGCTTTTAAAAGCTCCTCCAGCAGGTCATCTGCAATGCGCGCGCGATAGCCATCCATATTTCCAGTTTCCACCTTGTCAAATTTATCAAAGTCAGTTTATCATTTTTGTTGTTTTTAGTTTACCATATTTTTGTTTTTCAATCAATCAAATTTCTGATCTTGTGTATTCTAGTGTGTAAGTAGTGAAATAGGGCGCTATACGCGTCCAGACAAGACGAACAAAAACAGAAAAGGGATATTGTATGAAATCAAATGACTTCATGCAACAGCCCTTTCTATCTGTATTATAGTTTTTCACGATAGTTTTCACGCATGTGAAAGAATCCAACGAGGTAGACCGTGCACCCCTCGATGCGGTAGATGAACACATAGTTATGATGCGGCAGGGTGATTTTTCGATATGCCTTTGCGCGCAGGTATGTATCACCACACAGAGGAAATGCCTCCAGCAGATGTTCGAGGCGCTCGTAGGTGTGCACGATGTCGTCCAGTACCGCACGTGCGGCGTCCGGATTCCGAAGCACCTGCGCAATGTACGCGATACACGCATCAAGCTGTGCCTTTGTCTGCCCCGAAAGGATGAGTTTATAGGGCATACTTCGCCCTCATGGCGGTGAGCGCCTCACGCGCATCCTGCACACGCCCCTCGGCAATGTCCTGCTCGGCGCGTGCAATGTCCCGATAGATTGCATTCATGCCCTGCATCTGCTCGTACGTCTCCATACTCATAAAGACCATGTCGCCGTAACCGTTCTTCGTGACATAGATCGGCTCGTCACTCGCGTGGCACATCTCTGAGATACGCGCCGTATCCTTGAGATCCTTGATGGGAATAATCTGTGGCATGATGCACCGCCTTTCTAGAATGGGATAATTATACCATAGTTTATACAGTTTCTCCAATACAAAAACGCCCCAGCCAATGCGGTTGGGGCGTTTCCATATACCTCTTACGCTCCGGAGTTCGGAGCTTTTGCCACCTGCAGACGTGCTGCGGCACGCTTTAAGGCGAGGACGGCACGCTGTTCGTCGATGATGCCGCCCTGTGTATCGGGGCTCTCGCGCAGGAGCTGCAGACGCTCCTGTGCACGCTCGTAGGCGCGCTGCGCGCGGTTGATGTCGATGTCGATCGGCTCCTCCGCAGCAGTTGCGAGAACGGTGATCTTCTCGGGTGTGACCTCCATGAAGCCGCCCGCCACAGCGATGAGCTGTTCCTTGGCGTCGACATGAATCTTCATGGCATGCGGCTGAAGTCCCGTGACGAGGGGGATGTG
>ERZ772917.1100-NODE-1100-length-16689-cov-100.722436_pt1 | contig 16689 bp, 13 predicted proteins | sample MGYA00511187_ERZ772917 | MGnify/ENA primary metagenome ERZ772917 (study PRJEB29015, sample SAMEA2737925) | human oral metagenome | biome: human oral; feature: human-associated habitat; material: dental | place: China | collected 2012 ... | reverse complement strand
GCCGCGCAGGAGTCCAGCGCCCGGATTCTGGCGCTGCCCGAGGCGTGGCGCGCCCAGACGGACGCACGACGGGGATCCGCCCGGCAGCGGCTGCTCGACTCCCTCCTGGAGCATCCGGTCCTGGACGCCGAGGACGCGCGGGCGCTCACGGGCGCGTCGTCGTCGGCCACCTACAGCGCCCTCGACCGCCTGGTGGCCGACGGCGTCCTGCGCATCGCCGTGGCGCGCAAGCGGGACCGGGTCTGGGTGGCGGCGGCGGTGATCGACGAGGTCGACGTCCTCCTCGACGCCCTGGCCGAGTAGGACCGCCGCCGTCCCGGCCCCTCAGGTCAGCGCCCGGCGCAGGACGTCCAGGCCCACGCTGCCCAGGCGCAGCGCCCGGGTGTGGAAGTCCTTCAGGCCCGTCCCGCCCGCCAGCGCGCGATCGCGCGCCTCCTCCCACAGCCGCTGGCCCACCGCGTAGGACGGCGCCTGCCCCGGCAGCCCCAGGTAGCGGTCCAGCTCGAAGCGCAGGAACGACTCCTCCATGGCCACGTTGTGGCGCAGGAAGGCCCAGGCGCTGCCCGCGTCCCAGGCGCCCTCGCCCACCCCGGGCAGGCCCGCCAGCTCGGGCGGGCGCTCCTTGCCCAGGTGCACCCCGATGTCGAGCACCACCCGCGCGGCGCGCAGCCGCTGGGAGTCGAGCATGCCGAAGCGGTCGCCCGGGTCGTCCTGGAAGCCCAGGTCCGCCATGAGCCTCTCGGCGTACAGCGCCCAGCCCTCGCCGTGCCCGCTCACCCAGCAGACCAGGCGCCGCCAGGAGTTGAGCTCATCGCGCAGGTGGGTCTGCATGCCGACCTGCAGGTGGTGGCCGGGCACGCCCTCGTGGAAGACGGTGGTGCGCTCCTGCCAGGTGGCGAAGTCCTCGGTGCCCGCCGGCACCGACCACCACATGCGGCCCGGCCGGGAGAAGTCGTCGCTCGGCCCGGTGTAGTAGATGCCGCCGGTAGCCGACGGGGCGATGCGGCACTCCAGGGTGCGCAGCGGGGCGGGGATGTCGAAGTGGACGCCGTCGAGCGCCGCCATGGCCCGATCCGAGGTGGCCTGCATCCAGTCCCGCAGCGCCGCCGTGCCGTGGACGGTGCGCGCGGGGTCGGCGTTCAGCCGGTCCATGGCCTCGCGCACGCCCGTCCCGGGCCCGTAGAGCCGCCCGGCGATGGCCCGCTGCTCGGCGTCGATGGCGGCCAGGCGCTCCCGGCCCCATTCGTAGGTCTCGTCCAGGTCGACGACGGCGCCCAGGAACTCCCGGCTGAATCGCTCGTAGCGCTCGCGCCCGACGGCGTCGGCCCGGCCCGCCTCCGGCAGGATCTCCTCGGCGAGGAAGTCGGCGAGACGGGCGTAGCCCCGCCGGGCGACAGCGGCGGCCTCGCGCAGCTCGGCGGGCGGGAGGGGCGCGCCGTCGGCGGTGGCGGCGCCGTCGATGAGCGCCGTGTAGGAGCTCGTGGCCTCGCCGGCCTGGTCGCGGGCCTGGGAGATCGCCGCCCCGACCTGGCGGCGGGCGGCGACGTCGCCGCGCGAGCGCGCCAGGCGCAGGCTCCGGGCGTACTGGTCCAGCGCCCGGGGGACGGCGCGCAGGGCGGAGGCGAAGTCGGCCCAGTCCTCCTCGGTGGCGGTGGGCAGGTTGTCGAAGCCGTCGCGCAGGGTCTGGACGGGGCTGTCGATGTTGTTGAGGCTGCGCAGGTCCTCGCCGGCGTCGGCGAGGTCCAGGCCCACACCCAGGCGCTCGCGCATGGCGGCGACGGTGACGCGGTCGACGTCGTCGGCCGCCTCGACGCCGTCCAGCTCGCGCAGGGTGGAGCGGTCCAGGTCGTTTCGGGCGGCCAGGCCCTCCGGCGAGTAGTCGTCGAGCTCGCCGCGCCGGCCGGGCAGGCCGTTGTAGACGGCGAACTCCGGGGAGAGCTCGGCCAGGCGGGCCACGTAGCGCTCGGCGATCGCGTCGACGGCGGTGGCGGGGCGGGCGGCGCCGGGGGCTTGGTCAGAGGAGTGGGGCATGGGCCGAGCCTATGACGGGGGCCGGGCCGGTTGCTGCGGGCTGGTGTCTTCGTCCCTGTCCGCGGATGGCCCGAGGGGCGTAGCAGACACGCGGCCGGCGAGCGCGCCTGATGAGCGCGACCGCCGGGCGCGGGGCCGACAGTCGGCCACCGCGTCGGTCTCGCCCCGCCGGAGGGCCCATGAGGGCCGGCGGCCCCTCGCACCCGCACCGCGCCCACGGCATGTCAGCCGCCGATCAGGAACGTCCCCCGCCATTCCTCCCTGATCGCGTCCGCGAGAGCGCAGGAGAAGTCCTCGTAACTGATCCTCCTTCGGAGGAATTCGCGCTCGTCGTCCGAAGGCTCCACCTTCGTGTAACGACCCGTGCGAGGACCTTGCGGCTCATAACTCGGCGGAGGAATCAGATAGGCCCAGCGATATCGGTCTCCGCGCCCTTCGAGGTGATCGCGGAGTGCGGCGTGAGCGGCCCCGCGCGGAAGCGTCGGCGCAGGAAAATCCGGACTCTCCCAGAAACGACGTCCATTCCCCAGGCGCAGAGCCCCCGCGCCACCGACGTGGATGAACTGGACGTCCTTCGTCGCATCCCGTGCGGCGATGAGTCGCTCATGGCAGTCGACCAGGGCCATCCGCGGAATGTCCTCCCGCAATCGAATCGCATTCACGACGACGTCGACTCCCGTGAGCGCCGCAACCATGCCGGCGTCGTCGTCCATATCGATGAGTCGAACGCCGTCGGCGCCCTCCGGAGGCGTGCGACGCCCTCTCTCATACGACGCCCGGCGCATGCCGGCGTACATCACGGCGCGGTCCGGCCGGTTCCTCATGACAGCCGCCCCGGTGCGGCCGGTGGCGCCGAGAACAAGCACCGTTCTCATCGGGAGGCCCCCTTGCGGACGACGACGTCGAGAACGACGAGGGAGGCCGAGGCGCCCGCGAGGAGGGCGGCCAGCGTCAGAGTCAGGGCGCCGAACGCCCCGATCGTCCCACCGACGATCGCCCCGATGCCGGCGCCGACGAAGAGGACGAACCCGTTGACGGCCATGCCGCTGCCGCGATGCGGCGCCGCGGTGTCGCCATAGAGCGAGATCATGGAGGGGATGGCGAGCGCCACCCCCGCAACGTAGACGACACTCGCACCGACGACGCCGATGATCGTCCGCGACAGAATCATCTCGCCGAGCATGCCGATCGCGGCCAGGCCGAACCCCGCCTGCGCCACCCGGCGCATCCCGATGCGCTTCGACAGGGCGCCCGCGCTCATGCTGAGAAGCATCGCCGGAAGCGCCGCCAGCCGGATGACAATGATGCTCGAGGCCGCCACATGAAGGTCCTCAAGATGACGTCCCATTTCGGTGTACAGGGCCACGAAGGACAGCAGCAGCGTCACGTGCGCGATATTGAGCAGGACAATAGCCGGCCTGAAGAGCAGAGCCGCGAGGTTCTCGAACTGCCGGAGCAGCGACATGGCCGGGCCGCGCCCCGGGACTTCAACGACGACGGCGATGATGAGCGCGCATATGAGTGCGAGAATCACGCCGCACATGATGAAGAACCACGGCCAGCTCGCGCGCAGCGCGATGGCGGACGCCAGGACCTGTCCGACGATGCCGGCCACCAGGAAGGCGGTCGACATCGCGCCGATCGCCCTCGCCCGGCGGCGGGGGGCCACCGCCTCCGTCAGGTAGGCCAGGGCAACGGGCGCGAATCCCGAGGCCGCCGCCCCTTGGAGGGCGCGCAGCACCGAGAGCATCGACGACGACGAGACCATCGCGCACAAGAGGGTCGCCGCCGCGAGCACCCCGATCGACACCACCATCACCCGCTTCCGCCCATATCGATCCGAGACCGGCCCCCAGACGAGGAATCCGACCGCGTACGGCGCACTGAAGCTCGTTGAGAGGGCGAATGTCGCATCACCGCCCATGGTGGCGCCGACGGGGCCGAGCAGCGGGATGGCGGCGTACAGCTGCATCAGCACGAAGAGCGCCGCGACGACGAGAACGGAGACGGCCATCCCGTGCGCCGGATGGGCCGCCGCGGAGCTCGCCCCGGGGCTCGTCGCCGAGGGGGATGCCCCGTCGGTCGCTCCCCCGACCGCCTCTTCGGCGACCCCGCCGGTCGCCGCCCCCTCGACCGCTCTCGCGGTCACTCCTTCAGCCACCTCCGCGACCCCGCAACCCGCATGAGTCTGCTTCCGAGTCATCCCGACCGCCTTTCTCCAACGGGAACGTTGGAGTCAACGTAGTACACTGTTCGAAGAACTGCAACGGTGGCGTTGGAGATGAGGGCAGGAGGCGCCGCATGGCATGGGACACCGAGGGGACCAAGCGCAGGATCATGCAGGCGGCGACGACCGAGTTCGCGCAGTACGGGCCCGACGGCACGACCGTTGAGCGGATCGCCAGACGAGCGGGGGTCAACAAGGAGCGGGTCTACAACTACTTCGGGGGAAAGCGGGCCCTGTTCGCCACGGTGCTCCGCGACGAGCTGGCGAACGTCGCCCGAGCGGTACCGGTGACCTCCTTCGCCACCGAGGACATCGGCGAGTACGCGGGGCGCGTCTACGACTACCACCGCGAGCGCCCCGAGCTCATCCGCCTCCTTCGCTGGGAGGCGCTGGTTTTCGACGACGAGGTTCCGGACGAGGAGGTGCGCCGGACGTACTACGAGTGCAAGTCGGACGCGGTCATCGAGGGGCAGGAGGCCGAGACGGTCACCGCGAGCATCGACGCTCCGCACCTGATGATGCTCGTGCTGTCCATGGCCGGCTGGTGGTCGACCGTCCCCCAGGTGGCGCGGATGCTCTGCGGCCCGCCCTCCGATGAGGAGCACGTCAGGCGGCGGGCCGCCGTCGTGGCGGCCGCCCGCCGCCTGGCCGACCCCGAGGCGGGCTGACCCCCCACAATTCGGGATGGAGCCCCGCGGCCGGCCTCGACATCGATATCCGCGGCGTCGGGCGCCGGGACCGAGCGGCGAGTCGGGGCGTCGAACGGCAGGAGGCGCACCATCGCGCTGGTCGCGGTGGCCGTCGTTCTAGGTGAGTAAGTCCGAGGGGCGGTGGTCGGCGTGGGAGCCGGTGGGCGGGGCGAGGGCCTCGCAGGATCGGTGGCGCTAATTCGCCGCGCATACTCGTACGAGATCCTGTACCAGTGAAGGGAGGGGTGATGACCGTTGTGTCGGTCAGCGAGGCCCGGGCGAATCTGTTCGGGCTCATTGAACGGGTCAACGAGGACGCGGCTCCCGTGGAGATCACCTCGCGGCGCGGGGATGCCGTCCTCATCTCGCGCAACGAGTTCGAGGCGCTGGAGGAGACGGCTCACCTTCTGCGCTCGCCCGCCAACGCCGCGCGCCTTCTGGAGAGTCTCACCCAGGCGCGCGAGGGGCGGGTCGAGGAGCACGAACTGCTGTCATGAGGCTGGTCTTCACGCCGAACGGCTGGGCCGACTACAGCTCCTGGTTGAAGACGGACCGACGCATGCTGCCGCGGATCAACCGACTCATCGAGGATGCGATGCGCCATCCCTTCGAGGGGATGGGGAAGCCGGAACCGCTGAGGCATGCGCTGTCCGGTGCCTGGTCGCGGCGTATCACCGGTGAGCATCGGCTCGTGTACCTCGTTGACGGCGACGATCTCGTGATTCTCCAGGCGCGGTACCACTACAAGTGAGGGGCCGCCGCATCCCTCCGGCGAGCGCCCCTGAAAGCCCCGTCGAAGGGGAGGGTGTCGCGTCCTCGGCGCCGGGGTGCGCTGTCGGGGTCGGGCGTGCGGTACCGGGCGGGTCGGATGTGCGGCATCGAGGCGGGGCCGGGCGGGCGCGGTGTGGTGCGGGTGGGGCTCCTCCGGCGCTCCGGCGCGATCCGGGCCTTTGCAGCAGATTTGGACAATCTGCGCCGCCGCGGGCCCCGGGAGGGTCGACGCGGACCACGATTCCCGGTGAGAAGGGCCCAATACCCCGCGACCGGTCCGGGAAGAGCCCGGCCCCGTCCGGGAGAGACCCGCCGGGAGCCCGATCCGCACTCGGCGGCACCGCCGCCCGGCGTCGCCCCGAGGACGACGGCTCCGACCGATCTCGTCTCCCAGAAGGAGCCGGAGCCGTCTCGAATCTCCCCATGGGGAAGGATGCGAAGAGCGGGCCGACATCGGCACACTCCCGGCATGGTTGCACCCCCCGATTCCGACGGGGCCCGGAGCAAGGCCGCTCACATCGCGCTGGTGCTCTTCGTCGGCCTCTACATCGTCGTCTTCCTCCTGAAACTGCTGAGCCTGGCCGAGATCCCCAGCGGCGACAGCGCGCTCGTCAACGTCGCCGTCTACGGCACGCTCCTCCTCCTGGGCGCCGTCGCCTTCCACCGCGAGCTCGCCAGGGCGATCCGGCGGGTCGTCGCCCGCAGGGGCAGGGCGGTTCTCATCCTGATCGCGGGCCTGATCGGCGTCATCGCCGCGACGATGCTCGGCGGCTGGTTGGCCGCCGTCCTCCTGGAGGCGACCGGCCTGTGGGGGACGCCGCTGCAGAACGACCTGATCATCGGCCGGGCGACGAAGGCGATCTCGCCGTTCGTCCTGATCCCGATCGGCGGGGTGATCGGCCCTCTCGCCGAGGAGCTGATGTTCCGCCAGTTCCTCATCGGCCTCATCGGGCGCCGCGCGCCGACCTGGGCGGCCGTCGTCGTCTCCGGCATCCTGTTCGGGATGCTGCACATGAGCGCGCTGACGCTCCCCGAGGCCATCAACGTCATCCCCCACGCGTGCACCGGGATCGCCTTCGGCGCCCTGTACGTCGCGAGTGGCCGCAACCTCTGCTACTCGTCGACCATCCACGTCTTCAACAATCTCACCGGGCTGCTCGCCCCGGTCCTTTGAGCGCCGGGTCCGGGGGTCTGCGGGACCCCGTCCGGCGGGTTGCGAGACGAAAGTAGTGAGAACCTCCGTCTGACAGGCTGCGGGATGAAAATGAAGGGCATCGGCGCGCTGCGGGATGAGAATGGGGGCATGAGCCAGATCCCGGAGCCCGCATCCGCCGCTTCCGCGGGGACCGGGCCGCCGCCGATGCCGTCTACGCGGGCGTCGAGGCCCCGCTGACCGCCTCGGACGTGGCCGAGTGCATCGTGTGGGCCCCGGCGGAGCGCCCCGCCCGCGTCAATATCGACTCTCTCATCGTGCGCCCGCGCGCCCGGGCCTCCAACACGGCGGTCGCGCGCGACTGAGACCATGAAAGGACCGCTCATGAACGAGCCCGCCCAGCCCCCGCCGTGGCCGTACGGATCGCGCAGCGCGCAGCCCACCGGCCGCACGCCCGCCGACGCCTCCGACCCCTCGGTGCTCCCCGAGTCCGCCTCCACCGCAGTCTTCCCGTCCGCCCTCGGCGATGGCGCCTCGGCCAGAACCGCCGAATTCGCCGTTGACGAGCCGACCCGGGCCCTCCCCCCGACCGTCTCCTGGGCTCCCGCCGCGCCGCCGTCCGATCCCGGGCCGACGGGCGCGCCGAGCGTCTCGACGCCCCTGATGCCGCCGGAGTCCCCCGCGGGCGCCGCACCTCCGCCTGGCGTGGCGCCCCCCGCGGGCGCCGCACCCCTTGCGGGCGCTGTGCCCCCGCCTGATGCCGCGCCCCCTGCGGGCTCCGGGACCGAGCGGCGAGTCGGGGCGTCGAACGGCAGGAGGCGCACCATCACGCTGGTCGTGGGGGCCGTCGTCCTGGTCGTCGCGGCCTTCGGCGCGGGCGTGCTCACCAGGCAGTTCGGTCAGGGCGCCGAGGGCACCGCCACAACCGGGCCGACGGCGTCAACGGCGTCGAGGGATGTGCCGGAGGAGCCGACCGAGGACTCCGCCGTCGCGCCGGAGCCCGACCAGCAGGTTGACGACCCGGACGACTCGAGTGACTCCGCACCGTCGACCGCCGACTCGACGCAGCAGGAGGACGGGCGGCACGATGATCGCCCCGGTGTGCAGACCGGCGACTCCGACCCGCGGGGGGACGCCACTGAGCCGGCCGCCCCCGACCCGCGGGGCGGCGCCGGCGGCGACCACGGCTCCGACCGCTCCCCGAACGACGGGGGCAATGACGACGATGACGACGACGGGGACTGAACCGAACGATTTCGAGACCGGCGGAAGCGGCCCGCGAAGCCCGGGGAGGCGGGCCGGGCTCCCTTCCGCGCGGTCTTCCGGGTGCCGGCGGCCGGTCTTGAGGGCCCGGCCCCGGTCGGGCGGCGCGCACCGGCGGCGACGCTCGCGGAGATGGCGCCCTGGGAGGATCGTTCCGTCCCGCTCCCGATGACCGCGTCGCACGAACCGCGGAATCATGCGGAAACCCCCGGACACCCCCGGCGTGCCGGTGCGAACGATCCTCCCAGGGCGCCAGAATTCGGCCTCGCGCCGGAATGGCGGGGCGCAGTGGACGTGTCAACGTCGTCCGCGCCCCAGCGCCTCGGCCATGAAGCCCAGCAGGCGCGCCTGCGCGTCGTCGGCGGCGACGCTTCTGGCCCGCACCGGGTCGTGGAGATGGATGAGCGCGCCCGTCGGGGTGCTCCGGCTCTTCGCCGTCCCGGCGAGCGCGGCGCCGACGCCATCCCCCCGCGCGTCCTCCAGCCGGGAGGACACCCACCACAGACCGGGGGCGTTCGGCGGGGGCGCCGCGAACTCGCCCGGCAGCGGCAGGATCATCTCAATGCCGGCCCCCGCGTAGAGCGCGCCCGCGCCCTGCGCGAGGGCGCGCAGCAGTCTGACGGCGAGGCTCCAGCGGCTACGGGCGTACGAGCGCTCGTGGCCCGAGCGGGCGTCGGGCGGTAGACCCAGCGCCCCGGCGGCCATGACGAGATCGACGAGCAGCAGCTCGGGCTCCGGGGGGCGGCAGATGCTCAGGGCCATCGGCCCGCCGCCGCGGCGGCTCCACCCCGTGCGCACCGCATGGCGCCCCCGTTCCGCCACTTGCACCGCCGCCCGCTCCGGCGCGCCGCGCACGAGCTCCTCCTCGAGCTCCGGCGCCTGGCCCCACCGGTCCAGGTCCTCCCCGCGCGGCGCGGAGACGATCTGCCCGGTGAAGGCGCAGCCGGCCGCCGTCATCGCCTCCGCGGCGCGGCCCATGAGCTCGTCCGGCCCGTCGTCCGCGACCGCGGCGGCCACGGTCAGGACCTCGCCCACGGGCAGTCTCATGCCGGTTCACCGTCCCTCGTCCTTCGAAGAGCGCGCCCGACGGCGGGCGCCGGCGCGCTTCTCCGCCCTTAGCCGCGCCCCTCAACCGTACAGCGGCGGGGGAGGCTCGGCGGCGGGCGCTCCGGGGCGGCGGGGGAGCCCGGCGGGGACGTGGACGGCGCGGCGGGGTCGTGGAGGCCCCGGGGCGGGGGAGCCCGGCGGGGGCTGCGGGCTTGCCCGCGGGCCGCCCGCCGTGATCTACTTGTGTACACAAGTCGCCGGGCACTGGGGCCGGCGACGGAGGCACAACCCCCGGGAGCAGACCGCATGTCCTTCCACGACGCCGTCGTCTACCAGATCTATCCCAAGTCCTTCCGGGACTCCGACGGCGACGGCGTGGGGGACCTGCGCGGCATTATCGACAAGGTCCCCTACATCGCCTCCCTCGGCGTGGACTACGTCTGGTTCAACCCCTTCTACCCCTCGCCCGGGCACGACAACGGCTACGACATCTCCGACTACTGCGCCGTCGACCCCGCCATGGGCACCATGGAGGACTTCGACGAGCTCGCCGCGGCCCTGGGGGCCCACGGCATCAGCCCCATGCTCGACATGGTCCTCAACCACGTCTCCACCGAGCACGAGTGGTTCCGCCGCGCCCTGGCCGGCGAGCAGCGCTACCGCGACTACTTCTACATCCGCCCCGCCCGCGCCGACGGGACGGCGCCCACGCACCTGCCCACCAACTGGGTGAGCAAGTTCGGCGGGCCCGCCTGGGCGCCCTTCGGCCCCGTCGACGCGGGCGGGCGGCCCCTGTCCGGCGAGTACTACCTGCACCTGTTCGATCCCACCCAGGCGGACCTCGACTGGCACAACCCCGAGGTGCGCGCCCGGGCCGCCGAGGTCGTCAACTTCTGGCGCGCCCACGGGGTGAGGGCCTTCCGCTTCGACGTCATCAACCTCATCGGCAAGACCGAGCCCCTCGCCGACGCCCCCGCCGGCACCGACGACCGGCGCGTCTACACCGACGGGCCGCTCGTCCACGACTACCTTCACGAGCTCAACCGCGCCAGCTTCGGGCGGGACCCGGACTCGGTGACCGTGGGGGAGATGTCCTCGACCTCCATCGAGGCCTGCGTGGGCTACTCCAGCCCCGAGCGCCAGGAGCTGTCGATGGTCTTCAACTTCCACCACCTCAAGGTCGACTACGAGGGCGGGCGCAAGTGGACCCTCGCGGACCCCGACATCCCCGAGCTCAAGCGGCTGCTCAACGAGTGGACGCTGGGCCTGCAGGCCGGCGGCGGGTGGAACGCCCTGTTCTGGAACAACCACGACCAGCCGCGCGCCCTCAACCGCTTCGGGGACCCCGGGCGCCGCCGCTACGAGTCCGCCACCATGCTGGCCACCGCCATCCACCTGCTGCGGGGCACCCCCTACATCTACATGGGGGAGGAGATCGGCATGACCGACCCCCTGTACACCCGCATCGAGGACTACGTCGACGTCGAGGCGCGCAACGCCTTCCACGCGCTCGTCGACGCCGGCCGCCCGCCCGAGGAGGCCTTCGCGATCGTCCACTCCAAGGCCCGGGACAACGCCCGCACCCCCATGCAGTGGGACGACGGCGAGCACGCCGGCTTCTCCGACGTCGAGCCCTGGCTGCGGCCCACCAACCAGGCGGAGATCAACGTGGCCGCCGAGGAGGCCGACGGGCGCATCCTGCCCTACTACAAGCGCCTCATCGCGCTGCGCAAGGAGCTGCCCGTCATCTCCGAGGGCCTCTACGAGCCCTGGGAGCTGGACGACCCCGACGTGCTGGGCTACATCCGCGAGCACGCCCCCGAAGACGGGCGGCCGGGCGCGCGCCTGCTCGTCCTGTGCTCCTTCCGCGACCACGACACCGAGGTCCGCGTCCCGGCGGACCTGGCCGCCGGGCGCGTCCTCATCACGAACTACCCGGACCGCCACCCCGACTCCTACGCCGAGCGCCCGCTCGGCCCCACCGTGCGGCTGGCGCCCTACGAGGCGCTCGCCCTCATCGTCAACTCCCCCGACACGCTCTGAGAGGAGCACTCCTTCATGTCATCCACCCAGACACTGGTCGCCCCGACCGCGGGCGAGGCCGTCCCCCTCGCCTCCGTCCCCGATCCGGTCTTCTCCACCGGCGCCCTCGGAGAGGGCTTCGGCGTGCGCCCCGGCTCCGGCGACGTCGTCGCCCCCGTCGGCGGGGCCGTCACCATGGTCGCCGGCACCGGTCACGCCGTGGGCATCACGACCGACGACGGCCTGGAGGTCCTCCTCCACCTGGGCGTCGACACCGTCGAGCTCGAGGGCCGCCCCTTCGCGCTGACCGTCGCCGCCGGACAGCGCGTGCGCGCCGGCGAGGCGATCGGGACGATGGACCTGGAGCAGATCCGCCAGGCGGGCAAGGACACGACGGCGATCGTGGCCGTCACCAACTCCGCGGCCAAGGGCGTCGCCCTGGAGCTGACCGCGGGGCCGGTCGCGGCCGGCGACCGCGTGGCCTCCCTCACCGCGGCCGAGCCCGCCGCGGCGTCCGCTCCCGCCCGCCCCGCCCCGGCGGGAGCGGACGACGGCCTGACCGGCTTCGACGCCACCGCCCGCGACATCATCGCCGGCATCGGCGGGGCCGACAACGTCAAGAGCGTCATCCACTGCATCACCCGGGTGCGCTTCTACCTCAAGGACGAGTCGCTGGCCGACGACGAGGCCGTGTCCGGCACCGACGGCGTCATCGACGTCGCCAAGGCGGGCGGCCAGTACCAGGTCGTCATCGGCGCCGAGGTGGGGGACGTCTACGACGCCATCGTCGCCCAGCTGCCCGGCCTGGGCGGCGGGGAGGTCGACTCCGAGGCGGAGACGGCGCCCAGGCCCACCACCGCCGTCGGCTGGATCAAGTTCGGCTTCTCCTCCCTCATCGGCGTCATCACCGGCTCCATGATCCCGGTCATCGGGGTCCTGGCGGCCTCCGGCATCCTCAAGGGCATCCTGGCCCTGCTCGTCCAGTTCAAGGTCGTGGCGGACTCCAGCGACACCTACCAGATCATCTCGGCCATGGCCGACTCGATGTTCTACTTCCTGCCGATCATCATCGGCTTCACCGCCGCGCGCCGCCTGGGCTCGGACCCCATTGTCGTGGCGATCATCGGCGGGGTGCTCGCCTACCCCTCGCTCGCCCGCATGGCGAACCCCGACTACGTGGTCAAGACTGAGACCGGCTTCGAGAAGCCGTACCACATCGTCGCGCAGCTCGGGAACACGATCTTCAACACCGACTTCTTCGGCATCCCGGTCTCCCTGCCGCAGACCAACGCCTACGCGTACTCGATCTTCCCGATCATCGTGGCCGCCTGGCTGGCCGCCAGGATCGAGCCGTACCTCAAGAAGTGGATCCCCGCCGTCGTGCGCTCCATCTTCGCGCCCCTGCTGGAGATCTTCATCGTCTCCACCCTGGTCCTGGTCGTCTTCGGCCCCATCGTCATGGCCATCTCCGGGGCCATCGCCTCGGGCGTCACGTGGGTCCTGAACCTGTCCTACCCGGTGGCCGGGCTCATTATCGGCGGCTTCTACCAGTGCCTGGTCATCTTCGGCCTGCACTGGGCGGTCATCCCGATCATCTCCCAGCAGATCGCCGACCCCGGCTACTCCCCGCTCAACGCGATCGTCTCGGCCACCATGATCGCCCAGGGCGGCGGCGCCCTGGCCATCTGGCTCAAGGTCAGGAGCGCCAAGATCAAGCGGATGGCCGGCCCGGCCACGATCTCCGCCTTCTGCGGGGTCACCGAGCCCGCCATGTACGGCCTCAACCTCAAGTACGGGCGCGTGTTCATCACCGCCTCCATCGGCGGGGCCGTCGGCGGCCTGCTCACGGGGCTGCTCAAGGTCAACATGTGGGGCTTCACCGGCGCCTTCGTCGGCTTCCCCTCCTTCGTCAACCCCAAGGGGATCGACGGCTCCTTCACCGGGTTCTGGATCGCCTCGCTGGCGGCCCTGGCCGTCTCCTTCGCCTGCACCTACTTCTTCGGGTTCAAGGAGTCCGACTTCGAGACCGGGCGCACGGTCGAGAAGGTGCGCCTGGGCAACCGCGAGCCCGTCGCCAAGTAACGGGTAGTAACGGGTCAAGGCGGCCGCGGGCGCGCACGCACCCGCCCGGCGCCATCCCGGCGCCGCCTCCGCCCGACGCTGCCCCGCAGTCGGACCTGACTCCTGACACCTTAGTGCCCTGGGGGTTTGAGGGATTTGAGGATGTGGACTGCGGTTCGGGTGAGTTGGGGCTGGGCGGTGATCCGGTGGCCGTTGAGGTTGATGGTGACGTCCTGGAGGTCGCGCAGCTCGCGCACGATCCTGGCGATGCTGATCCCGGTGGCGTCCTGGAGGTGGCGGGCGACGGCCAGGGCGGCCATGACGACGGTGAGGTGGGCCTCGATGGCGTCGCGGGTGCGGTGGAAGACGGGGCGTGCTCTCAGGTCGTGCTTGCTCATGCGGAAGGAGGCCTCCACGTGCCACAGCTCGTGGTAGGAGGAGACGACCTCGGCGGCGCCCATGAGGCGGGACGGGATGTTGGTGACGTAGCCCTTGAGGCCCGCCAGCGACCTGGCCCTGGCCAGGGAGGCCTCGTCCAGGGCGGCGTCACCGGCGCGGGTGGTGACAAAACGCGTGCGTCTGGGCTGCTTCTCGCCGGCGACGATGGCCCGGGCCCGGCTCTCCTGGGCGTCCAGGGTCCGGTTGTCCCGGGCGGCGCGCTTCTCGGAGTAGGCCCACACCGCCCGCCACGAGGACGGGTGCTCGGTCGGGTCCCACACCGGCTCGGCCCTGAGGCTCTTGTCCCGCTCGGTCTTCGGGCCCCTCCTGGGGGTGATGGTGTCGATCAGCTCACCGTCGGCGAGGGCGTCGCCCCTCCAATGGAAGTGGGCCTCCAGGTCCCCCGGGGCCCGGGTGGCGCGGGCTCCGACGATGAACCGCAGGCGCGCCTCGTCCAGGGCCTTGAGATTGGTCGCGGAGAGCATGCCGGCGTCGGCGACGATGACGAGCTCCTCGATCTCGTGGGCCCTCTGGAGGGCCTCCACGACGGGGATGATCGTGGTGGACTCGGCCCGATTGCCCTCCCAGCACCCGATTCTCAGGGGGAAGCCGCCCCGGTCGACCAGCAGGCCGACGACGACCTGGGGGTCGACCCTCCTCTCCTTGGAGTAGCCCACCCGCCGCAGGTCGTCCTCACGCTCGGCCTCGAAGTACAGGGTGGTCACGTCGTACAGACACAGCGCCAGGCCCCCGCCGGCGGTGGCGTGCTCGAAGAAAGCCCGGGAGAGGCTCTCACGCCAGCCCCGCTCGACGCAGCGGCCCAGGGAGCGGAACAGGGTCCTCACACTGACCGCCTCCAGGCCCAGGTCGCCCAGAACGCGGGGAACCTGCTCCTTGGATGTCGGCTCGATCACACGAGCCAGGACCATCTGCTCGAAGGCCCGATCACCACCGGCCGCCTCGCCCAGCCCCAGGCGGGCGTAGGCCCCGTGCAGAACGTCCCACAGCAGCCCGGAGCGCTTGGACTCCACCACGACGCCGTTCAGGCCGGTGCGCCCCGGCGCCGGCTCCAGGGACTCCAGGTCCAGGAGCCCTTGACCCTGCTCGGCGGCGATCCTCCGCCGCCCAACCTCCATCAGGGCCGCCAGCTCGGCGTCGTCGTGGGCCGACCCCAGGTGCTCCACGATCCGGCGCACACCGTGCTCCTTGGCAACGACCTGCACGGCCGTCGCCCCCGAGGCGGTCTTGACCTGGCGCAGGTACGGGCTCATACCGGCGCACCATACGGGCCCTTAGTGCCCCGCCGCCAGACCCCCGGCGCTGGAATCTCAACGGAAACTGGCGCCGACCCACCCACAACCCACCAAGATGTCATGAGTCAGGTCGGAATGCCGGCTGCGGGGCGGCGGCGTCGGCCCCGTCGGGCGGCGTCCGGCCGGCCCGGGCGGCGGGTCCGATGACGACGCCGTCGGGCGGAGTTCGCCCCGGGCCCTTCAGGGGCGCAGCGGGAAGCGCTGGGCGACGGACACGAAGCCGAAGGTCTGCGGCACGTGGTGGGACAGGGTGTACTCGAAGGGCGTGCCGCTCGCGTCGAAGCCGAGGGCCTCGACCACGCCCACGCACTCCAGGCCGCGCAGGTCCAGGTGCCGTCGGTCCAGCTCGTCGGCCGCCTCGATGGTCACGATGCGCGAGGAGGAGTGGGTGCGCACCCCCAGCTCGTTCTCCAGGTAGTCGTAGATGGAGGACACGGCGGCCTCGTCCGGGATGGAGGGCACGACGTCGGTGAGGAACCAGGAGCGGTCGACGATGACCGGGCGCTCGTCGAGCAGCCGCAGCCGCTGGATCGACAGCGCCCCGGCGCCCGCGGGCAGGCCCGAGACGGATGCCAGCGCGTCGTCCACGACCGTGCGCCGCGAGGACAGCAGGACGGTGCGCGGCGTCATGCCCATGCGCTCGCTGGCCTCCGCGAAGGACTCGATATTGGACAGGAAGATGCGCGGGGAGGTGCGGGGCCGGTAGATCACCTGGACGCCGCGCCCCTGCATGGACTGCACGTAGCCCTGGCTGGACAGGTGCCGCAGGGCCTTGCGCAGCGTGTTGCGCGTCACCCCGAACTCCGCGGTCAGCGCCTTCTCGGAGGGGAGGAACTGCCGGAAGGCGTACCGGCCGCCCTCGATGCGCGCGCGCAGGGCGATGTAGATCTCCGTGTACTTGGCCGCGGCCACGGCGCGTCACCTCCGGTCCGGGCGGTTTCGGGGCGCGCCGGCGGGGCGCAGGTGCAACCCTAGTCGGTGCCGTCGGCGGGCGTCGGGGGAGGGGGCCGTCGCGCGGGCGCGCCGGTGTGTCGAGGACGACGCCGCCCGCCGGGCCCCGGGCTGGCCCGGCGTCGTCGCGCCCGGCTAGAATCCGCAGCACCAGGCACTGACCCGGCCGGTGCCGCTGGACGCGGCGCCGGGTATCACCGGCGAGCCTCCCGGAAGAACAGGCGCGCCGCGGGCCCCGTCCGCGGCGCCGCCCCACTAGACCCGGGCGGGAGGGGCCCGCACAGCCCCGCACGAGCGGTCGCGCACCGATCGTCGTCGCGGCCAGCCGCGACGACGGCGCGCGGAGGCCCCCTGCGGGTCTTCGCGGCCAGGTGCGCGGCAAGCGAGGTGGTACCGCGGTGCCGCCCGCCGCCGACCGGCGCGACCGGACGGGGGAGGGCCCGGCGTCGTCCTCGTGGCAGGAAGATGTTCACGAGCAGCACGCGAGGCACCCCACCCATGGCCGACACCGCCGATAAGACCGCCGCCCGCACGGGCGAGTCCTTCTACCCCCTGCACCGGCCCGGGCGGGAGGTCGCCCCCTCGCCGTCCTTCCCCGCCATCGAGGAGGACGTCCTGGCCTACTGGAAGGCCGACGGGACTTTCCAGGCCTCCATCGACAACCGCGGCGAGCCCTGCGACGAGTTCGTCTTCTACGACGGCCCGCCCTTCGCCAACGGCCTG
>ERZ772917.1099-NODE-1099-length-16690-cov-5.598016_pt1 | contig 16690 bp, 10 predicted proteins | sample MGYA00511187_ERZ772917 | MGnify/ENA primary metagenome ERZ772917 (study PRJEB29015, sample SAMEA2737925) | human oral metagenome | biome: human oral; feature: human-associated habitat; material: dental | place: China | collected 2012 ... | reverse complement strand
GCCCGCGCGCTGCTCGACGAGACCCCCGACGCCGGGGGCCTGACCCCCACGGCCCGTGACGCCCTGCGCACGCTGCCGCCGTCGTTGGCGGCGCTCGGGCACATCTTCGCCCGCGCCGGCCACGAGCTGGCGCTGGTCGGCGGGCCGGTGCGCGACGCCTTCCTCGGCGTCGTGCCTCACGACCTGGACTGCACGACCTCGGCGCGCCCCGAGCAGACCGAGCGGATCCTGTCCGCCTGGGGGGACGCCTGCTGGGACGTCGGCAAGGAGTTCGGCACGATCGGGGCGCGCAAGGGCAAGACGATCGTGGAGGCGACGACCTACCGCACCGAGGAGTACGAGGTCGGCTCCCGCAAGCCGACGGTGGCCTACGGGGACTCCCTGGAGGGCGACCTGACCCGGCGCGACTTCACCGTGAACGCCATGGCGCTGCGGCTGCCCGACCTCGAGCTCGTCGACCCGTTCGGCGGGCTGGCCGACATGCGCGCCGGGGTGCTGCGCACGCCCGTGAGCGCCGTGCAGTCCTTCGACGACGACCCGCTGCGCATTATGCGGGCCGCCCGCTTCGCCGCCCAGCTGGGGTTCGACGTCGAGCCCGACGTCATGGCCGCCATGGAGGAGATGGCGCCGCGCCTGGAGATCGTCTCGGCCGAGCGCGTGCGCGCCGAGCTGGAGCGCCTGCTGATCTCGCCGTGGCCGCGCCGCGGGCTCGAGCTCATGGTGCACACCGGGGTCGCCGACGTCGTCCTGCCCGAGCTGGCGGCCCTGGTCGAGACGGTCGACGAGCACAGGCGGCACAAGGACGTCTACGAGCACACCCTGACGGTGCTGGACCAGGCGATGGCCCTGGAGACGGGGCCCGACGGGCCGGTGCCCGCGCCCGACCTCGTGCTGCGCCTGGCCGCGATCATGCACGACGTCGGCAAGCCGGCCACGCGCCGCTTCCTGCCGGGCGGCACCGTGACCTTCCACGGCCACGACCACGTGGGCGCCCGCATGACCCGCAAGCGGCTGCGCGCGCTGCGCTTCGACAAGCAGACCGTTAAGGACGTCTCCCGGCTGGTCGAGCTGCACCTGCGCTTCCACGGCTACGCCGACGCCGCCTGGTCGGACTCGGCCGTGCGCCGCTACGCCACCGACGCCGGTCCCCTTCTGGAGCGCCTTCACCGGCTCACCCGGGCCGACGTCACTACCCGCAACCGCCGCAAGGCCGCCATGCTGGACCGCGCCTACGACGACCTCGAGGAGCGCATCGAGGCCTTGCGCGCCGCCGAGGAGCTGGCCGCCATCCGCCCGGACCTCGACGGCGGCCAGATCATGGCCGAGCTCGGCGTGGCCCCCGGACCGATCGTCGGCGAGGCCTACCGTTTCCTCATGGACCTGCGCATGGAGAAGGGACCGATCGGCGAGGACCTGGCTCGCCAGGCGCTGCGATCTTGGTGGGCGGCCCGCCAGAAGAGCTGAGGGCGGGAGAATGCTTGAATCGTCAAGGGAATTGCGGATCGGCGTCGTCGGCATCGGCGCCCGCTGCTACCTGGCCGCGCTCGCGGACTCCTCGCCCGTTCCGGCCCGGCTCGTCGCCGCGGCCGACACCGCCCCCGACGCCGCCGAGCGTGCCGAGCGGCTCCTACCCGAGGGGGTGGCGGTCGTGGGTGACCACCGCGACCTGCTGGAGTGCGGGCTCGACGCCGTCGTCCTGACCACTCCCGATGACACGCACGAGGAGCTGGCCTGCTTCTTCCTTGAGGCCGGTATCCCGGTCTACCTGGAGAAGCCCCTGGCCATCACCATCGAGAGCGCCGACCGCATCCTGGCCACGGCCCGGCGCACCGGCACCCGGCTTTACGTGGGCCACAACATGCGCCACATGGAGGTGGTGCGGCTGCTGAAGTCGATCATCGACTCCGGGCGGATCGGGGAGCTCGAGGTCATCTGGTGCCGCCACTTCGTGGGCAACGGCGGTGACTACTACTTCCGCGACTGGCACGCCGAGCGCCGCCACGTCACCGGCCTGCTGCTGCAGAAGGCCGCCCACGACATCGACGTCATGAGCTGGTTGGCCGCCTCCGAGCCGGCCCGCGTCGTCGGCATGGGTGGGCTCATGGTCTACGGTGAGGCCGGGCGCCGGGACCCGGGAACGAGCGCCGGCACCGTCATGCAGGACTGGTTCAGCCTCGATCACTGGCCGGCCGATGAGGTGAGCGACCTCAACTCCGTCATCGACGTCGAGGACCACTCCATGCTCATGATGACCATGCGCAACGGGGTCATGACCTCCTACCAGCAGTGCCACTTCACCCCCGACTACTGGCGCAGCTACACGGTCATCGGCACCCGCGGCCGGGCCGAGAACCTCGGTGACGGGGCCGGCGACGTCGTCAAGGTGTGGACCGAGCGCACGGAGCACTACAGCGAGCGCGCCACGCAGGAGTACGTCATCGCCGAGGAGGGCACCGGGCACGACAGCGCCGACCAGCTCGCCATCGATGAGTTCCTGCGCTTCGTGCGCGACGGCGGGATCACCGACGCCTCACCGGTCTCCGCCCGGGAGGCGGTCGCCGCCGGGGTGCTGGCCACCCGGTCCCTGCGCTCGGGGTCCGTCCCCTACGACGTGCCCGAGCTCGACGCGGACCTGGCGGCCTACTTCCATCGTGGCCAGCGGGGCCCGGACTCATCGACATTTTCTTCATAGATGACGCGGCTCCGCGTCATCTATGAAGAAAATGTCGGTTTGGACGGTCGGCACCACGTACAGTGCGAGCCGGGCGGGGCCGGGCTCTCACGAGGACCTCGCCCGTAGGCGGACAGGCAGGATTCGAGGAGAGCGCATGATTCACCACATCACCCTGACCGGGCGCAGCATCGCCCTGGCCTGCGACGGCACGGTGACCACCCAGCACGGGGCTGGTGGCGCCACCGGCGCGGTCTACGTCGAGGCCTCCCACCTGACCCTCCTGCACGATATGCGCGACGGCGAGTTCTACCGCACCGGCCAGAACTCCTGGTCGCCGTCGGGCTGGCGCCGCCTGAGCGAGGCGCCGATGCGTATCGCCGATGAGCAGCGCCGTCGGACCGCCGACGATGACCCCTGGGACGACACCGTCCGCCACCACTCCGCCTGGATGGCGGTTCTGGAGGACTCCGCCGGGGCGCTGCTCGTGGGCTGCCTGGACGGGCGCACGCCGCGGGTGCGCGCCGACACCGCGGTCCTGGAGGCCTTCACCGAGTCCGGCGACCCGGCGCGCTGGGTGATCCTGCCCGGCCCGGCTACCGCTGTCATGGCCCGCTACGCGCGCGAGCTCGGCGAGAGCCTGGGCAGCCGGGCCATTGAGCCGCAGAGCGTGTGGTGCTCCTGGTACTCCTACTACGAGGGCATCTCGCAGGAGGCTCTCGAGCGCGAGATCCCGCAGGTCGCCGAACTGGGCTTCTCCACGCTTCAGATCGACGACGGCTGGGAGGTCGCGGTCGGCGACTGGGAGGCTGGCGAGAGCTTCGGCGACGGCATGGAGGCCGCCGCGACCCGGATCCGGGAGGCCGGCATGCAGCCGGGCCTGTGGGTGGCGCCCTTCATCGCCCTGCCCGGTTCCCGGGCGGTGCGCGACTACCCGGAGATGTTCGTCCACAACGCCGACGGTGGACTGGCGGTGGCCGGCTCCAACTGGGGCGGCAGTTACTACGCGCTGGACACGACCCACCCCACCGCCCAGACCTACGTGCGCAAGCTCATCGCCAAGATCGTCCACCGGTGGGGCTTCAGCTACCTCAAGCTCGACTTCATCAACGCCGCCGCCATCCCCGGATACCGGCACCGCCAGATCGACCGCGAGGAGGCCTACCGCACCGGGCTGCGCCTCGTGCGCGACACCGCCGGCGACGAGACCTTCCTCCTGGGGTCCGGGGCGCTCATCATGCCCTCCCTCGGGCTGCTCGATGCGGTGAGGGTGGGGCCGGACGTGGCCCCCATGTGGGAAAACTACGCCTCCGATGACCTCTCTGACGCCAAGGCCTACAACGCCCTGCACGCCGGCATCAACCGGCTCTGGCTGGGCCGGGTCATCGGGGTCGACCCCGACGTCGTCTTCTTCCGCCACCGCCGCAACCTCCTGGATGACACCCAGATGCAGTGGCTGCGCGATGTCGCCGAGGCCAGCCGCTACCGGTGCCTGTCGGACCAGATGACCTGGCTCGACGACGAGGAGAAGGAGGCCGTGCGCGCCTACCTGGCCGCCGAGGACGAGCCCCTGGAGATCCTGGGCCGCTACCGCTTCAGCCTGGGCGAGCGCGAGATCGACCTCACCGAGGCCATCGAGGGCAAGGCGTCGGCCTACCCGCTGTGAGGCGGGGCTGAGCCCCGGCTGGCTGGAGTCGGTTGAAGCTAGGTGGATCGCTTCATTGACTGTTTGGTCGCCTCTTCATAATCTGTTTCGTCGCCTCTTCATGATCTGTTTGGTCTGTGTGTGCGCATCGCTCGCTTGAGGCTTCGCAAGTCATCTCCATCGCCATTACTGGAGATACCGGTTGGTGTCCCCGTCGCGCTCGACCCGGCACCCGGGCCCGGTCCGCTGGGCAGGATGCCTACTGCACGAGGGTCGGGGGCTAATGGGCGGGTTCGTGGGTAATCCACGTAGGTCGGGCTTTCGTGCAGTACGCACGACCTCTGGCCAGTAGATACCCACCCTCGTGGAGTAGGCCGGCCCGAGGACGGCGCCCAGGGCTGAGCCGGTGTCGAGTCGGTGCTACCGGGACCTAGGCCAGGAACCGGGCAGGTAGGGCAAAAAGGGGTCAAGGGTGCCCGGCTCCGCCACCAAGACCTCGCGGAATCGAGCACGTCAGCAGCCCAGTGTCCACGGCGCTGACATCAGGGGTTCCGCCGTCAAAGCGCCCATCGGGAATCGTTGGAATTCCAAGGCTCCTCCCCGGCACGCAATGCCGGTGCGGGGTTGATGTCAGCGCCATGGACACCAGCGCTCCACCAGGCCGCCGTCAACGACCCGCTCCTCAGCCGGCCGTAGGCCCCGCGCGCCTCGACGCACTCGACAGCGGGATGAGTAGTGCGCGAGCTGTCGGCGCAGAACCGGCCCGGGGAGGCTGGCTCCGGTCGGGCCCCGCCCGGACTCCGCCGCCGGCCCCCTGCCTACTTGGTGGGGGTGCGGCCCAGGGTGAGGTAGCCGGGGAGCGTCTGGTCCTGGCCGGCGCTGGAGAAGCGCAGCGGCTGGCCCGACTCCAGCGGGTTGACCACGCGCACCAGGATCGTGTTCTCCCCGGTCGGGTCGTCCGGCAGCTGCCCGGAGAAGGTCTGGGTCTTGCCGATCTCGATCTTGCGCAGGTCGCCACTGAGCGTGGTGCGCCCGACCTCCGTACCGGTCGAGGTATTGAAGGCCACCGCCTCCACGTTCCAGTTGTAGTAGAAGGGGGCCACCCCGTTGTTGGCGATCTGCACCTCGACCTTGCCGTTGCGCATCCGCCAGCGCGCCACCGCCAGGTCGTAGCCGGTCTCGGCGGAGGCCTGAACGGTCCGCTCGCGCTCGGTGCCGTTGAGCGTCGTGGTGAAGGCCCAGTTGTCCACCAGCCAGCTCGCGTGCGTGGCCTTGATGGAGGCGCTGATGTCCACTGTTCCTCCGTTGGAGCCCGAGGCCATGCAGCTGCCCGGGTTGCGCACGGAGCACTCCTGGATGCCCGGGTAGATCTCGCCGCCGATCGGGTAGCGCTGCCAGGCCTGGTCCGCCTTGGCCTGCTTCAGCTGGGGCAGGAAGTGCCAGTCGGCGGTGTCCATCGTCGCGTAGCCGAAGGAGTCGTCGTGGTAGCCGACCCTGCGCTTGGCCGTCTCCGCGGACGGGTAGCGGGCCAGCGTCGGCGTCACCTGGAAGGCGCCGTCCCAGGTGTCGACGAGGGTGTTCTGGTTCGCCGTCGACGGCATCCAGTTCTCGCCGGAGGGGTTCTCCCCGGAGACCTTGCCGTTCATCGGGTAGGTGTGCCCCTCGCCCCAGAAGCCCACCAGGCCGTGGGTGATGAAGGCCAGGCGCGGATCGCCGTCGTACTGCTGGCCGAGGGCGGAGATGAAGCCGGTGAGCATCGACATCATCTCGGGGTCGTTGTAGTCCCAGCGCTGGAGCGGGGCGTACTTCTCGACGACGATCCCCGACAGCGTGGAGTTCGCCCCGTGGAGGGTGAGGGCGCGGTGCTGCTGGACGACCTCGACGGTGTGCTGGTTGGGGTTGACCGTGTATTCGCGGGTCGGGACCTCATGGGAGCTCAGCAGGTAGGCCGGCATGCCGCTGGGGCGACCGGGGTAGTCGACGTAGAAACGCAGCACCGCCTGGTGCCCGCGCGCGGCGATGGCGTTGAGGTGCGCCTCGAGCTTGTCCCACGAGTAGGAGCCGGGCCCGGCGACGACGTCGCTGACCGGCAGCGTCAGCCACTCCATCGTGTAGGGCGGGGCCGTCTCGGGCAGCCCGGGCGAGTAGGAGGCGTCCGACGGCGCGAAGGGCATCATGCCCTTGAGCGGGTTGGCCTCCGGTGTGGCCGCCGCCGGCACCTCGGTCCAGGCCCGGTTGCAGTTGCAGGCCCGGAACCCGGTGGCCAGGGACACGACGGCGACGAGCGCCACGATGAGGGCGCCGAGTCGCGGCCTGCGCCCCCTGCGGAGACGGTCGATCATCTGGCGGCCCAGGGAGGGCTCGTGATCAGAACCTGGACCGTGCGACTCCTCTGCGGCCCTCGAGCCGGAACCGGGAGCTGCTGCCGAAGTGGTCTCGTCGTGCTGTGAATCGATCATGAAAACTTGTTAGGTAGGGACCTGGGTGTGGGTAAACCCTACCGGTCAGTTGAGCGGTCTACCTGTGCTATCGCTGACAACGTGCTTGGTTGACAGGGCGGAGCGCCTATGTCAGCCGTACTTTTAGCGGACATGAGAATTTCGCGCCGTGCTGCGCCTCGTTCCGGTTGTGGCCCGATGTCGGCCGGCGTCGTCGGCCGGGGAGAACGTTGAGGAGCTCTTCGGGACCGGCCCAGGGGCGGGGTGGGATGAGAGGCGTCGTCGTCGCCAGGCGGGACGAGATTGCCGCCGCGCGCATAAGAGGCAATGATGACTCCGTGCGCGTCTTCAATTTCTCCGCCGGTCCCGCCCAGCTCCCCCTGCCCGTCCTCGAGCAGGCCGCCTCCGAGCTCACGGACTGGCGGGGCTCCGGCATGAGCGTGCTCGAGGTCTCTCACCGCGGCAAGGACTTCGTCGAGTGCGCCGCCGACGCCGAGGCCGCCCTGCGCTCCGTCGCCGGCATCCCGGAGGGCTATCGCGTCCTCTTCCTGGCCGGCGGCGCCACCGGCCAGTTCTCCGCCGTCCCCGCCAACCTCACCGCCCCTGGCGACACCGCCGCCTTCCTGAACACCGGCCAGTGGTCCGCCAAGGCCATCAAGGAGGCCGCCCGCCAGGGCGTCGTCGTCGACACCCTCGCCGACGAGGCCGCCTCCTCCTACACCACCACCCCCGAGCCCGGCTCTTTCACCGTGCCCGACGGCGCCCGCTACCTCCACTACACCCCCAACGAGACCATCGGCGGCGTCGAGTTCCCCTACATCCCCGACGTCGGCGACGTCCCGCTGGTTGCGGACTTCTCCTCCGCCTACCTCTCGCGACCCCTCGACGTCTCGCGCTTCGGCGTCGTCTACGGCGGCGCCCAGAAGAACCTGGGGCCAGCGGGCCTCGCCGTCGTCATCGTCCGCGAGGACCTGCTGGGGCGCGCCCGCCCGGACGTGCCCGCCATCTGGGACTGGACCGTCATGGCCGCCAAGGACTCCATGCTCAACACGCCCCCCACATTCTCCATCTACCTGCTGGGCCTCATCCTCCACTGGATCGAGGACACCGGCGGCCTGACCGCCATGGGCGAGCGCAACCGGGCCAAGGCAGCCCGCCTGTACGAGGCCATCGACGCCTCCGACTTCTACACCAACCCGGTCGAGCCCCGCTCCCGCTCCTGGATGAACATCCCCTTCACCCTGGCCGACCCGGCCCTCGACGCCGACTTCCTCGCCGGCGCCGCCGCCGCGGGCCTGACCAATCTCAAGGGCCACCGCAGCGTCGGCGGCATGCGCGCCTCCATCTACAACGCCATGCCCGCCGAGGGCGTGACCGCCCTCATCGACTACATGGTCGACTTCGAGCGCGCCCGCGCCTGAGCCGCCCGACCCGAGCCCGCAATCCCGCACCGCACCTCAGCGAAGGACCTCATGACCACTCACAAGCAGTTCCGCGTCCAGACCCTCAACGCCATCTCCGGCGCGGGACTCTCCCGCTTCCCCGACGACCTCTACGACGTCGGCGGCACCCTGGCCGACCCCGACGCGCTCCTGGTGCGCTCGGCCAAGCTCCACGACACCCCGATCCCCGAGTCCGTCCTGGCCATCGCCCGCGCCGGCGCCGGCACCAACAACATCCCGGTCGCCGCCATGACCGAGCGGGGCGTCCCGGTGTTCAACACGCCCGGCGCCAACGCCAACGCCGTCAAGGAGCTGGTCCTGGCGGGGCTGTTCATCGCCTCGCGCAACCTCATCCCCGCGGCCCGCTTCGCCCACACCCTTCAGGGTGACGACGCCGCCATCGCCGCCGCCGTCGAGGCCGGCAAGAAGCAGTTCGTCGGCTTCGAGCTGCCCGGCCGCACCCTGGGCGTGGTCGGACTGGGTGCCATCGGCGTCCAGGTCTCCAACGCCGCCCTCGGCCTGGGGCTCAACGTCGTCGGCTTCGACCCGGGCATCAGCGTGGAGCACGCCTGGCACCTGAGCGCGGAGGTCGAGCGCGCCGAGTCCATCGAGGAGGTCTTCCGGCGGGCGGACATCCTCACCGTCCACGTCCCGCTCATTGACGCGACCCGCGGGCTGGTGTCCACCCAGCGCGTCGCCCTGATGAAGGAGACCGCGGTGCTTCTCAACTTCGCGCGCGCCGAGATCGTCGACACCGACGCCGTCGTGGCCGCCCTGGACGAGGGGACCCTGGGCGGCTACGTGTGCGACTTCCCCTCCACGCTGGTCCACAAGCACCCCAGGTGCATCTCGCTGCCGCACCTGGGCGCCTCCACCAGGGAGGCCGAGCGCAACTGCGCCATGATGGCCGTCGACGCGCTGCGCGGCTTCCTCGAGGACGGCCAGGTCCACAACTCGGTCAACTTCCCCGAGGCCGTCATGGCGCGCCAGGAGGGCACGCACCGGCTCGTCATCGTCAACCGCAATGTGCCCAACATGGTCGGCCAGGTCTCCACGATCGTTGCCCGCCGCGGGCAGAACATCGCCAACCTGCTCAACAAGTCGCGCGGTGAGCTGGCGGTCACGCTCGTCGACGTCGAGGGCGGGATCAGCGCCGAGGTCCTCGAGGAGCTCCGGGCGATCGACGGCGTCATGTCCGCCCGCGGTATCTGAGGCGCGCCAGCAGGTCCGGCGGGCGCCGCCGCCCGCACGACGACGGCGCGGGGCGGAGTGCCTTTGACCCGCCCCGCGCCGTCGTGCTCGAAGCCGTTCAGGCGGACGCCGCCGCCTCGGCCGGCTGCGCGGCCTCGCGCGCCTCCCGGCGTGCGGGCAGGGTGACGCGCCTGAGCCTGGCCACCCAGTTGAGCGCAATGCCCAGGGCGAGCCAGGCCAGCAGCACCAGCCAGCCCGTCATCGAGGGCGCCTGCGGGAAGTAGGAGACGTTGCGCAGCAGGTCGAGCGCCGCTCCCGGGGGCAGGAGCTGACCCACCGCTCCCCACGGGGAGGGCAGGAAGTAGGCGGACACCGTCGCCCCGGACAGCGGGTTGCCCACCAGCAGCATGGTCACGGAGACCACCGCCATGCCGACGTTGCCGAAGCCGTTCTTCGCGCCGATCACCGTGGAGGACAGCGCGGCGACCTCCAGGCCGATAATGAGTGCGTTCATCCAGTAGCTGCCCTGCATGACGTCGAACCATCCCTGCAGGATGCCGGTGACGACCAGGCCGCCCACCACGGAGTAGACCAGGGCCGAGTAGAGCTGGCGGCGCAGCCCGGTGATGACGGTGGACAGTATGACCGCCCCGCTGATGCCGCCCATGATGAGCGGCAGCGCGGCCAGCGCGAGCCCCGTGCCCGTGGAGTCGCCGCCGGCCAGCGGGGCGATGTCGGTGACCGTGACGGTGACGGTGGGGATGGTGAAGCCGTCATCCGACGTCGACGGCTGGGTTTCGGCCTGCTCCCCGGACTGCGCCTGGGCCGCCTGCTGTCTCTGGAGCTCGGCCAGTCTCGCCGCGGCGTCGGCGTCCCCCTGGGTCGCTGCGGCCTGGAGCCTCTGGGCCTCCACCAGGGGGCCCACCTTCTTCTCGACGCCTGCGATCACCTGGGCGTTGGCGCTGTCCTCCATCTGGGAGGCCATGCTCTTCATGAGGCTCGTGATCTGGGTACCGCCCCCGGAGGCGATGAGGACCTCCGGAGCCTGACCGGGCTCCTCCGGCAGCACGACGGCGCCGACGGCGTCGCGGGTCTCGATGTGCTCGACGGCCTGGTCCCGAGTCTCCGCGCTGCGCAGGTCGAGCGCGTCGGTGTTCCCGGAGGCGGCCTGCGCGCTGTCCATCTGCTCGCTGACCTGGTCGATCTGCTCCTGCGTGCCGACGACGTCGATGGGCAGGTGGCGCGGCCTGGCCTTGAGGGTGGGCCAGGAGAAGGCCAGCAGCACGGTGGCGATCACGAGTGACATGGCGACGGCGATGGCGAGGGCCCGGATGGCAGGGGTGCGGCCGCTCGCGGGCGCGGTGGCCCCGGAGCCGGTGTCTGTGTCGTTGGTGGACATGACGTCCTCCTCGAAATCAAAAACGTATGTTCGTTCTCTATCGTGCGCAGCCAGGCTCTCGCCGTCAAACAGAACGACTGTTCTTGTTGTCACAGCCGCGGGCTCGGGCCCCGGGCGCCTGTCGGGCGCCTGCACGGCTTACCCTTGGAGTGCGTCCGAGCGTGCGGGCTCCGCCGTTGGAGCGTCGTCGAGAAGTAGAGGGACCATGCCGAAAGTCAGCCAGGAGCACCGTGATGCCCGCCGTGCGCAGATCCTTCAGGCCGCCGCGGCGTGCTTCGAGCGCAAGGGCTACCAGCGCACGACCATGGCGGACATCATCAAGGAGTCCGGCCTGTCGGCCGGGGCCATCTACGTGTACTTCGCGGGCAAGCAGGACATTGTGCGCGCCGTGGCGCAGGAGTCCGTCACTGCTCGTGTGGAGGCGATCACCGCCCAGGCCGGCGACGGGGCCCTCAGCCCGGGCGACCTGGTGGCCGCCGCAGTGGCGTCGGGCGCCGCCGCCGCGCCCTCCTTCGCGCCCGAGTTGTGGAGCCTGGCGAGGCGGGACGACAAGGTGCGCGAGCTCCTCGTGGGTTTTCTCAACGATGCGCGCGGCGTGGCGGAGACCACCGTGCGCGCCTGGGCGGAGCAGCACCCGGAGGCCTGTGCCGCCCGTGGGCTCAGCCCCGAGGCCTGGGCGCGCGGTGTCGCGCCCGCCATCCTCGGGCTGCTGGCGGGCCAGTCGCTGATGTCCCTGGTCTCCGCGGACAGGACTGGCGACGACGCCTACGCCGAGGCCATCCGCCTTCTTCTGGAGTAGCCGGCGGCGGGCCGCGGACGCCGCCCCGCACCCCTCGAGATAGACATTTTCGTACGAGGTAGACGGTGACACCGCCGATCTCGTACGAAAATGTCTATCTCGACGCAGGGGGCGCGCAGGGAGCGCAGCGGAGGGCGTCGCGGGCGCGCTGCCGGGCGTCACCTCACGGGGGCGGCGGCCAGGGAGTCCTCGAAGTACCGGTTGCGCACGTCGAGGGCGGCGCGTCGCACGGCCCCACGGACGACGGCGTCGCGCCCGAGCGTCGAGACCCTGACGGCGGGCATGTGAAGCACGAGACGCTTCAGGGGGCGCATGAAGTGCTCCAGCCACAGGTCCGCGTGCAGCGACATCTCGCCTCCCAGCACGAGGACGGCGGGATCCACGGCGAGCACGAGCGCCGCGGCCCCGGTGGCCAGGTCTCGGGCGTAGCCGCGCATGCAGGCCACCGCCTCGGCGTCCCCGTCGCGCGCGGCCTGCACGACCCAGGCGATGCGCTCCCGCTCGTCCTCCAGCTCCGGCAGACGCGGGTGCGCGGTCAGGTCCCGGATGGCGCGCTCCCACCGCAGGATCTTGAGCCCTCCGATCTCCCCCGCTGCTCCTGCCGACCCCTCGATCACCCTGCCCTGGCTCATGATCGCCGCGCCGGTGCGCCGGCCGGTGAGGATGTGGACGACGTCGGAGAACCCGACCGCCTGACCGTGCTGCGCCTCGGCCAGCAGCGCGAGCTTGCAGCTGTTGCCGACCCGCACCGGGCACGTGAAGTTCGCCCTCAGGCGCGTGACCAGGTCGACCTCGTGCCACTGGGGCAGCGGCGTGTAGAAGGGCGTGCGCCCCGAGTCGTCGACCGCCCCGGCGACGGCGACGGTCAGGGCGTGCACGCCGTCGGCCCGCACCCGCGCCTGCGCGAGCGCCTCGGCGATGAGGCGGTCCAGGACCTCGAGCCGGGCCGACGACTCCAGGTCGGCCTCCACGTCCTGGGAGCGCTGGGCCAGCGCCGTTCCCGCCAGGTCCGCGAGCAGGACCTCGACGCGGTGCACGTCGACGTCCGCGCCCAGGACGACGGCGCCCTGGGCGCGGAACCGGTATCGACGGGCGGGGCGCCCGCCGGTCGTGCCCGTGACCGCCTCGAGGGTGGTGATCCAGCCCAGCTCGTGGAGGTTGGCCAGGGCGGCGTTGACACTGGTGCGGGACAGGCCGCAGTGCTCGGCGATCTCGGTGGCAGTGGCCTCCCCGTCATCAATGAGCCAGTGGAGGATGCGCAGAGAGTTGATCTCCCGGATTCGCTCGGGGCCAACTCCCATCCTGCCTGTCACCGTGTCCTCCGTCCGTGGGCGCTAGGGCCACGGTAGCGGGTTTCCACAGAGACGTGCGCTAAGAGAATACTGCATGTTTACTCGCTTCGTCAAGAGCATTGACAAACTTTTGTCGGGATGCGACTTTATCCACGGTGGGTCGAATTGACGCACTCACGGCTCCGGCAGCGCGGTCGGGGCGTCGGGCGGAGAGAGGCGGCAGTGATCGTGACGGCGTCGACGACGGCCTCCGCGAGCGGGTTCACTTTCCGGGCCCTGGACGAGGAGGAGGCGCGCGAGTACCGCAGCCAATCGCGGGCAGTGCTCGACAGGGCGATCCGACGCCGTTTCACGGCCGTGCCCCGGACCCTCCTCACGTCGACCGAGTACCTCAGCAAGCAGACGCGGTCCCTGCTCGGCACGTACCCCGTGGTCGCTTCCACCTGCCATTCGATCCGCGGGAACCTGGACGAGTCGGTCCTGCTCGACTGGGTCATCATCGACGAGTCCTCTCAAGTCGTCATCCCCGAGGGCATAGCGGCGCTGAGCAAGGCCCGCAACGCCGTCATCGTCGGGGACGAGAAACAACTGGGCCCCGTCCTGACGGGGTGGAAGGACAGCCACCGCGAGCCGCCGGATCCCCGTTACGACGTGCGGTCCTTGTCGCTCCTGAGGTCCGTCAAGGCGCTCGACGAAGTGGCCGGGATCCCGCGCACCCTCCTCAGAGAGCACTACCGGTGCCGTCCGGCCATCATCGAGTTCTGCAACCGCATGTACTACGACGGCCAGCTCATCGCGATGACGGATCCGTCCGACGCCCGGGAAACGCCCATGCGCGTCGTGCGCGCCGCTCCGGGCAACCACGCGCGCCGCCTGCCCCGTGGCCGGTACTCCCAGCGGGAGATCGACATCATCGCCCAGTTGGAGGATCTGCGACTGCTGGACCGCGGCGTCACGACAGAGGACAAAGACGAGTCGGGGGACTACGTGCTCGGGATCGTGACCCCCTACCGGGAGCAGGCGAACCGCGTGGGCGCGCGGGTGCGGCAGGAATCGGAGGGCAGTGGGCACGCGAGGTGGCTCGCGGAAACGGCCCACAAGTTCCAAGGCCGCGGCGCGGGCACGATCGTGTTCTCCACGGTGCTGAACTCCGACGACACCGACGGCGGGGATTCGGGGTACTACGACGACTCGCGGATCACGAACGTCGCTGTTTCACGGGCGAAGGACCGGGTCGTCGTCGTGACCGCCCACGCAGGGGTGCGCCACAGCCGCAATGTGACCGCGCTGCTTGACTACATCACCATGCTGGATCCCGAGCAGGTCGTCGAATCCGACATCGTGTCAGTGTTCGATGTCCTCTACGCCCACTACTCGGACGCTGTGCGCCAGTACGCGCACAGCAAATGGCACGGCCCCAGCCGCTTCCCCTCGGAGAACATCATCGACACGCTCCTGGGGAACGTCCTCGCCGAGACGCGCTACGCGCGCCTGGGCTACCAGTTCCAGGTGCATCTGCGCGACGTGCTGCCGCACGCGCGCCGTCTCAACGAGGAGCAACGGCAGTTCGTCTGGCACGGCAGCGCCCTCGACTTCGGAGTGTTCTCCACGGTCACGCACAAACTGGTCCTGGGCATCGAGGTCGACGGGTTCCGCTACCACGAGGGCGACCCCGCCCAGCGTCGCCGCGATGCCTTGAAGGACCAGGTGATGCGGGCCTACGGCGTGCCCGTTCTGCGGCTGCCGACGAACGGCTCCAATGAGGAGGCGAGGATCCGGGCCGCGCTTGACGCTGTGGAGCAGGACCCCTTCCCCCCACGGTTCGCGTGAGGGGACCGTGGGGATCGGGCGCGCCCCGCCAGGCGCCCGCCCCGCGCTCCGCGGGGGAGGAACGCTGTCCCGGTTGCATCCAGGCGGCGCGGTCGGGGCGCCCCACGCGCCTTCCAAGGCGTCTCCGGCTCTTCGGTCCCGGTTTTCACGAATGCCGCTGAGAATCTGTACGAATGCTACTGTCCGTCACCATCCCCGCTTGTCAGTTCCGGTGCCGACAATGTGCGCACCTGTGCGCCATCCGCGCTGACTGCAGAAACGCTGAGTGTCTTCGTGGAGTTCTCGGTTAGCGATGACACTGACCGTACAGTCACAAGGAGACGAGACTCCATGGAGGCGACTGTGTCATTGTAAGTCTTCACACTCTTCTCCAAAGCCTTGCCCAGCTTATCCAAGTGTTGCGCCACATTAGCCATGCGCTCGTAGAGCCTGCGTCCCAGGACAATGATCTCATCCGCCTGATCGTTGATCGCTGTGTGCGCCCACGCGCTCGCGCATGTGCGTGCTAACGCAAGAAGGGTGACAGGTGAGGAAAGAGCAACACCCTGGGAAAAACCGTGTTCCAACAGTGTGGGATCCGCGTGCAGAGCTGCTGACAGTGCTGCCTCAGAGGGGATGAAGAGGACAACCAACGCGGGGGATTTCCCAAGTGCGCGAGCGTAATCGCGCTTCGCGAGGGCATCGATATGTGCTCGCAGGGCCTTCGCGTGGCCCGCGAAGTGCTCGCGGCGCTCGCGTTCCGCATCCTCTCCTGCGCCGACAACAGCGCAGGCCCGCAGGTAGGAATCCATAGGGGCTTTCGCGTCGAGCGCGAGGAACCCTTCACCAGGTAGGTGGATCGTGACATCCGGCCGCGAACGGCGATTGCCTGAAGAAACTGCATAGGTCTCCCGGCCGTCGCGTTCCTGAACGACGGCGCCGATTGAGCGTTGCTCGGAAAAATCCACGTGCGGCATCATGCCGGAAACCTCGAGGATGCGGGCGAGCTCCACTTCGCCCCATGTGCCGCGCGCGCTGCGTGAACGCAGGGCGCCTTCCAGCGATGCGGTCATCTGGGCGAGGTCGGTCTCACGCTGGGCTGTGGCCCGCAGCTGCTCGGAGAGCTCTCCGCGTTGTGCGGCCTCGCGTTGGGCGTCGGCGCGCAACTGCTCTGCGAGAGCGTTGTGCTGATCGGCGCGCTGCCGCTCCATTGTTTCAACGCGTACACCCATTTGTTCTAACTGCGTGCGGATGGGTGAAAGCGCAGCAACGATGGCATTCTCTCTCGCCGCGGCGGCTTCAGCTGATTGGGTGCGTGCCTGCCACTGTGCGACCTCGGCGCGCAGCGCAGTGATTTGATCTGCGTTCTGTTGAATCGTAGAGCCTCGTTGGGCGACCACTCCGACATATCCGAGCACTGCGCCGATAATGATACCGATTACGAGGAAGGGGATGGAAGACATCATGCCAGAAGTGTAAGTGCCAACACTTCGTCTGGGTTTTACGTGATGGGCGTGTGGTGAACTTATTGTTCAATTGGTACATATTATTTAATCGCAGACTATAGCTAATGGACTTTGTTCGCACGTTAACGAGATGTTCGAGGGAAGAAGCTGTCAGTACAAGAACAGGGCGCATTCCGTGCGCATTCGAGTCGACGAGGTGCTTGGGTCGTGAAACAGCTTCAGTGTTCCACGGTCTGTTTCACGCGCTGTGCCTCTCGCTGCGGCCACGCGGATGCAGGACGACGACTCGAACGCAGAGCCCGTCAAGCCTCGAAGCGATCCTGCCCCGCGGTCCCGCCGGGGGCGGCGCGATGCAGCACCGGCGCAAACTCACAGCCCCACAACAACCCGTGTCTCCGTGCGGGCGGCGCGATGGCTCCGCGACCCGCCTCGCACGGTCCCGCCCCGCCTCACAGCGACGCGCGCGCCCGTGTGCGGCGCACGCCCATGGCGACTGAGAGGAGGGCCAAGGCGAAGAGGGCGCAGATCCCGCAGTCGG
>ERZ772917.1098-NODE-1098-length-16701-cov-8.490809_pt1 | contig 16701 bp, 27 predicted proteins | sample MGYA00511187_ERZ772917 | MGnify/ENA primary metagenome ERZ772917 (study PRJEB29015, sample SAMEA2737925) | human oral metagenome | biome: human oral; feature: human-associated habitat; material: dental | place: China | collected 2012 ... | reverse complement strand
ACAAAAAAGCCCTCAACTTTTTGCAAGTTCGGGCTTTTTTGTAGAAATTAAACTATTTTTAAAATACGATTTCTAAAGAGTGCTAAATATCATTAATTCGAAATTTAAGTGTAGAATAAATTGACTTAACTTTAATTAGATGTCAACAAAGTGCAAACACTTTAATGATAACTATATATTTTATATACTGTTATTTTATATCTCATCCACTGCCTCTTTTAACTTTTTAAGATTTTTATGAACATAAACTTCTGATGTAGTTTTATAGCTAGAATGTCCTATCATTTTTATAACTGCATCTTTATCTGCAACATTATCTGATAGAAGTGTAGCAAAAGTATGTCTAGTATCATGTAAACTATGATATGATAACCCCATATCTCTAAACAATATTCTAAAATGGTTATCAAAAGAATCATAATCATACTCTAAACCATCATATCTTTGCCATAAAAATGTATCCTTACTAAAATATCTATTCTTGAATAAATCCAATATTTTGTCTGCAATAGGGACTTTTCTAACTCCAGCTTTACTCTTAGATTTTTCAACTTCAAAATAAAAATCTTTTAAATAAATATTTTTTCTATTTACTTTTAATAGTTCTCCTATTCTTAATCCTGTATAACATAAGATTAAAATTATATCTATTATTTTGTACTTATCTATTTCATAATTATATAGATTATTCCAAAGTGCTTGTAACTCTTCTTTACTGAATGGTCTTTCTCTATCTCCTGTCTTTTTTCCTTTTTCTTGAACTGGTAGTTTTAAAAACTTAGCATAGTTCTTAGTAGCCATATCATTTAGAATAGCAAAGTCCCAGATATTAGACCAGAAACTTCTTAATAATCTTAATGTGCTATTAGTTAGATCCAAACTATAAAAAATATTTTGTAACATAATACCATTGATTTTAGCTATTTCTAATCCACATAACTTTTTACTTCTTTTAAAATTAATTTCATAGTTAGTTTTTGTTCCATCTTTTACATCTTCTTTTGATTTTATCCACAGTTGATAAATTTGTTCAAAAGTTATCCCTTTTTCTTTCTTTTTATTAATTTTAACATCAGTGTTTTCTAGCATTTCAATATTATTTGTAAACATAGCTAGTTTATAAGTTTCTGCTTCTTTTTGAGTTTTAAAACAAGCTATAAAATCTCTCTTATATCTCTTTTCTTCTATACTATAATATTTAGGACCTAATAAAGCCCAAGGTTTTCTTCTGTTTCCAGATAGTTTAAAAACAGTTCCCATTCCGTTTGCTGCTCTCATAAAAAAATCACACTCCTTTATTTGCATAATAAAAATGAGTGTGATATAATCTTAATATCTGAATTACAAAGAGTACCACACTCTTGAGCCTTTTAGTTGCTGCCAACAACTGAGAGGCTTTTTTTGTTAATAATTTATTTTTTATTGGGATATAATTCTAATTGTAAATTAAAAAGCTCTTTCTCTTTTGTTTTTAAATTTATTTCTTCGCTAAAAGCTATATTAAAATTTTTATCAAAATCTTCATTATTTTTAGATAAAGCCATAACTCCTAATAATTTAGATATATAATGATCTAATTGTGGCAATCCTATATCCGTTGTTAAAAATTGATGATGTCTATTTTTTCTATAAGATTTGTGATTTTTTGTTATAATAGGATTAATGGTTTCAATTTCTTTAATAACTGCTTCTGGAAAAAGATCGTAAACATATTTCTTAGTAAAAGTTCCAACCCAGCCAGGTCTTTTAGAAGAATTTTCATCATATTTCCAACCATATAATCTAAAAATTTCTTTATAAAATTTGTTAGGAAATCTTTTTTGCCATTTCAATAAATCCTCACTTATATAAGATTTTAAAAGTTCTTGTAATGCTTGTGCTTGCCTATCATTTTGAAATCCAGTGGCTTCATCAATTAAAGCTGTTATACCAACTTTGGCTAAAGCTCTAATTAATATCATAGATCTTACATAAATTTTGTATTGAGAAGTTGTTAAAACTTTATCTTCAAAAGCACTTATATACAATTCACATATAAGAGGAATAATTTCAGCATTATATCCAGTAGCTACTTTTCCATTTGTATGATAATACTCTACTGGTTTTGATTTTAAATATAATTCTTCACTTACATAAGGAAGAAGATTTCTAGCTCCAATAACAGATGGTAAATCTTCAAGTCTTTTTTCACCTTTTCTTGGTCTATCAAATGATAAAAACAGACCTCCTTGTGAAATTATTCTTGTTCCGTTTTCTAATACAGCACAAGGAATTTCTTTATCGCCTAAATTTAAATACCCTCTATGAGTAGCCTTATAAATTTTTTCCATATACATCACTCCTTTTTTATGGTCATATGACTATCATAGTTTACAATTCTTTGCTGATTTTGTCAATATAGATAGGTCCTATATTTTTTTATTGCTAATAAATAAAAAATATATTATTGATTCTTTTTTTGGTCCATAAAAAATTATCTGTTTTCTTCACTCTTCTCATTTAAAATTTTATTTATACTATCTATAATTTTTTCTAATAAAATAGAAACACTTTCGGCTATTTCAAAAAATGTAAAATTTTCTTCTTGTTGATTTTTTTCTTTATACCCGTCATATATTTTTTTTATTTCTTCAATTTCTTCAAGAGAAACTAAAAGACTAATATTATAATTTTTACTCACCTGGCTTAATTTTTCATCAAATTCTTCTTTTGATATTTTCTTTAAATTAGAAAGCCAATGATTATAAAAAGGATTTAAATGTTTTTTATTGAAATTCTCACAAGTTTGAAGTCCTTCATAAAATCCTTTAATATAAAATATATGCTCTTTAGGTATATTAAAATTTATTTCAATGTTCTTCTTGTTGTTAATAAAAAATAATATTTTCTTTTTATTATTATTATCTAATTCTTTTTTAATAGAAATATTAGTAATAATATAACATTTTTCTACTGTCACTATATTAGGTAAAATATGAAAAAGTTCTTCATCATAATAACAATATAATTCTTTCATTTCTTACTCCCCCAACCTTTCCCTAATCTTTTTAACAGTTCTCTTCCCAGCAACTCCATCAGGAGTTAAACCATTATCCCTTTGAAACTCTGCAATAGCATTATTTCCATTATAGCCAAGAGCAGCTAAATTCTTTTTAATTTCTGCTTTAGACATTGTTTTATTATTTTTTGTAGTTTTTGGACTTTCATAAGGGCATACTCCATTTGGGTGGTCGTGGGCAGGATAACCGTGATGATAATGATATCCGCCATTCTTTCTGTCATGGTGTCCTCCATTTGCATCTGTTCTCCCTGGATGTGAAAATGCTAATAATGATAGCAAAATAAATAATGTAAATAGTTTTTTCTTCATAAAATTTCTCCCTTTTTTTATTTAAAAATCAAGTAATTACACCAAATATAATTTATAATCTTTTGTATTTCATCATCATTGTCACAATCTTTATAATTAGCTTGTAAAAATATAGTAGCAAATAAATTAGCTTGGGTTTCTTCCCTTGAGCCTTTAAATGCTTCTATTTTACTAAACTGTCTTATAGAATCATCATGAAATTCATAATGTCCAAATTCATGAGCTATAACAAAATCTTTTTCAAAATTTGAAATGTTTGAATTGACAAAAATAACATTATCAACTGATAAACCCCTAATACTACTATCTAAATCTACATATTTTAATATAATTCCTTTATCTCTTATTAAATTATATATATTTCCATATTCTCTGCGAAGTTTTAGAGCAGCTTCTATAATGAATTTTGAAGTCATTATACATCACTTTTTCCTTTGTGATATTAATACTTCTGCATAAGCTGTTGCTAATGTTTCTTTATCTTTATCAGAAATATCATTACCCTCATTCATAAACATTACTGTTGACATATTGTTAAATTTTTCAAGTTTTGCTAATTCTTCATCAGTTAATTTAGAAAAAATATTATTTTCTTTTTTTTGAGATTTATCTTCTTCCCAATCATATTTTAAACCAGCTTGATATCTATTTTTAATATCACTTCTTCCCATAAGATAATCCATATCTACATTAAAATAATCGCATATTTCTTGTAGTATTTTGGGTCTAGGAATTCTTTCTCCTCTTTCCCACATGCTGACAGTGCTAAGTCCTACATTGAATATTTTAGCCATTTTTTCTTGCGTTAATTCTTTTTCATTTCTTAAACTAAGAATTCTATCTTTTATATCAGCCATTTAAAATCACCTCTTAAAAGTATTATACACTATTCGTGGAAAAATTCAAGAAAAATTTTCACAAAAAGTGTTGACAAAGATTTTGTAATGTGATAGTATTAGTTATCTTCACAAAAAGTGAAGTTATATTTTGAAAATTGGAGGTGAATAAAATGACAATTGGAGAAAAATTAAAAAAATTAAGAGGAAAAAAAACTCAATCAGAGTTATCAAAAGAACTTGGAATTCTGCCAAGTGCATATTCTAATTATGAAAATGATTATAGAGTACCAAATGATGAAGTAAAGAAAAAAATAGCAACATATTATAAAAAAACGGTGGATGAAATATTTTTTTAAAAATTAACTTCACTTTAAGTGAAAATAAAAGGAGGTGGAGGAGATAGGACTTTTTATAACTTTCATAATTATAACAAGTTTAGGTTATATTTCAGAATGTAAGGAAAAAAGTAAAAGAAAATACATTATCAATTTTATTAGTTTGGGTATTCTTCTTCTTTATGCTCTTTATCTTTATAAGTAATGCTTATTTAATTGAAGAAAATTAAAAAATAAATAGTTAAGGAGGTGAAGAATATAGAAAAATGAAATTTTTTATAAAAAGTATAGTTATACCTTGTATTACTTCATTAATAACATTTTATTTGATAGCAAAAATTATAAGCTAAAAAAGATTATAAGTTTTAGTTATCCAGTAAGTTAATAGAGTAGTAATAACTGAAACAATTATAGGACAGAAAATGTTTTGAAGAATTGATTTAAAAAATTCTTGTCTAATCGCTTTTCTTTTATTAATTGATTCACGCATATGATTTTGGATAAATGATTTACCTAAATCAGTTAAATAATAAATATCAAGTTTTATTGAGTTGGCCATACCATTTTCATCTTCTGTATATTCATACAAAGACTCAATATAATTAGTATTTTCAATAGGAAATCTAAAACCATGACTTGAAATATTATACTCTTTTTCTTCTAAATAGCTCATTCTAAAAGAAGTAGAAAATTGATTTTCAGGAAAAGTTGTTAAAATCTTATCTTTGGATACTTTGCCAAATTGATTAATAAATTTAAGAATTTCAATATCAATTTCTTCTAACATAAAATAAACACCTCACAAATAATTTTTATTAAATTATAACATAGTGGAGGAAATAAAAGGAGTGTGGTATATGCAAGATTTATATTTTAAAAATGAGGAAACAAGAATTATATTTGGACTTGCAGAACTTGAAGGTAAAGCTCAACTAGATTTACTAGGGATAGATTCAAGCTATTACCTTAATAGACAAAAAGCTAAACAATGGTACACAGAAACAAAAGAGAATTTAAGAGGTTCTACACATCCAAAATTAGAAACAGCATTAGCAAATTTGGAAAAATTATATAAGGGTATGAAATAAGGAGGATTAAAAATGAACTGTAAAGAATTTAAAAGACTATTAGGAAAAATACAATTTCCACCAACTGCAAAACTTGTAGATGTAGTAAATTTAATGAAAGAATATCAAAAGTTAGAGGCTAAAAATGGAATTTAAAAAGGCAACTTTAAAAGAAGTTATAGCTTATAAGTTTAAATGGTTAATAAAAATTATTGATGGTGCATTTAAAGGGTTAGAAAGGTTAATGAAGGAGGTTAAATTATGGAAGAAATAGTAATTAAAACAAACTATACAGGGCGAGTACTTAAAATAGTACATAAAGGGGTATTTAAAAATCACACATTTGTTGTAACACATACAGATGATGGTTTTTATAACTGGTATTGTGGATATGTAGAAGTAAAAGAGGGACATCCTTATTTTAATAAAAATTACGAGGAATTAAACAACATTGATTGTCATGGTGGATTAACTTACAGTGGAAAAAGATTTGAAGAGGATAACAATTTCTATATAGGTTTTGACACTAACCATTTTAATAGTAATCCTTGTAACAACTTAGCTTTTGTAGAAAATGAATGTATGAACATAATAGAGCAATTAATTAAGTTAAAAAATTAAAAGGAGGGATAAAATGGCAAATTACAAAATAACAGTAGATGAAGCAGTAGCTCTATCAGATGGCGAATTAAACAAAGATGATGTTTATAGTTTAATTCAAGCTAATGAAGTTCCAGGTTGTATTTATGTGAAAAAGAATAAAGAAAAAGAAAGAGGAAAATATGTAATATTAAAACCTCACTGGTTAAACTTTTTAGCAGGGAAAAGTTATAAAAAAATAAAAACATCTAATAGCACCGACCAAAGTTTATTAGATGTTTAGGTTAAAAGTAAGTAGTTAATCTACTTGCTTGAATTATATATTAAAAAATTAATAAATTCAAGGAGAAAATTATGACAGTTAAAGAATTAAGAGAAGAAGCAAAAAGTTTAGGGTTAGTAGGATATAGCAAATTAAATAAAGCAGATTTAGAACAATTAATAAGTGTTACTAAATCAGAAGTAATAGAAATGACAAAAGAAGAGTTTGAAACTTCTGTAACAGCAAATACTGAAAATACAAAAGTTCTTGGTTATGATAATGAAGATGATTGGCATGAACTTAGAGCAAAAAGAATAGGTGGAAGTGACATAGGGGCAATAATTGGAGTAAATCCTTATAAATCAATAGTTGATGTTTATGTAGATAAAACAGAAGGTAGCAATTTCAAAGGTAATGAACTAACACATTGGGGGCATATGTTAGAGGGAACTATTTTAAAAGAGTTCTCCAATAAGCATAAAGAACTAATTGTATATGAAGTTCCTTACTCAGTTGTAAATGATTTTTTAATTGCTAATTTAGATGGAGCATTAAAAGATAAAGAAACAGGAGATTATGGAGTTTTAGAAATAAAAACCACATCTCTTTGGAATAAAAAAGACTGGGAAGATGATGTAATACCTCAGTATTATTATGCACAGGTGCAGCATTATCTTATGCTTACAGGTTATAAATTTGCATATATAGCTGTACTAATTGGAGGACAGCAATATAAGGAATTTAAGATAGAGAGAAGCGAGGAAGATATAAATTTAATTAGAAATAAAGCTATTGAATTTTATCAAGAAAATTTATTAAAAAAGATTCCTCCAATGCCAGATGGTTCAGATGCTTACATGAATTATTTAAAACAAAAAGCATTAGAAATAGAAAATAATGAAGTTATAGAGTTTGCAGACTTAGAAGAAAAAGCTGCAAAAATTAAAGAGTTAAGTAAAGAAATTAATTCTTTAAAAAAAGAACAGGATCTATTAAAAGAAGAGATAATGTTGGAACTTATAAATAATGGCACTCAAAAGGGAGTTGCAGGAAAATTTAAATTTAATATACAAACTAGAAAAACACCAGATTTTGAGGCAATGGCAAAAGAAAACTCGGAACTAATGGAACAATATAAAGAATTAGAAAGTAAACATCAAAAAACATCAAAATTTTTAATGGTTAGATAATAAAGGAGAGTAGATAAAATGGGAACAACAACAGCAAAAAATAGCTTAACAGCAAATAATGGAACAACAGCAGTAGCAGAAAAAAAGGGAAAAACAATATTTGATGTAATACAAGCAGGAGCAAAACAATTTGCAACAGCACTACCGAAGCACATTAATAGTGATAGATTTGTAAGAATAGCAATAACAACTATAAGACAAAATCCAAAGTTGGCACAATGCAATCTGGAAAGCCTGTTAGGAGCATTAATGGTATCCGCTCAACTTGGGTTAGAACCAGGAGTATTAGGGCAATGTTATTTAATCCCTTATGGAAGAGAATGCCAATTCCAAATTGGATATAAAGGGATGATAGAGTTATTGAGAAGAAGTGGGCAATTAAAGGACATCTATGCCTACTCTGTATATGAAAATGATGAATTTGAAATGACTTATGGCTTAGATAGAGATTTAAAACATAAACCAAACTTACAAAACAAAGGAAACTTTATAGGTTGCTACTGTGTAGCAGTTTTAAAAGATGATGCAAGAGCATTTGAATATATGACAAAAGAGGAAATAGAAGCACATGGAAAGAAGTTTTCTAAAACTTATGGTAATGGACCTTGGAAAACAGATTTTGAAGCTATGGCACATAAGACAGTTGTTAAGAAAATGCTTAAATGGTTGCCAGTTTCTGTGGAATTTTTGGAAATGGCAAACAAGGATGAAAAAACATTTAAAGTTGCTGATGAAAAGACTGGTGAGACAGAAGAAGTTATAGTATTAGATGATGGAATGGTTGTCAATGGAGAAACTGGAGAAATTATAGAAGAACCAAAAGAAGAATATAAAAAAGGTTCTTATGATGACACAATAGCTCAAAATTTATTTGAGAAAAATGACTAGGAGGCAACTATGAATGAAATAATAACTGAAAAAAAAGATAAAATAACAAGTTTAGAAATAGTAACAGAAATAAATAAATTTAGAAAAGAAGAAGGAAATAAAAATGAATTAAGACATGATAATTTATTACAAATTATCAGAGATGAATTTTCTGAAGAAATCTCACTCCTAAAAATTCAGGAGTCAACTTATAAAAATGATAGAGGCAGAGAATACCCAATGTTTATTTTAAGTCTTAATCAAGCTAAGCAAATATTGATGAGAGAAAGTAAATTTGTTAGAAAAGCAATGATTAACTATATAGAAAAATTAGAAGAAAAAATAAAAAATCCATTTGCTAACTTATCTATACAACAAATGATGATAGCAACTTTACAAGAACAAGAAAAGATTGTAGACAGAGTAGAAGTCTTAGAAAATAAAGTTGACAATGAAATAAGAGTTGATAATGGAGAACAAAGAAAAATACAAAGAGCAGTTGCAACAAGAGTATATCAAAGATTGGATATTGTTCCAGAATTAACAGAAGATAAAAAATATATGTTCCAAGCTATATATAGAGATTTAAAAGATAGATTTGGAGTAGCAAGTTACAGAGATATTAAAAGAAAAGATTTAAGAGATTGTTTAGAATATGTTTCTGCATGGATAGAACCAGCAGACCTAAGAAGCAAATAGGAATGGCACAAAGGAGGTAGAGGAGCTTGGAAGAAAAAGAACCTTATTTCCAAGTTCCTAAAAGCCTTTTTAGGTTGAGGCGGAATGGTGGAATAAGTTTAACAGCATTTGATATATATATCTTAATGATGGATAGATATAAAATTTCTTGTTTAAAAGAGAATATAAAAAGCTTTACAGATGCAGAAGGAGAAATTTATTTTGTGTATGCTTACAATTCTTTAATGGAAGATTTAAATATCAAAAAAAAGCATGGGATATCTAAAGCTATAGAGGAACTTGAGTCATTAGGTTTTATTAGAAGTAAAAAAGAACATGGTAAGGCTACCATATACTATTTAACTAGTGACCAAAAGGGAACTACTACTAGTGACCAAAAGGGAACTACTACTAGTGACCAAAAGGGAACCCTAATAATAATAAATAATAAGAATAATATTAATAAGAATAATACTAATAACAACAATAAAGAAAATGTTGCTGCTATCATAAGACAAGAAATTAAATTCTTGATAAGAACAAGAAATATAAAAATAGAGAATATTCTTAAACATTGTGGTGATATAAAAAGAATAAAACAGGTTTTTGAATATGCAGATAAAAATAAAAAAGGTGATGGATGGATTATAGCTTGTCTTAGAGATAACTACACTCTAAAACAAGAAGAAAATAATCAGGACAAGGAAAAAGACTATGACATAACAATAGATGAAGCATTAAAAAGGAGCAGAAAAAAGAGATGATAAAGACTATAAGTAAAATAGTTTCTGTTTCTGATATAAGAAATCTGGAAATTCCAGAGGAAGAAATAATATTAAATGAGCATTCAAAAATACTTGAAAGATGTGAAATTTGTAAGGAAGTTATTAAATATAAGACTAATAATTATGAATTTATGAGAGATTGTAAATGTATGAGGAAATACAGAGTTGAAGCCAAATTAAATAAATTCAAAAATTTATCAATAACTGATAGAAATTTTAAAAGTGATATTTTTATGAATGCAAAAATTAAAAAAAATGGAGCAGAAGCTGAATTATACAAGAAAATTAAAAATTATGTAAAAGGTTTTGATGAAGTTTTAAACTTAAATGATGGTTTATTGTTCAAGGGAAATTGTGGAACTGGTAAGACTTTCTTAGCTAATTGTATCTGTAATTTCTTAATTGATAAAGGTTATGCTGTTCTAAGTTTCAAACTTGCTGATTATTTAAGAGTTCTAAGAGAAGATTTTGAAAAGAAAACAGGGCTTGAAGGTAAGTTATTAGAAGCCATTAAAGAAGCTGATATGTTATTCATAGATGACTTGGGCAGTGAGAAATTATCTGAGGATTGGGGAAAAGAGAAACTTTGCTCATTGATAGATACAAGATACGGAGCAAGAAAACCTATTCTAATAACTACAAACCTTACAGCAACAGAAATGGTTGATTTTCTAAAATATAAAAACACAGATAAAATCTTAGATAGAATCAATCAAATGACTAAAACTTTTGATTTTACTTGGGAAACCAAAAGAAAACCAAATAAAAAAAGTTTTTGGGAAAATTAAAAAATTAAAATAATCGTTTAGAGACTGTTTTTAAGAGTTTTAAAATCAAAAACGATAAATTATACCATCAATGTATTAAAAATCGTTTTTTTACTATGTGGTAAAGCTAAAATTGATTTTAAAACTTATTTATAACCTCAAAAGCGAGTTAGAAAAAATTAAGGAGAAAATATATGATATTTATACCTGGAAATACTCCAAGTTCTAAAAATAGTAAAAGAATAATAACAATTACCAATAAAAAAACTGGGAAGAAAACAACAAGGTTAATAAATTCAGAAGTTACAGAAAAATATATTAAAAATTCAAAAGCAGACTGGATTTTAAATAAAAGAAACTTTCTAAAAATGTTAGAAGGTAAGGAAAAACCTTATAGAATAGAACTTTATTTTATTAGAGATAGCAGAAGAAAATTCGACTACATAAATGCTGCACAGATAGTGTTTGACCTAATGCAACATTATGATTATATAGAAGATGATGATTCTACCAATGTAATACCAGTTTTCAAAGGTTTTGAAGTTGATAAGGATAGAACTGGAGTTAAGATTGAAGTTCTGTAAACTAAGGAATACCGACTATTTCTATTTTGGAAATAGTCGGTAAAATCATTAATGATAGGAGGAAAATGAGTTTCAAAGAACATAATAATCGTGAAATTAGTAAAAAACTAGCTGAATACATAACAGGAATAGAATTAAGAAAGTATGTAGCTAAAAAAGTTAAAAAGTACATTAGCAAAGAAAATATAACAGTATTTGATGGTGCAGTAGGAAGTGGACAGTTAGAACAATTTGTTAATCCAGCAATGTTATATGGTGTAGATGTTCAAGAAAGCTCTATTAATTCTGCTAGAGAAAACTTTAAAAATAGTGAGCTAGAAATTAAAAGCTTCTTTGAATATGAGAAAGAAAATTTACTTGTAGACTGTGTTATTATGAATCCACCTTTCTCAATAAAATTCAAAGATTTATCAGAACTGGAACAAAAGAACATACAAAAGGAATTTTCTTGGAAAAAATCAGGTTGTGTTGATGATATATTTGTTCTAAAATCTTTAAAATATACTAAAAGATTTGGATTTTATATTTTGTTCCCTGGTGTAGGTTATAGAAAAACTGAGCAGCAATTCAGAAAACTTATAGGAAATAACTTAGCTGAGCTGAATAGAATAGATAATGCTTTTACAGACACAAATATATCTGTTTTGTTTATAGTTGTAGATAAAGAAAAAACTAATAACAAAGTCTTTAGAGAAATCTATGATTGTAAATTAGACAAGCAAATTTTAGAAGATGAATGGATTTTAGAAGATGATTGTTATTGGCAACAACCACAAGAAGAAAAAGAAGTAGAAGAAGTTGACATAAATACTTTAAATACTAAGGCTTCTGAATTATGGATAAGTGGAGTTCAAAAAAACTTAGAATTAGATTTATTTTTAGTTCAAGAATGTAATGCCAATATAGATATATTGGGAAATATTAAAAGACTAAAATCTATTTGTAAAGAATTTGAAAGGAAATTAAGATGTTGCAGAAATTACAAGAGTTCAATGAGTGTATTAGAGAAGCAATCGAAATTATTATCTCTATTCGAGGCTACACAGAGGTAAGGATATTTGATATTTTTGATATAAAGTACATGAGCAAAAAAGATATTTTTACAAAGAAAAATATAACATCAGATGGAAAGAACGCAATATTTTATGGAGATATTTCAAAAAAATATGATTGTTTTGCTCAAGAAATAATAAATAGAATAGATGATGAAAGCTATGAAAAAGCTACAAAAATAGAAAAAGAACAGATATTAGTAAATTTAGAAGATTTTGAGTATAAGGATGTTGGAAGATGTGTTTTGTATCAAAATAATATTCCTGCTGCAATAAATGGTAATGTTGCAATATTAACATTAAAAGATAGTTTTAAAGATATTATTGATTTAAGGTACATATCATTTTTTCTAAATTATAAAGATACAATTAGAAATTACATTTATCAAAAATCAGTTGGAGAAAAAGTAAAAAGATTATCTAAAATAGATTTTGAAAATATTTTAATAAATATCCTAAGTTTAGAAATTCAAAAACAAACTGTAGATAAATTTATAAATTTAAAAATTAAATTTGAACGAGACATAGAAGAAATTGAAAACAGAATAAAACTGATTGATGGACATTCTAAAGTATATATGGATCATATTTTTAAATTTTATTAGGAGGATAATATGGAAAATAAAAATATAGACAATGTAAATAATCCAAACCACTATAAACTTAGTTGTGGTATTGAGAGCATAGAAATAATTAAAAGAGTATTAGGAACACAAGGTTTTGTAGCTTTTTGTCTTGGGAATATTCTTAAATATTTAATAAGAGCACAAAAGAAAAATGGTAAAGAAGATTATAAGAAAGCAGCTAAATATCTGGAATGGGTTATAGAAAGAGAAAGCTATGAAAAATATGAAGTTATACAAATAGCTGATGTAGAAGATTTAGAAAGACAGTTAGGAATTGATTGGAGTCAAATAATTTCTGGAATAGCAAAAGACTTAAATATTCAAAAGGCTTTTGAATTAGATAGCATTTTTAGAAATATTTTTACTGAAAATTATGAAATGGCTAGGGATATTTTGGATGATTTTATTAAAGAATATGAGGAATAGTTTATGGCAACTAGAAAAAACTTAGATAATTTTTATAAAAAGACTCTAAAAAAGATATTGAGTTTTAGAGTTGATGAATTGACAATAGAAGAATTTACACAGGTTAAGAGATATTCTAAGAAGCTAGAAGTTTATAGATTTGTGAGGAGGAAGAATGATAAAAGTTTTAGAATTATTTGGGGGTATTGGAGCACCAAGAAAAGCACTTATAAATTTAGGAATATCTCATAAATCAATAGACTATGTTGAAATAGATGAAAAAGCAGTAAGAAGTTATAATGCAATGTTTCATGAGCTAGATGAAAGAAGACCAGATACAGTTGTGGATTGGAATTTGTGCCCTGATGTACTGATACATGGTAGTCCTTGTCAAGATTTCAGTATTGCAGGAAAACAAAATGGTGCAGATGCAGAAAGTAAAACAAGAAGTTCATTAATGTGGGAAACAATAAAAATAATAAAAAATATGGGAGTTTGGAAACCAAGAATTGTTATTTGGGAAAATGTTAAAAATGTATTATCTAAGCACATGATACATAACTTTAATAAGTATCTTGAAGAAATGGAAAAATTAGGTTATATAAATAAATTTGGTATTCTAAATGCTAAAGATTTTGGAATACCACAGCACCGTGAAAGGGTATTTACTATATCTATTCTTGGTGATAATAAATTTAATTTTTTAGCTTTAGAAAAAAAAGAAATGAAACATATAAAAGAATACTTGACAAATGATTATAGTAAAAAACACTTAGTCACTCAACCAAGTATGTTAAATAAAATAAATAAACCAGGAACATTTGGTTTATTTATAATTGATGACCACTGTAAAACTATAACAACTAAGCAACTTAGATGTCCAAATGCAGGGATTATAGATATAGGAAATGGACAGTATAGGTATTTAACAGAATTAGAATGTTGGAGATTAATGGGATTTGATGATGAAGATTTTAAAAAAGTAGCTAAACAACATAAATTAAATAAAGAACAAATGAATGGAGCTTTGTACAAACAAGCAGGTAATAGTATTTGCGTCCCTGTTTTAGAAGCAATTTTTAAAGAATTATTTAAGTAGTTTAAGAGGAGGAAGTAATGGAAAAAGAAAAGGTATTAGAGATAGAATTTCAAAAGGTTTGGGATAAATGGGCTTGGAGAATAGTTAAAAATGAAATTCCTTTTTCAGATAAATCCAAAGAAATAGAGTTTAATAATATAAAAATGAAAAAAGATAGAACAGAAACTATATTTATTTATGATTGTGTTTTTGACAAGTTTGAAAATATGGAAGATTATATATTAATAGATGACCAAGAAAAAACAGATTTAGAAAAATTTATAGATTATATTAATAAAAAATATAGAAAGAGATGGAGAGGCAAAAGAAGTGATAAATATTTCAGTATATTTGGAGATAGTGAAATTTCAGAAACTACAGATAACTATTTCCCAGAAGATCAAAGGAGATATGAGTGGGGAAATTACTTTAAAACTTTAGAAGAAGCAGAAAAAGTAAAAGCAGAACTAGACAAGTTTTGGGAAAAAGTGAGAAATGGAGAGATTGGAGGAGATAAATAATGAGTAAATATAAAGTTGGGTTTTTAGTAAATAGTAATGCTAATGCTTTTAGTACAACAGCAGAAGTTATAGATTTAATTAATGATTATAGTTATTCAGAAGAAGAAGCAAAAGAAATTATAGAAGATGAAAATAAACTAGATGATTTATTTAAAGAATGGTTGTGGGAAACTATTGAAACAAATTATAAAGTTTTAAAAACAGATCAAGAAACAGAGGAATGGAAAGGCTTAAATGATTAAAAATGGAGGTTGAAAATGTGGAAGTGTAAAGAATGTAGAGGAACTGATTTTGAAGCACATTTAGACAGTTCTATTTCATCAGGAATAATTTTAAGAAATAAAAATTTTGTTGTAGATAAAGATAATGTAATTGGTTTTGAATGTCAAAGTTGTAATTGTTATCACGAGAATATAGAAGAATTAGCTGATTGGGAGGAAGAAGATGAGAGAGATTAAATTTAGAGCTTGGCATAAAGAAAAAAAGATAATGGGAGAAGTGTTAGGTATAGATTTTCTCCATAAAGAAACATTTTTTTCAAACGGGGATGTTGATTGTTATGAACATACAGATTTTAAAGATATTGAACTTATGCAATACACAGGATTAAAAGATAAAAACAATAAGGAAATTTATGATGGAAATATTGTTAAATTTCTTAATGGTATTTTTGAAGTAATTTGGTGTAATGAAAAGGCTAGTTTTATGCTAAAAAATAAAGAGTATAAAGAATTTTTAAATTTTATTTATGAAAATAATAATGGAATGGAGATAGTTGGAAATATTTATGAAAACCCAGAATTATTAAAAGAAAATAACAACTAAAATTTATGGTCAGTATTGGTATTAAAAGAAAAATAAAGGAGTAGTTATGATTAAGAAATATATTAAAAAACCTATTGAAATAGAGGCTATACAATTAACAAAGGAAAATATAATTGAAGTCTTAAAATATGTTGGAGCATACAAATATCTTTATCTTGAAAAAGATGAAGATATAGTAAAAAGGATAATTGAAAAAGGTTACTTTGAATTTGAACTATATGATAATACTGATATGTATGAAAGTGTAGGATTTGGAGATTTTATAGTAAAAGATGAATATTCGGAATATAGAGTTTTTGGTGAAGATGAATTTAAAGAATTATATGAGGAAGTGAGATAATGGAAATTAAAAGACCTGAAACTTTTGAGGATATTTTAAATCTTCAAAAACATTTAGATAAAAACTTAAATAATGTTAGACCTAGATGTTTGAGAGATATTAAAATGTCTCTTATAGCTGAATGTGTTGAATTTAATGAGGAAACTCTTGAATCACACAAGACTTGGAAAAGTAAAGAATATAACAAATCTATGGAGCTGGAAGAACTTACAGATATTTATTTCTTTTTTGCACAAATGATTAATTTCAATGAAGATACTGTTAATAATTATGCAAGAATTAAACATCTTGTAGCAGTAGATTTTAATGGTTGGCAAATTAAAGATTATGGCTCACAGGTACTGCCAACATTGAATTTAATAGCTAACATCATTAATGACAATGTTTTATATTCTATTGATAATTTAATGGAGATGGCACAAAAGTTAGGATATACAAAAAATGATATCTTAAATTGCTACTGGGAAAAGTGGCAAAAGAATATGCAAAGAATTGGGAAGGAGTGGAATT
>ERZ772917.1097-NODE-1097-length-16701-cov-26.654812_pt1 | contig 16701 bp, 16 predicted proteins | sample MGYA00511187_ERZ772917 | MGnify/ENA primary metagenome ERZ772917 (study PRJEB29015, sample SAMEA2737925) | human oral metagenome | biome: human oral; feature: human-associated habitat; material: dental | place: China | collected 2012 ... | reverse complement strand
CGGGACGGACTCCGAACCCGCAGCCGTTGCGCCGACGTCAAGACACCCCGGCCGGAGTGTGACCTGGACCTTATCCTTACCCGGAGACAGCCCTTCGCGGAGAGAGTCTCTTTACGGACAGGACGGTTTCTCGACTGGTTGGGTGGATTTGTTCTGTGTCTCCCTAACGCAGGCGACCCCGACGGACCTGGTCAAGCAGCCTCCCGTAGCTCCTCTGGAAGCGCTCCCCCTCGACTCCCGGCGCGTCCGCAGCCCTCACGATACCGTGCTCGTCAGAGACGAGGAAGAACTCGTCGTAGCCCAACTCTCCGTTGTCAAGGTCATCGAGGAGGCTCTTGCTCCTCTCGACAGGAATGCCTAAGGTCCGTGCTAGGTCCTCAACAAGCGACGTCGCCCCCGAAGGTGCCGAGTCCTCAGGAATCCCCCAGACGAGGGTGCCCTCGCTCACGATCCAGACGCTTTCGGGCGAGACCCCCGTCACAAGACCCTCATACCAGGACTCCCTCGCACGCGCAATGAGCGCGGACGTCGAACGGCAGGCCAAGGGCTTATGGGGTCCCACCGTCATGGCCGCACGCCCACTCTCGTCGACGATGAGCATCAGCACGCCGTCTGGGTGCAGGGCACCGCCGTCTGCAAGCGTCCACTCGATGTGCTGCTTGGCCCAGGCGACAAGCGCCTTGTCCATCTCTCCGCTGTTGACGTGGCGACGCCCAAGGGCGCGAAGGTGTCGGTTCTCCAGGGGCAGACGGGCACCAGCAAGCCGCCAGCGGCAGACGAGCTCGGGTTTCCCAAGCTGGAACGCCCCGTCAGTCTGAGCTGCTCCCGTCCTCGCCACGGTATCCCCAGGTGCTCGCATCGCGCTAGCCTCACGCTCCCCATATGCCCGTCACATCCCCACCCGCGTCGATCCTCCGCATTCCCCCGAAGGCCGTGGGGCCAGATGACCGGACGATTATCACGACTTCCATCCTTTGCGCTCACAGAGACTCTACGCCTACTTCGGCGCTTTGCGCAAGCGTTGGTAAGAGGTCGACGCAACCGCCCCGCAGGCTGAGAGACATCGGGGGGCGGGTGGGAGTCGGCGCAACCCGGAGCAACCGCCCCACAGGCTGGCGGGCGGTTGCTCGAGCGCATTTGCCCAGTTGAGGCATTTTTCATAGTGCCCCGCAGCGTGGCGGGCGGTTTCCCGGTGGACGAGCTGTTGTCCCGCACCTCCCGCATCTCCCTGCCGCCCGGGCGGTTGCTCAGCGCCCCCCGGGCGGCATCCGGCGGGCGGGCAAGAGACTATCCCTCGCCCACCCGCAGGGACTACTCGGCAATATCCCCAGGCCTTGGGTCTTGCCTGTTCAAGACAACCATAAGGGAAACGCCAGCAACGAGCAAGACGATGGTCAGGGCCAGGATCGGAAGCTTGTCCGCCACCTCCTCGCCACTCAGCGGCACGCAGGTGGCAATCACCGAGAGGATAAGCAGGGCAACGGGCAGATACGTGATGACCTTGAGCACCGCGCCCTTACCAGGCACCTTGAAGGGGCGCCTGGTGTCAGGGTCAGACGCGCGCAGGCTCAAAAACGCCGGAAACATGGGCACGTAGGCAAGGAGCAGAAAGACGATCTGAGCGGCAAAGAGCACCCAGAAGTCAAAACCCGTGAAGACGGAGACGGCACAGAGTATCGAGGCGACGACTCCGTTGGTCAGAGAGGCGCCGTTGGGCATGCCGGTCTTGGGGTCCTTATGGCCCATGAAGCCAGGGAGGTTATGGTCCTCGGCGGACTTTGCGGCAACAGTGTTGACGCCAAGAGACCAGGACACCATATTGCCAATCAGCGTGAGCAGAAACACGACGCTCACGACGACAAAGATCGGCGACGCCGTACCGACCATCACGGACAGCGCGTCGGAGATGCCAGAGTCGACGGTAAGGTCGGCGACGGGAATGGCGACACCGATGCCGAAGGCCGAGACCAAATACACGACCGCGATGGCGGCACCGGCATAGACAATGGCCTGCGGGATCTGTCGCTGCGGCTCATCCATCTCGTCGGTATAGGTGGCGAGCACCTCAAAGCCCATGAAGTTGAACAGGATGATAGAGAGGTACGTGAGCGAGCTCGTGTCCGCGAGGTTGGGGAGGTAGGTACTAATATCTCCCGCGTTCGCGTTGCCATGCTGGCTCATGTACATGAAGCCGAGCACTCCAAGGGCGATTGCGATGCCAACCTTCAGGACGGCCCCCACGTTCACGAGCCATGCCGCGTCAGACGCCTTCGAGAAGCTCACGAAGACGACAGTCCAGATAAACGCAAGCTCTATGGCGAGCGATGGGACGCTCCCGAGCTGGATGCCCATCAGCGTCCCTATGGTGTCCGGAAACACCAGCGCGAGAGACGCCATCCACAGGGGGAAGTTCACCCAATAGGACCACGCGACAAAGCCCGCAACCCGCTTGCCAAAGGCGCGCTTCACCCAATCGTACACGCCGCCCTCATCGTCGGGGTAGGTAGACCCGAGCTCCGAGACGATCATACCGTAGGGCAAAAGGAACGTGATGATGAGCATGAGCCACCAGAAGTACTGCGAGTTTCCGATCGCCGCCGCAGGCGCTGCGGCCTCTGCCACGAATACGACGCAGATCATATTCAGAATAGCGTCAAGCAGGCTGAATCTCTTTGTACCAGCCATGGTTGTCCTTTCAAGCGGTGCGGAGGCGCCCTCCTCAGGGGCGCCCCCATCGTATGGAGCCGGGTTAGCCAACCTGGGGCGCAGGCTCCTGCTGCGTGATGCAGTGGATGTTCCCGCCGCCATAGACGACCTGGTCTGACTTGACGCCAACGACCGTGTAGCTACCCTCTCCCCACGTCTCGTCGTATATCCTCCGGAGGGTCTCTATGGCCAAGGCGTCATTCTCGTCGCCGTACTGAGGCGTGATGATGCCCTTGTTGGTCACGAGGTAGTTCATGTAGGAAGCGATAAGCGGCTCATCGGGCACACGAGGCTCAGCGTTCTCGTCGACGTCAATGGTGTCGCAGGCCTCTTGGGTCATGTAGAGCGGCTTGACGGGCATCGGAAGCTTGTATACCTTAAGCTTACGCCCCTTGGCGTCAGTCGCACCAGAAAGGATCTCGAAGGCGGCATGACACTCCCTATAGAAGGGGTAGTCGGGATCGTCAGTCCAGATGCAGGCCATGACACCGGGCGCGATGAAGGTCGCCACGTCATCGATATGCCCGTTGGTCTCGTCGGGATCGATGCCATCCTTGACCCAGATGATCTTCTCGACGTTCAGGTACTTGGCAAGCTGTTCATCCATATATCTGCGAAGTTCCTCGGACCACGGCTCAAGGTCGCTCACGCTGGCGTTCCTGCCCGGAGAGAGTAGACACATATCAGTGACGACACAGGTCCCCTCCCCGTCTACGGTGATGGAGCCGCCCTCAAGGATGAGGCTATCGGGACGGTAGCGACGAACGCCCGAGAACTCGGCCATCTTGAGGGCGATCTGCTCGTCCTTGTCCCAGGGGAAGTACAGGCCGTCGTAGAAGCCACCATAGGCGTTGAAGTGCCAGTGGTTGGCGCGAACCTCACCCGCATCGTTGATCACGTACGTGGCGCCGGTATCACGAAACCAGGCGTCATCGGTGGTCATCTCGAGGACGGTGACGCTCTCGTCCTGCTCGAAGACAGCCTTGGCATTGGCGTAGTCCGCCTGGTTGACGCACATGACAACGGGGGTGAACTTCGAGATGGCACGGGCGATGTCGGCATACTGCCTCTGTGCGGGCTTGGCGCCAAACGACCAGGTGTCGGTGCGGTGGGGCCAGCCCATCCAGACACGCCTCTGCGGCTCGAACTCGGCCGGCATGCGAAAGCCGTCGGCCCTGGGACTTGACTCTGACTCATGGATGGTACGCATACAAATGACCTCCTACGTTGTTGGATGGTATGCCGATGAGGACGCGTGACCCGGATGGCGTCTCTCTCTGCCATCGGCGAGGTCCCGCGACCCCTTATGCCTGAAGCTCGTCGGTCTTTCTGAGCGCGTCGTGTAGCTCGCGTTTCGCGGAGTAGCTTATGTTCTCGTCCGCCAAGGGTGTGCGATCTCCAAGGGCAGCGAGCAGTGCGCGTATGGAGTGCTTGCGATTCTCGGCCTCGACCCAGCAGAGCGAGCGCACAGGATCGTCCATGACCTCGTCTGTGACCTCCTCGCCGCGGGTGGCGGGAAGGCAGTGCATGAACTTTGAGTTGGGGCCAGCGAGGTTCATCATGTCCATGGTGACCTGGTAGGTGGGATAGAAGACGTCCATATAGGACTCCCCGCCCTCCTCCTGGTCGTACAAGCCGTACCACACGTCAGTATAGACGAAGTCGGCGCCCCTGATGCTCTCGATATCGTCGGAGATGACGATGGTCCCTCCCGACTCCTCGCAGTTGGCCTTGCCTATGGCCAGAAGGTCCACCTTGTCATCCACCTGGAGGCCACCGTCTGTGATCTGGTGACCCTTGGGTCCATACTGCACGAAGCGCATGCCGATCTTCGAGCAGATGAACATCAAGGAGACGCAGACCTGGGTGGCGTCGCCGATGAAGGCGAGCGTGCAGTCCTCCACGCGCTTGCCCGCAGGAAGGTGCTCGAGCATGGTCATGAGGTCGCCCATCTCCTGGGTCGGATGGTTGAACTCTGACATGCCGTTGATAACGGGCACGGCCGAGCCTGCGGCAAGGCCACGGACGTCGGCGTGACGGTTGACGCGCGCCATCAGGATATCGAGAAGCGACCCCATGACACGAGCGGTGTCGCCCAGAGACTCATGTCCGCCGAGCTGGATGGTACCGGGACCAAAGAACTGGGCGTGACCGCCGAGGTCGGTCATGGCGGTCTCGAAGGAGATACGTGTGCGGGTAGAGACCTGCTGGAAGATCATGCCGAGCGACTTGTTGCGAAGCAGATGGGGGTAGAAGCCGTCATGCTTGATGGCCTTCTTCATGGCAAGGCCAAGATCCTCGATGGCGAGTATCTGCTCCTTGGTGAAGTCGTTGCTGTCGATGAAGTCTTTGGGCATTGCCATGTTGCTTCCTTTCTCGTGTTGACACAGACACCTGATCTGCCCCGCCGAACATCCACTACATCCGCCGCTCTGGCGCGTCGCTCCTCGCGCGTCGCCCCATTGCCTATTGCCTGACCCTGGCGCATGCCCCCATCATGTCCCGACCGTGGGAGACGCGCGAGTTTATACGGGATGGTTTAGCGGTTCGGGCATCTAAACTTGCGTAAACCATGGGTTTGTCCTGCTCTGCAGGCTGCGTCACGCATGCGTGCCATTTTGGAGGCTTTTGGGGCCCTACGTGCCCATGCCGTTCGCGGGCATTTTCATACCGTTCGCTTCGCGAGGTGATCGCACCCGTCAACCCGTGACCCTAAGCTCAATCGTAGTCAGGGAGGCGTTTTACATGGCAAGGAGCTGGGGCCGCTCGCATCAAGCCCCCATCCATGCCCTACGGCAACAGAACATCGCAAGGTCAAGCAGAGGGGAGGTCGATGAGCGTGATCCTGTTCTTCTTCATCTATACGACGGCACTTCTCGTCATATGCATCATGGCGCTCTCGGTCTGTGGGGCGGCATTTCTCGTCTCCCACAGCAGGCGTTACATCTTACGTTCTCTCTTCTTCGTCTTCTACGCGCTGGAGCTTTCTTGGATCTTTGGCGCAGAGTGGATGGCGCAGCACGTCATCACCATCGACGAGAGCAACTACTACGCCATCGGCAACCCGTGGGTCGCCATCCCCATGGGCGCGGCGATCCTGGCCTGCTTCTGGGCGACCGCGCTCGACATGGTGGACATCCATGGTGTGCGCACTATCGTCCTGCCCACTGCGCTTGTCATGGCCGCACAGGCCGTCGTTCTGGCTGCCCTTCCCTATGGCCCGCTCCGACAATGGCTGTACTACAGCATGAGACAGGCCTTTCTTATCGGCTGTTTACTCTATGGCTTCCACCTCTATCGCAGCAGCAGCGATACGGCGTTTCGCCAGAGAATGGTCCAACACAGACAGCTGTTTGTCACCATTCTTGCCCTGACCTGCTGCATCCTGCTTGAAGACGTCTATGTGATCCTGCTTGCGCCTGTCCCAGACGCAAGCGGTAGTTTTGCGGGGCTGTTCCTCTCTACAAGGAACTTCAGCGAGAATGCCCTCATGGTCTACCTGGCCTGGTACGTCTGCAGGGAGGCAATCAGGGACCTGAGCCTACGCTACCTTGAGCCGCCCGCAAGCCAGCCGATGGACGACAAGGGGCGCGACTTACGAGGGCACATCGAGAGCCGCATACTCACCTTCGCGGCGCACCATGGGCTCTCGAGGCGCGAGCGCGAGGTGCTTGGCCTCGTCATGGAGGGGCGGACCAATCACGAGGTGGCAGGCACGCTCTACCTTGCCGAGGGGACCATCAAGGCGCACGTACACAACATCATGAAAAAGTGCGGGTGCTCGAGGCGAGAGGAGCTCCAGCGCGCCTTCTGGGCGAGTTAGTGAAGCCGACAGGAGGCGTCGGCGGGGGAGCGGGGGCCCGGTGGGGCCCGGAGCAACCGCCCCGCAGGCTGGCGGACGGTTGCTCGAGCATGTTTGCCCAGTTGAGGCATTTTTCATAGTGCCCCGCAGCGTGGCGGGCGGTTTCCCGGCGGCCGGGCGATTGCCCAGCGCCTCCCGGGCGGCATCCGGCGGACGAGCTGTTGTCCCGCGCCTCCCGGCCGGGCGGTTGCCCAGCGCTGCCTAACCGAGCCGAACGGGCGAACCAGTTGAAATTCCTATGCTGGCGAGAGGCAGCTTCCTTACCAAGGAGGAGCGACTTCGAGTCGGTTGAACGTAACGAACGATCTTTTTCCTTTAGGTACACGAGAATACTTTCTTTTCAATATATTCTCGTATACCATTAGAGACATGAAACTACGAGACACGCTCAACATACTGCAAAACTGGGACATTCGCGGGCGCTACGTGTTCCGCAAGTACGATCTCGCTATCGTGCTGGATGAGTCGGGCCGCACGCTCGACCAAACGCTTACGCGTCTCGTGAAGGCGGGCGTGCTCGAGCGGCCTGCACACGGCGTGTACCTGTTTGCGCACAGCAGGAACACAGGTCCCGCCACCATCGAGCACATCGCCCGCAACCTCCGACGCGGAGAGCTCACCTACGAGAGCCTCGAAAGCGCCCTGTCTCTTTACGGCGTAATCTCGCAGATCCCCGTCGACCGGATCACCCTCATGACCACCGGGCGGAGCGGCGAGTACCGTACGCCCCACGGCGTCATCGAGTTTACCCATACGAAGCAACCCATCGAAGCCATCGTGCCCGAACTCGTCGGGCGCGAGGGGCACGCGCTACCGCTGGCCTCCAAGCGGCTCGCCTACAAGAACCTCTGTTCAGTTCGACGTAACCTCGACCTCGTTGATGAAGGGGAGCTGCATGCCCAAGATTGACTTCAACGCCTATGCTACCCAACTCGCACGTACAAATGGTCGACAGACCATGGCGCCGGTTATCGAGAAGGAGCTGCTGCACTACGAAATCCTGCGCGCCATGGAGGAGGACGGCCTTCTGGGAGGCCTCGTGTTCCAAGGCGGCACATGCCTGCGACTCTGCTACGGCGCGTCGCGCTACAGTGAGGACCTCGACTTTGCGGGTGGCTTCGATTTCGACGCTGCCGACCTAGGGAAGCACTGATATTATATTTTATGTTGATAACGATCTGTGGACATGCAGATGCACTTACACTGTCGGTCATAGGGATGATGCTATTTTTAAGTTTAATCTTGAGAATCTGTTAGACTATCATCCGATAAATCGAGACTATTCAGCCAGTGAGTTATGTGAAAACTGTCCTATAGGTGGATACTGCTCTGGTGGTTGCGCCTTGTCCGCTATGAGTGATTTTGAGAGGCAGTGTGCTGAGGAACTCGACAATTTTGATTACTTGGTCTCCCACACACTTAAAGAGAGATTGTTGCAGCTTGCGCATAAAGGTGACGGGATCGTATGGGACAGCACTTCAATGTGCTTAAGCTAGCACTCTTCTTCAATAGTTGTATCTTCTATGCTCCTGTGGCTCTTTTGGTTCGGACCCAGCAAGGTATTAGCTATGGCGAGTTCTTTCTCCTGCAGGCCGTGCTTTCTGTAGGTGTACTTGCCCTCGAGCTTCCAAGCGGTTTTGTTGCCGATAAGATAGGTTACAGGAATACGCTCATAGGGGCGTTTACTGCCACCCTCGTCGCCCGTATCCTTATGCTTCACGCTAGGGACTTCTGGCTCTTTGGCGTGGAGGCGGTGGCGGAGGCGTGTGCCATCGCGCTGTCCTCAGGGTCCCTCGAAGGCTACCTTCTGAGCTGCAATCCCGGCAAGGATCAAGCTAGGCTCATGGCGGACGTGGGCAGGTACTCCACGGCGGGGTTTATTGCGAGTGTCCTGTCCTATATGTGGGCCTACACCATGGGCGGACTGCGCCTCCTGCTTGTACTGAGCGTGGCCAGTGCCGTGGCCGCACTGGCCTGCGGGTTGTTAATGCCACCCGAGCCACGCAAGACCTCTCGCGCCGAGCATGCGAACAGCCCAGGCTCCCCGCATGGGATTGCGCGGTTTGCCGGGCAGGTGGCGCGAAGCGCCGAGGCACGGGCCATTTTGCTCATGCTGGGGGCGCTATGCCTTGCGCGGCTCATGGTGAACTTTTTCTATGTCGATTGTCTGGTGCAGGAAGGCTTCCCCGAACAGTGGATGACTCCCATCATCCTTATCTACTCGGCGCTCGACCTACCGCTGCCGCGCTTGCTCAGCTGGATTGGAACGGACAATCGCATGAGGTGCGGATGGATGTGTTCTCTCGCGGTGGCAGTGGGGTGTCTCCTTGTCTTGTCGGCTGGGGCGGCGGCCCCTGCCGTTGGTGTCCTGGCGGCCATGGTCGTGCTCCCGCCGCTCCTGTCCCTTATGGGGTACCTCTTGTATGGGTGGCAGCAGACCTGGCTGCGACGGCGGGGCTACGGCGCTGATATTGCACTCTCGATCTCTGGGTTCAGCCTCCTGACCGACGCGATCGAGCTGGTATTTCTCCTTGTCACCAGCGTGGTTACGGTGGAGCGTTCAGCCCCCCTGTTTCTTGGGGTGGCCATGCTCGTCACTGTCACGGGTCTCATGGCTGGCACCCGACTCACACGCTGGCGAGACGGGCTTGACGGAGCAAGGCCATCTGTACCTTAAACTCTCGAGTGGAAGTACCGCCACGGGCCCTTCCCCACCACTGGAACATGCGTGAGGGCAGCGGTCGTCTTTGAGACGGGTGGACTTAGTGGTTAGTTAAGCCGTAATCTTTGGGTATAGCTGCTTAAGCTTCACTCTGGCGTCCGCGTTGGTGAACTGCCAGTCGACGCCGCCTCCCCGCGCGTCGCGGTCGTCCTCCCACGCCTCGCGGAGCCTGCAGAACGTGTCGTAGTCCGGCACCCGGGCGGGCAGGCCGTGCCCCATGAGCACGCCGATCCCTGTCTCCGCCATGTCCAGCCACGACCCGTGCCTCGGCGCGAGGTGGATCCCCGGGCGGTCGGCGAGCCGCCTCGCCTCCTCCGGCGGGAACGCCGCGCAGGGCGAGGCCGCGCCGTGGGTGTCGGGGTCGTCCGTCACGAGCACCACCCTCTCCGCGTCCGGGCGCGTCTCGTCGCAGATATGCCTGACGACCCGCGCGAACTCCTCCCTGCCCCTCCTCCTCGCCGGGATGGCGCGCCTCGTGTTCGCCAGCGGCCCGAGGGCCACGAGGACGTCCGCGACCCCGTTCCTGACGTACTGGCAGTCGCGCTTCCCGGGGCTGCCCGGCCGTGCCGGCAGGCCCTCGCGGAGCTCGCCGACGAGCTGGCGGGAGGACTCGCCGGGGCAGACGACCGGGCGGGCCGGGTCGTAGGGGCGCTCGCAGGCGGCGGGCACGTCCTCCATGGCCGCTACGAGCCCCGCCCCGTGCTCGGGGACGCACCACTCCCCGGCCACCCATGGGCGAGGCTCGTTTTTCTTGGCAGGTTGCCTACGGCGACGTGGCCGGGCCCGGCCGACTTCTCCGCGACGGGGCGAGGGGCCCGCCTGGCGTGGCCCTCGGGAGGGTCCGCGCGGGCCGGGGCCACGATCTTCGCCTCCGCCTCCCCGCCTGTCCTGACGCGGCTGGGCCTCTCGCGCCGCTTGCGGCGGATCGCGCGCCCCAGCCCCTCCCCGACGAGCCGCCGCCTGGCCGCGCGCACCGTCTGCGTCATCGAGTGGTAGGTCGCGGCGGCCTGGGCGTCGGTCATCCCGGGCCCCGCGTGCTCGCCCCTGTCGACCGCGAGCGGGATGTTCGCGTGCCTTGTCTGCGTGGCGGGCGCCCTTCCCCTGTCCACGACCGCCAGCAGGTCCTCCCTCTCGTCACCCGTCAGGGTCACCACGTACTTTACGTTTGCCATGCCTGCCACCTCCGAGGAGATGGTGGCACGCATCTCAACAATAGCAAAGATTACGACTTAACTAACCACTAGGGACATGCCAAACGTCCTGACCTACCGCTCCTCCTCCGGCACGTAGCCGTCCTCCCTGCAGAGCCCGTCGACCTCACCGACGCGTCTCACAAACTTGGGCCACACGTCGGGCCAAGTGAGATCGCCGAGGCGGAGGTCGACAGCGATGCGCGGCTCGCCCTCGTCGCCGACCTCCGCGGCCACGTCGGCCGTGCCGACCGTCCATGATATCTCGGGAAGGCACACGCCCGCCCAGATCTCGTCGTTCCCCTCGAACTGTTCCAGAGAGCTTGTCAGCTGACCTATCTTCATAGCCTCTTCCCCTTCCCGAGCATGAGCGCCTCCTCCATGCGGTGGCTGGCGCCGTCGAGCCCCACGAGCCTGTTGTGGCGCGCCATGCGGTCGATCATTGCGGCGGCGAGCTTGTCGTCGCCCAGCACGGTGCCCCACTTGCCGGACTCAATGTTGGTGGTGATGACGAGGCTGCGGCGCTCGTAGCAGTCGGAGACCACCTGGAAGAGCGCGCGGGAGCCGCCGACCGTGATGGGCACATACCCGAACTCATCGAGAGCCACCAGCCTTGCCTTGGATATGTCCCGCAGCCTCTCGTCGAGCCCGCCTTCCTGCGACGCCTCGTCCAGCATCATCGCCAGCGACGCCGTCCCGAGGAACCTGGTCTCTATGCCGGCCCCCGCCGCCGCGATGCCGGTGGCTATCGCGAGGTGCGACTTCCCCCGGCCCGTCTCGCCGCGGGACACGAAGCCCTCGGTGCGGTCGACGAACCCCAGGGGCCCCAGGTCGGGCGGCGCGTGGCCCTCGGGCATCGTCACCTTGGGGCAGTCGAGGCCGGCGAGCGGCCTCGCCTGCGGGAACCTCGCCCTGCGCATCATCCTCTCGCGCCTGCGGGCCCCGCGCAGCGCCAGTTCCCGCCCCATGAGCTCGTTGACCGCCCTGACCTGCGCCAGGGGCGCGTCAGCCAGGAAGCCGTCGATCGCCTCGGCGGAGAAGTACATGCGGCGCGCGTTCGCGCGCAGCAGGGACCTGGGCTCGCCCCTTGCCCCCGAAGCCGCGGCGCCCATCACACCACCACCTCGGGCGCGCGGCCGCACGCGGCGGGGCCGGCCGGCTCGTCGTAGGTTATCGGGCCCCCGGCCGCACTGGCGGCGGCCATCGCCACCGACGCCGCGCCCGGCCTGCCTGTGGCCCTGAGGGCCAGCTCGGCGGCCTGGACGGTGGCCTCCCAGCCGGAGGTGGCCCACTGGTCGCGCAGCAGCCTGCGCCCCGCGCGCAGGTCGTCCTTTCCCAGCGGGTCCATGTGCTCGCGCAGGTCGTCCGGAAGCGCGAGGTGCACCTTGCTGTTCTCCCATGCGCCGATGTGGCCGCAGGGCAGCCCCAGCTGGGACCCTGGGTCGGTGGTGTCCGTCGGCGCCTTGCCGTAGCTCCTCTCGTGGCCGCAGACGAAGGTCCCCTCGGAGTCGCAGGTGCCCGCCTTGGTGGCGCGCATCGCCGCGATCATGCGCTTGCCGGCATGCGCGGGCAGCGTCGAGCGCCAGTGCCTCCCGCCCGGCCGGGCCTTGCCCTTCTTGCCGGCCTTGGGCGTGAGGTATGTGACGCACTCGTACGGCTTTGCGGGCAGGCCGACGGGCGCGGCCTTGTCCTGCTCGAAGAGGCCTGTCTCGGGCACGTCCGGCTTGTAGTGGTCCTTCTCGGCCATCCTCAGGCACTTCTCCGGCAGGCGCGCATCGAGGTCGCCCATGTCCCAGACCTGCGGGACCGGGACGAAGATGCCACGGCGCTGGGTGCCTGCCTTATTTTCCACAGCCCCTTTCTCGTTTCCCGAATAGGGGTTGCAGAAGCGGCAGGGGAAGCCGTAGTGCGCGGCGAAGCCGGAGAAGGGCTCCGCGAGGCGAATGGTGTCGCAGACGCGGCGGACGGCGCCGGTGGCGTTGTCGAAGACGATCTTGGTGGGCACGCCGCCGATGAGCTCGAAGATGTTGCGCAGCGCCTGGCAGACGCACTCCGCGTTCTCGCCGGGGAAGACCTGGGCGATGCCCACGTTAGAGTGCGGGAACTCGAGCACGAGGTAGCTGAGGCGCACCCTCGCGGTCCTCACGTGGAGGCCGGCCTCGCCGAGGCCCGCCTGCGCCTCGCCGGCGGGCCACTCAAGGTCCATGTACCCCGCGGCATCGCGCTCGGCCCTGATCCTGGCCTTCTCCTCGGCCACGTAGCTGCGCACCGTCGGTTCGCCGATGTCCGCGCCGTACTCGTCCCGAAGGCGCTCCCAGACCCTGTGGGCGGTGTGGCGCTGCTTGCCCCGCCCCTTGAGGTCATCCTCCAGCCACCGGGCTGTCACGTCCGCGTACTGGTCGATCTTCCTGGGCCTGTGCCCCTTGACCGGCATTCTGGGTGAGAGGTCTCCCTCGGCTAGGTACTTGCACGCGGTGTCCCTGGACACGCCCGCCTTCCTGGCGATGGACGAGATGCCCTCGCCCTGCCGTCGTAGCTGTCGCATGGAATCGACTTGTGACATGCTGACCATCTCCCCTTCCGGACCCCCTTGGTCGAAAACCGAAGCACGACCAAGTCAGTCCACTTGTCGGTGGGTCAGCATGTCCCTTAGCGAAGTGTCGGAAACCCGCCAATCAAACTGTCGACTTTTACGTTAGCGAATACACCCGTGGCGTGGCGGCTCTGGGCGGTCGCCGCGCCGCAGCGGCTCGACCTCCCGTTCCCGCCCGGCTCACGGCCCGCAGTGCCCTTGTCGCGCCCGATCCGCCGGGCCATCTCGCCGGCCCCCTTCCGCTGGACGTGCATCGTGTGCATCGCGTCGCGCCCGCCGCGGGCAGGATGTGCGTGGTGGCGCACGGCCCCTCCGGCTCCCCCGTTGGCTCAGACGACCAACAAGGCACCCATCGGGCCGGCGCCACAACCTTTTGCAGGTGGCGCTATGTTGCGCTTAGAATGCTGATCTGCCCATCAAAATCCATTATCTTGGCGCAATCATTGACAATATTGGAGATTAGCGCTAGCGTATACTCCTTAATACCTGAGGTTGAGGGGGAGCTATGGGGATCAAGTCGATCAAACAGGTACTAACTAGCGTACCGAAACTGCTGCTGGCCGCCTTTGGGCTGGTAGCAGCCGTTGCGGTCCCCGTGATCGCCTATGCCTGGGGACCAGATAGGACAACGTTCACGATGGAGCATCCCGCTACCTACATCACGTTTGACTCTATCACTGATAACCCTAGAACCGGCGCCGAGCCTAACTTCCTACGGGTCAGCCGTGGCAACAACGAGGGCTATAGCGACACCATGACGATGGAGAAGGGTAAGACCTACTACATCCGCATGTACGTTCACAACAATGCCCAAGCCAAGCTTAATCTAGTGGCGACTAACGTCCGAGCCCAACTAGATCTACCTATCGGTGAGAATCAATGGAAGACTGGCTACGAAGTCAATGGTTACCTATGGTCAGACAACGCCAAGCCTAATGAAATCTGGGACAATATCGTCCTAAGAAGTAATGAGGCCTTCCACGTTAAAGTTCTGAGTGCCAAGTACTACAACAACATCCGCACCGAAGCCTCCGGTGGCTTTGACCTGAGCAACGAGCTCTTTACGGCAAAAGGTTCCGGTACTGGTGCTTTGCTTGGCTACCAACAGATGGATGGTGAGATCCCCGGCTGTCTAGAATACTCCGGCTATGTCCTGATCAAGTTCCAGCCAGTCTTCAAGGAGAGCACCTCCCCCACCCCGCCCGAAGGGATAGCCGTCCCCACTATCGAAGGAATAGCCGTCACCGCTATCGGCCTGGGTGCCCTAGCCGTCGCCCTCACTGCCTACATCCGCTCCAGGCAGTCGAGGTAGCCAGGAGGTCCGCTCCGCACACCTTAAAGCCCCCTAATAGGGGGCTTTAAGTCGGTGGCGCCGTATCTTCCGCACCTTCACAACCGCACGGCGCTGCCAGCCGCGCACAAGGTGGGCGCGGCCCCGCCGACGGTATGGCTTCGAGTCGCCGCAACCAGATGCCGCCTGACGAGGGGCCATGCGCGCCCAAAGGGGCCGCGATGACGTAAAGTTTCTTTCGCAAAAGCCTATGTTAGACGATATGGAGTGAGGTGACTGGGACTCACTCTGCAAGCGAAGGGTCCTCTTTGGGACGACGTGAGTTAGTCTTGTCACTGTCGGTGCAAGGCATGTCACATCGTGGGAGGTCCCAGCCATGCTCGATTCTACCTATATAGGCCTCGACGTGCACGCGCGATCCATCTGCGCCTCCGCCCTCGTCGTGGAGACCGGGGAGGTCGTGAGGTCGTCGTTCGGCTACGACGCCGATGCCGTCGCGAGGTGGCGCGAGAGGCTCCCCCGGCCCGTCAAGTGCGCCTGCGCGGCAGCCCTCCCGGGCGCGAGATAGGCGGTCTCTTAGGCCGACGCAGGCACCCCTGTCTCGACGGCGTCGCCGGCCGCGGGCATCCGGGCAAGGGGGACGTCTCCTCTCCCGTCCGCCTTCATGCAGCCGCCGGGCAAATCGTCTTTGAGGCCGCCCCGACGACGCATCGGCGGCCTCGAGCCCGCACCGCAGGTCGAGACCCGCTTTCATAGGCGCGCCTGACCGGCTGCGGCAGGGGCCTGCGCCGCTTGGCGACGGCGCCCGCATCGCGGCCGAGAGAGGGCCCTGTGCTTGCAAGCGAGTCCCGGCCACCTCACTCCATATCGTCTAACAGGGAGTCTATCTTTGTCTCCATCGGTTCTTCCCGTGGCACTTCTTGAACTTCCTGCCGCTGCCGCAGGGGCAGAGGTCGTTGCGGCCCACGCCCACGTAGGGGTCGGGGTCGTCAGCCTTGCGGTAGGCGGACGGCTTGGCCCCCCCGGGGCCGGGGGCCGCCTGCTTGGCGCCCCCATGGGCGGCAAGGCGCGCGGAGGCCCTGCCGGCCCGATTATTGGGATGTTTCAATCTTCTTCTTTTATATTCACACACCCATGTTCTATATCGTCAGGCGTGGGCGTGGCCTCAAGCCCGGGCGCCTGCCCCGCCGCCTCGTCGCCACGGCCGCCAGCCGCGGGGGGCTCGCCGCTCGCGCCGCCCTCGCGTCCTGGGCGTGGCCCCTCCTCCGGGCCAGCGGACGGGCGCCTAAACCTAAATCGCCTCTTCCGATCATGTACCTTCCGGGGGCGTGGCCCCTCCTCCGGGCCAGCGGACGGGCGCCCCTCGGATCCCTCGGGACGGCTGGCTGCCGAGGGCAGATCGCCCTCGCCACCGGCCGCTATCTCGATCCGCAGGATCGTGCGCAGGAGGTCCTCGTTAATGGTGTCCCTCAGCTTATGGAGGGCAGACTGCGCCTCGGTCTCATACTCACGCAGGGCTTCTTCGTTATCCAGCTTTCTCGAGCGGATATCCGCTTGGAGATGGTTCAGTGCCTGCAGATGGGCCGCCCAGCACTTATTAATGATACGGAGCATGGTTGATGCAACGACAGGCTGCTGCTGTTCGTCAGGCAGCGGCCTCATGACCTCCTCGTAGCAGTGGCGAAGGTACTCTTCGACTTGATCGGACACGTTATCCACGTTGGTGCTGCTCTTGATCCTAGGCATGTTTGTGCGGCCCGTGAGTCCCTTGGCCCACTTCTGCAAGTCTACCAGGCCCCATCTTTCCTCAAGATCGAACCCGCTTATAGTGCGAGTGACAGTATCGCTAATGACCGCATACACATCCACAGGGCCGCCGTCGAGGATCTTGTTGCGCTCCTCGTAGATCACCTGGCGCTGCCTGTCCATGACGTCGTCGTAGTCGAGGGCGTTCTTGCGCATGGCGAAGTTCATCTCCTTGACCTTGCGCTGGCCCCTCTCGACGGCCTTCGTGACCATCCTGGCCTGGGTGGGCATGTCCTCGGGCATGTCGTAGCGGGCCATCATGGCAGCTATCCTGTCCCCCCCGAGGAGGCGCCCGAGGTCGTCGTCGAGCGAGAGGTAGAACTGGGTCTCGCCGGGATCGCCCTGCCGGCCGCTCCGGCCGCGCAGCTGGTCGTCGATGCGACGGCTCTCGTGGCGCTCGGTGCCTATGACGCACAGGCCGCCTGCCTCGATGACGGCAGCGCGTTCTCGCTCCGTCATCCTCCTGGCGTACTGCCCGGCCTGCTCCGCCTGCCAGTCGAGGGCATCTTCAGGGTCCTCCACGCCCAGCTC
>ERZ772917.1096-NODE-1096-length-16702-cov-4.957770_pt1 | contig 16702 bp, 19 predicted proteins | sample MGYA00511187_ERZ772917 | MGnify/ENA primary metagenome ERZ772917 (study PRJEB29015, sample SAMEA2737925) | human oral metagenome | biome: human oral; feature: human-associated habitat; material: dental | place: China | collected 2012 ... | reverse complement strand
ATATGGGAATTACGGTATCTTTATCGATAGATTTTTAGTATACATTTTTAGTTGTTTTATTTATTACAATTTATAGTTATGGCATTAGAAGAAAAAAGAACAGATGCAAAGTATTTGGGCGTTTCCACAACAGGTACTTTCTTTGAAAGGTCCAAAGAAGAAAAAGACGGGTTTGAAAAGTATGTATCCGAAAAGACGGGTGCAGTGTCTTACAGAAAGAATTACACAGGCATCTCCGGCTATATTACGGGGATATACGAGAGAGAGATTGAGGTTGACTCTGCAAAGATTAAGATGTTCAATCTCGAAATAACAGACGAGGGAGAAAGGTATGTGGTATCAACCCCACTGCTTACAAGCAAGGGGTGGATGGACGGTATTGCGGCGTCTTTTATCAAAGCGTACAAAAATATCGACAAAACAAAAAAACTTCGATTCACCTGCAACAGAAAAGCAAACGAAAAAGGGTATGTAAACAAATACCTTTTTGTTTCAAGTGTCGACGGTAATTCGTCTTACAAACCTTTTTACACAAAAGATTCTCCGAACGGGATGCCTGATGGCGTAAAAAAGACTTTGATGGGGAAAGATGTTTGGGATTTTTCCGAACAAACAAATTTCTTGTATGAGAGATTTATTGAGTTTGCAGAGGATTTTAAAAACAACTACAAGCAGGATAACATGGAAAAGAGCGGAGGAGAAAGCGCTCCAATAGAAAATGTTGAAGAAACTCCTGCCCAAAAACAAGAACAACAGGCTTCCCCAAGCGCAGACAATGTCAAACAGGTGGATGCTCCGAAAGAAGTCGAAGATGATGATTTACCATTTTAAAATTTAAAGATATGGGATTTTTAGGATTAAGTCTAACAAAGAACTACAAACAAGTACAACGTCAACTTGACCTTCTCACAAAGAGCCAATGCGAAAGAGAACGTCTGTTCAAAATCGCTCATGAGAATGTCGAAGCGTTCAAAATTGAGAATAATGAACTTCAAAAGAAACTCGATTATTTTCAACAGGCCGGTCTTGATGTCATTGTAGCCAATCAAGGCGAAGAACTTGCCGAACTAAACGAAAAGGTCAAACAACTCGAATCGGAGAAGAAAGACCTCTTACAATACATCGGCAAGAAAGAAAAAGACCAGCAAAGCATGTCCGAAGCGATTAAAAAACTAACCATCGAACTTGCGGCCGAACGGGCCGCTTCTAAGGTGTCAGGGTCTGAAGAAAAAGAACATGAATGTTGTAAAGGTAATACGGAGAAACAATGTTGCGGGAAGAAGAACAAGAAAGCCAAGAGATAAAACAAAGGCCATGTAACATTTCAAGACTAAAGAAGCTGAAAGCCGAGCGACAAAGATGCGCTTATACTCTAAGGGCTATACTGTACGCCATGAGAGAGCCAATAAAGCCTATACTCGGAGAGTCAAGACTTCAAGAGATAAGGGATAAAAGGGCTTGTTTATGCGTCTTCCTTGTGGACATTGGTTTTACTCTAAGCTGTGTAGCTCACAACTTCAATAGGACACACGCCGCAATATACCACTTTGACAGGAATTTCAGAGGGTCTATAAAATACTCGAAAGAACTTCAAAGTATCATGCGTAAGATAGAAGAAGCATACGAAAAGATTCGTAATGACTTGCCAAAAATTAAGGGGGATTGATAGTCCCCCTTTCTTTTTAAAACACACTCAAAACCTGCCCTCGCTGAACCTGCCGTTGCCTGTTGTACGAAATGTGAATCCATGCTCCATTCTTCTCGTTGATGAGTTGATCGAATTTCAACTGAGACGAAATAATCTTTTTAATCAGTTCAAAATTCCCAGCCCTCGTGCCTGTCGTTATGTCGGCAGCCATCCCATACATATGCTGCGACGTCTTTGCACCTCCAATCGCCTCGTTCAGTTTTCTACTCCTAAATCCGCTGTTTACCGTTAACGGCTTTCCCCAAATCTTTCTTACCGGGTCAAGAACATTCTTTACAAGAGCCTTCATATTCTCGATAGACGCCTCGTCAGGGGTGTTGTCTATACCCTTTGACTTCGCCGTATCACTCTTCACCATCTCTTCGTATGTGAAGTATTCTCCAAGTTGTACCATAGTAAATATATTTAATGCTTAAAACAAATGCGACTTTGACAGGACTGTTAACAGCAAACTCGTAAAGAGTGACACAAACGACCAAATCTCCACCCAAAACATAATCCTTTTACGATCCATGATTAGTGAGGGTATTAATGGCAGCACAAACAGTAATGGTATAAACCAAACAGACGTAGAAAGGAATATCCAAAGAATTGCCATTACCATACACAAGATTGCAGCAGTAAAATGTATCGTTCTCTGAACAGTCTTAAATAAAGGAGCAGCCCCAACAAAACATAACGATGCCGCCGAAACGAATGGTATTACCTTTAAATGGTCTGGTGTTACATGAATCCATACAGGTAGGATTCCAAAGCATACCGCATAACAAAAGAAAGTAAAAGAATAAGAAAAGTCTCGATTCATTCCTTTATACCCCTTCCTCAACAAATAAAAAGATTCGGAAATACTCGAAGGAACTCCGTACATCAAACAAACGCATCCTACGTACATTATAAATACTATAAGTGCGGAATACATTAAACCTATCATCTCTATATCACTTTTAATTAATTGATACAAAAATAGCAATTATATTCATTGAATGTAATTGGAATAACAAATTATGAGAATATCAAAAAGCGTTTTAATTAGTACCGCTTAAATTGGGATACAATCATCCCTTAATCATCCACTTCTACCACCCTTTTCTTGCGTTTTTTTTGGGGACGCTATATAAAGGGATTTCGCGGTCTTTATGAAGCGGCAGGTATTGATAGGTGGCGTTTGTTTGTCGCCCGATATTTCTTCCAAAGATTTTTCTCTTTTAAATATCCGGCAATAATATCCGCCTTACGCCATCTCTCATGATCACGGTCGCCACACGAAAATAGCTGGGCGCACTCTGAAGGTTGTACGAGCCAAGCAAAGTCAACGACTGAAAACCATTTGACGATGCCCCGAAGTGATTCACGGCAGACCTCACCATCTTCCTCTTTAGGGAAGCAGGTAGGATCGAACGGGTATGCCTCGTCGTCGGAAATACGCTCACGCAGCACCAGAGCAGCAGAACTGTCGAATCCCATGAATTTGGAAACAATAGAGTAAGATAAAAGACGAAGGTCTTTGAGCAGGAACGGTACGTAGTCGCGTGTGGATTCCGATAAAGAATCACCCTTGCGCGTATCCCAAATCTTCAGATTATTACCTGCTTCAAGAAAAGAATCTCCGTAAACATCTCCATTAAATGGCATGTATTCCTCTTTTTTTATCTTAAACTCGTTGTATTCCGATAACTCGAAATTATCCATCAGTTCTGATAACTTGGAACGACTTTCTTCGTTGCCGTTGACAACATCCCGGAATAACGATAGTACGGAGATAGCATGTGTAACCTCTTCCAAATCCTCGATATAACGCGATTTTACATACGCATAAGATTTCTTGTCAAATCCCGATAAAAACAATATAAATATTTCTCTCATCAGATCATTGTATTTACGCCTATCCTCATCAGAAAATACGCGAACAAAATCATACGCATGCGCCCTACGCGTCAAAATACTCAAACGACGACGAACACGCTCCAACAAACTAATATCATCCTTATTCCCTCCTGTAGACAAAACACCATCCATGGCACGTCTAAAAGCCCTACCCTGAAGCGTATGTCCGACATCGCTGCCGTCAGAAAAAAGAAAAATGTGATCCCGACCCTTGCGATCGCCTACATAACCGTTAAACGTAGCAAATGCCTTGTTGAAGTCATCGAATGGAACATCAGAACTCGCATGGACATGCAGCAACTTGTTTATATTCGAAGTGTAAATGTTTTTCCGAGTGTTTAAAGTCTTTAAACGATCGTCTATCGCACGAATAACATCCGAACAATAAAAACGATTGCTTAACGCAAAATCAATGGAAGAATCATTCAATAACATATTTCTTACGATGTCTTCAGGCTTCGAACATTCTTGACGAAATCCCTTGGAGTAATCATCGTATGCAGCACGCTCCTCCGATTCTCTTAAATTTTGCAGCTCCTCAATGTAACATATCTCCTCAAACTCTTCATCACTCGTATACGTGGTCAATCGCTCCTTATAACCGAAAACAGGATTATAGCCGGTATGCTTCCGTGCTACCGGACGCTTGCCGTCTGACCCGATCTTGTAAAAGAACTTTTGACCCGGATGAAGATGATGGAATGTGTAGAAATTCGGAGCCTGACAGTAAACATTGTAAAAACGCTCACCATTCAAACTTTCACGAGTTGTGGCAACCATGAAGCACTTACCAATATGACCATTCGACCGGAACTCATTGATAAAGGCATCACAATGCTCAACAGTACCTGTGTAAACCTTACGACTGTCAAGACGCTTGGTTATCACCTTCGCATTATTTAACTCTAACCTGCGCTGACGGTTTTTACTTATCCCTGAACGTCTGCGAATAACATCTCTCGAAGCGGATACCTCCAACCTCTTTACACTCCCGTCGATAGCCCCCCCGTTACAGGAGTCCGCGGTTAAACCCTTTTTGCTTTGTACGTTGGAACTGTCATTAATAGTTCTTTCGTCACGATCGACAACGGCGCATTGAGACATACTCGAAGTGTACAAGATTAAATCTAAAACCTCTTCAGCAATGCGTCTAAGACCTTTAAAGTCACCAGACGCTAACAATATTTTTATTCTACTTAAATCAATTGGAATCGTTGTGTACAATGGATCATTTATATCCACTCCACTCTTTTTCTTTAATGCTCTTGCAAGTCTTGAACGGTTCTCTCTACTTACAACCAGCTTGTCAAAATCACCAGGTGAGATGTTCATATCGTTAACAAACAAACATCTTACGGAATACCCTGAATTGCCACTGCACGAAACAATACCGGTCCTGTGGTCTTTTATCGAGAACAAGTCCTTACCCGCATCACTTGAAAACATCTTATCGCAGGACGTTCTTGACATACCGAACTTTCTTGCCCTGATATTTTTGTCTGCATGTTTAATAAAGCCCTGTGAGCCTATAAGCATGATGTATATTCTCGTGATAGCTATGTTTCGTGGAATCGTCTTGAGGAAGTCGGTACTGATGGAAAAGAAATCACCGTGCTTTCTGCTGCATGGCTGGTAAATGGTGAGACCACGCTCCTTCTTGCGGGGGCTTTTCAACCTCGCTCTGACATCCACGCCTAATTGCTCTACAGCCTTATTAGATTGGATTTTTGATGTATGATTTTTTAATGTTGTCATAAACTAAAACCATCTAATTTTTGGCAAATATAGTGATAATATATCACGCGCGCAAATGTTTTTATGTTTTTCAAATCTTTTGTGTATAATACGTGTATAATTATTTCATTATTGTCACCCCTCCCTCCCGTGAGTTTTTGTCTTTTTTTTTATTTTTGTCTCATCTTGCGGGGAGTGTTTTTTCTTTTTATTGTCATAAGTTAAAATCTTCTAACTACTCCTTCGCGAGGTTGTTACTAATCTCCCGAAGTTGTGAAAACTGCGGGATTTTTTTTTGTTTCTGAAACTATTTTGCTATCTTTGCATCGTATTTAATTCATATATTTTACAATGGTCTGATAGATTTGCCATTGGGTCTATTTCAGACACGCCAGCAATCGGCGATCGGATAGATTAACGCCCGAAGATTGCGCTCTGGAGAAAGCGGAAAATTTCTCCACTCATATTTGAAGTTATATAGGCTACATTGTAATATGTGTTTCATAATTTAATAGGTTTTTTGTTTTAGAATTTGAGTGCGCACCGAATCGACAGTGATGTTAATTCGGTGTTTTTTTTGCCACACTCTTACCGCGTTCACAATTTTTAACTATATTATCTTGGACATGTTCCCAATATTTCGGAACTTTGTCGTTGTTGAAAACTTTATTATTAAAAGAAGAAAAATATGAATGTTACGTTAGTTAGGCCGTTGGGAGCAGACGGTAAAAAGATCGAAGGGGATTTGTCTATTCCGAAGAAAAGCGACCCGTCCGAGTTTGGGTATCCCGTTATTGCGAAGTCCTGCGAAGAGGTAAGGCCTGGTGTGTTTAAGTACGGGCTCGGTTATGGATTGAAATTCTTTAAACCGGATGGTATTGATATTTCTATACCGGGTTTTCAAATCTTCCCTGATGTGTTTATTTGCAGGCATGGGATGATTATGTGTGACTCCACCCGTATCATTAACGCCAATGACAACAAAGAGGTGTTTATATACTTTTATCATGTAATGAAAGAATTTCCTCCATACAAGGTTGGGGATGTTATTGGGAGGCTCGTCCTTACCGCAACAGTTCCTTTGCAGATAGAACAAGAACCTTCTCCAAAGGAATTGGAAAAGAAAAGGAAAGAAGAGGAAGAGTTGAGAAAGAAAAGAATGGGTCTTATTTAAAATGTGTTCTTTTATGAATCACAATATTGAGGAACTACGAAAACTTCCTATATATAAGGTGGAATTATCCGACTCAAAGACGGTACTATGCTTTAGTGTTAGTGATCTGGAGGATGCTTTTGAATCTGTTTTCTATGTATATAGAATAAGTGACGTACTTGGTCGCTCTTCTGATTCTTTTGCTGAAGAAAATATCTTTGTTAAAGATAATATCATTTATATCTCTGAAAAATTTGTATTACTTTATATTACAGTATTATTAAACGATATTGCTTTATACAACAATTCAAATTTTTTCATTGAAACGTTTGTTTTTTTGAGGTATATTTTGTTGCTATTTTGTCTAAAAACGGAAGAACAATGCGTAAATCTTTCATTCTGTTCTCCCATTATCAAAGGGAATGGTAATACAACCAATGTTCGAAAGTATGATGATGAATACTTAGAGAAAAATAAAAAACTTTTGATTATTTGTCCTTTAAACTTTGCTTTAAGTTATTTCGGCTTAAAAAATAATAGTAGTTTTCGCAATCTTTTGATAACGAAAGGTTTTTTACATCTTAGAGGGAAGTTTTTTTGTCATAAAGATTATGGTATAGGATCGGGAACGAATATCTACTTAAACAGCGTGGGCGTTGATAAATTTATTGATAATGTTAAGCGTTTTAGAGATTCGGTAGAATACATCCGTTTCCCGACGCCTATCAATTTTTTTAAAGAAAAACCCTTTTTTCTAAAGAGTCATATCCGTTAGTTCCCAGTGTTTTGGTTATTTGCTTAAAAAAAATGATGATGAAAAGATTGTCTGATATAGAGGTTTTCGGTTTCAAAAGAGAGAATGGGGATGATGTAAATGTTATTACATTGGAGTCCTTGTGTTTTGTTTCCTCTTTGAGTGAGGAGTTTTTCCATGAAATATTTTCCATGTGTGACAACTATGTTTTTTTTAAAGATAATTTCTTTGAGGTTGATGGTGTTGGACCTTGCGTTACGAAGCATATGGTAGAATTTTGCCTCTTTGCTCTTGGAAAGTACAATATATACCTTTCATCCCCATTCGTGGCTCAGAAGGCACTACATGGCTCTTTTGACGCCCTCCTTGTGTTTGCTGTTAGCGAAATTAGTGGAAAAAGTAAACATATCGAATGTATGGAGTGTGATATTATACCTATAGATCAAAGAAGTAATTCAAGTCTTTTTGAATTAAATTTTGATGAGTTTAAGTCTTGCTGTCTTGGAATCGCCGATATTATTCCATTTGCGAGGGATATTTCGCTTGCGGATCTTTTTCCTTTGCGAGGATATAAAGCGTTAATGATAGCGATGGATAGACTTGACTTCTTTACAGAAAAGAGTACGTTGTTAAATAATGACAAGGATGTTCTTGTTAAGTCTGAATTTGGATATGGGAGTAGAGACAACTTTTCTCTAAACATCAAAGGGCTTAGTTTGTTGATAGACTATGTGAACAGGAACAGTGATTTCTTCAAATCCTTAAAATAGTAAATCATGGCAGATTATAGACCTTTTGAAGAAATAGAGGCGGAGAAGTTCGCCAAATTGAATTTGTATTGGCAGCAGGGACGTGATGGACTTGAAGACAGACTCAGGTATATGACTAACGAAGAAATGTTCTTTCAGTATACCATAAATATGATTCGTGGTAGAAAATTCGGGCTGTTTGAGGCTGTGAGGTCGTCCGATTTCGTTCCTGACGAGTTTATATACTCCACACAATTAAAGGAAGAAGAAATAGATAAAGCACCTCGATTATTCTAAAAAAAAGAGGGGGATCGAAAGTCCCCCTTTTTCTTTTCAAAATCCACACCCATCATCAATCGGAGAGTTTAATATCTCATCCAATACATGCACCGGATACATTCTCACGCGACCGAATCTCGGATCAGGCGTACTGTCTGTCGTAACACCCATCCTCTTACACATCTTCGACGCCTTCTTTCCAATAGCGCTCGCTTGTTTATACGTAAGGGTAATACCATTCAAGGAGGCATATCCTACAATCGTAAAATAATCAGGCCTTGTTTCCGTTTTGACCTTGAGCTGCTCCACTTCTTTCTTAATTTCTTTGAGTTCGATTTGATTCTCCTTGATACTGTTTAGAGCAAGTTCGAAGAGTTGAAGAGAAGACATGTTGTCGCTGTTTTTCCTTTCATTCTCCAACTCCTCCCATCTGTCGATAATCTTTTCTCTTAATTTTGCGTCGTACCCGCTCGCAAGAATCAAACATCCCTTCTTTGTAAGATTGTAATATGGTCTTGGGTTGTTGTTAGCGTCTGTGTATGACCCCAATCCAAAATTGGATTCGGATACGCCTTGTTCTAAAATGGTTCTAATATCCCTCATTACATGAGAATGTGTTTTACCCGTCAACTCCGCAATTTGCAGATAACTCATTGTTTGGTGGAAGTTTCCACGTGTACTAATTAAATTGTTCATATTACTCGGCTCGAGGAAACCCCGAAGTCTTTAGATTCGGGGAGGAGTTAAGCCATCATTCCTTCTTTAGTTAAACTTAATATAATTATCTCTTTCAAATATTTGAATATACCAAATCTATTTTGTATCTTTGCGTTATGAAATTGACCTTGCAGATTAAATTGCTTCCAACAGATAAACAAGCCACAATACTGAAAAAGACATTCAGCGTTTTCAACGAGGCTTGCAACGCTATCTCCCGGATAGCGTGGGAACGTCATGTGTTCAAGCAATTCAGCCTGCATAAAGAAGTCTATTATGCCATCAAAGAAACGTATCACCTTTCTTCTCAGCTCGTTGTACGTGCAACGAGCAAGGTTGCTGACGCATACAAACTTAACAGGAAGAAACAGTGATATTTTAGAGAGTTTGGAGCTATCACTTATGATAGTCGCATACTTTCTTATAACGCTGCCATATCCGTCTGTTCTATTTCGCTTGTTGGAAGTCGTGAAAAGATAGCATATACTTGTTACCGCCCACAACTTATGCAATATGCGAAAGGTGAAGCTGACCTCGTTTATATCAATGACAAGTTCTATCTCTATCAAACAATAGATATTCCTGACGAGGAAGAAGAAGATGCTGAAAATTTTCTTGGTGTTGATATGGGTATTACGGACATTGTCTCTCTGTCCGATGGCACTAATATTTCTTCTGATAAAGTTAAATATATAAGAAATAGATACAATAAAGTGAGAGCTTCTATTCAGTCCAAAGGCACACGTAACTGCCATAAGTTGCTGAAACGGTTGAAAGGACGTGAAAGAAGGTTTGCTACTATTATCAATCATCGCATAAGCAAACAGCTCGTAGCGAAAGCAAAGGAGGAACACAAAGGCATTGCCGTTGAGGATTTGAAGAATATCCGATGGGGTATAAACTCTAAGAAACGGAACAAGACTTTCCGTAGAAGAAGCAACTCTTGGAGTTTCTACCAACTCCGTTCTTTTCTTGAATACAAGTGCAAAGCTGCTGGTATCAAGATTGTCGCCGTTCCTCCCGCCTACACCTCGCAGACCTGCCACGAGTGTGGCCACATTGGCGTTCGCAAAGGCAAGCACTTTCACTGTACACACTGTGGTAATGTCGCAGACGCAGACGTTAACGCTGCACTGAACATCGCCACATGGGGGTATGTAAACACCCATGAAAGATGGGAATTGTTGTCGTGTCCTATACATGATGACCTTTCTACGTCTAAAGCCCACAAGTCTTTAGCTTGTGGGTAGTTTACACTTTTTTGTTGTTAAATTTGACATTTCTATTTTGCTGTAAATTATCCTATTGATAGTGTTGAGTAGGTTTTATACATCAAAAATCTATATGTTTTTTGGACAAAACTTGGACTTTTAAGAATGTTTGTTAGAATTAAGCTGGGCTGACTTTTCAGCCGAGTAAATAATTTTCTTCACAGCTGTGAGTCTTTGCACATAGTCTTTGCTTTTCTTCTGTTTCCATAACTTCCATATAAAAAAATAAGCCACCCCATTTCTGAAGTGGCGAGCCTTAGTCTTTTCCACCTAAGGGCGATAATCTGATGCAAAGGTATGCCATTTGGATTTTATCTCCAAATATTTTTCAAGGGAAAAATCAATCAAATATATTGAGTTGTTGGTCTACGTTTAATTCTCTATCGAATTTGTTGTGTAAGAACATCCTTCCTTTTTCAGTCCATACAAGATAACTACTCGTGATAACAGAACCCTTTCCATTCTCAATCTTTTTTGTTCTCACTGCTGAATATCCTTTATCATCATACTTGGCAAACATCATCCACATTCCACTCTGTCGGTATATGATTTTCTTTTTGAATAGAAATTCCGAGAAAGCATTTGCTCCCATCCCAAATTCTTTTGCAACCTGTGTCATGGTGTATGTACTTTCGGACAGCAACACCTCATCAGTGTACTTAGCCTTCGGTGACATCTTTTCAATCTCTATATCTTTTTCCAAAATGACATTTTCTGCAATTTCGAGTTTTTTACTTTTCTCGTCAAGTCTCTTCTGGAGTATGTTAATTGCATGTAGTATCGCTTCATCATCATTTGACACCGTAGCGACACCATGCGTAAGCAATTCTTCTATCTTTTCAAGACATAGCAAGTGAAAGTCCACACTCAGCCATTGGGCGAACGATAGTGCAATTAGTCTGTTACCCCATGTACTTGGACTACTGCCTCCCCTAACAGTCGTAACTACCTGACTTACATCAATGTGAGATTTTCTCACTATGGCGTCAATTAGTTGATTAGTAGAGGGTAAGCGCAAAAAGTCTATGGGTTTCTTTCCAAACGCTTTTGCCATCTCTGTAAGATTAACCATCACATCTTTTTCTTTAAGTTCAAACGTAATGTTTGTTCCGTTGTACAATAAAATACTTGTACCATTGTTGAAGTCTTTCTCCATTTTATTACGTATTTAGTTAGACAATATATTATACAAAAAAAGTAGCAGTTGTCAACCACGATGTTCAAAAATGGAGATTCAACCCTGACGGATTATTTTTGTGGAGACAACTGCTGTATATGTTTAGCCTAAAAGAGGCGTTTATTCGCAAAAACTGTTTGCTTGCAGGGTAGAATTACTACCATTTTTGAACAATGCAAAGATACGATATGTTATTTTAATCGCAAAGCATTTTCTGTGAAAAATATCAATCGTTACACCAAGTGGCAAAAGATGGGGATAACCAACGAGCAAATTCAAGAGTTACATCTTCGTGCATCCAAGTTCCTCTATTGTCTCTATTTGCAACTTTCACTAAGTCAGACGGTGTAAGATTTCTTACACCGCTAAGTGCACTAACGAAGTCTTTGGTTTGCTGATTGTTTAACCAATGTGTAGCCCTTTTCCCAAAAGGTTTAGCCATTTCTGTCGCATTGACCATAACACCATCCCCTTTCTGAAAGGTGACAGGACTTCCATTGTGCTGGAAGATTTGATTTACTTTTTCTAACATTACGACAAAAAAAGAACCCCGCGTCTCTATGGCATAACGCGGGATTCTCAAAAAAATGTCAGAAAAAACAATTCGCCTATTCAATAGAGAAGGGACAGGCCGTATTACCTGCCCCTGTCCAATCTAAGAAGAAATCCCTAAAAGTCTCAAAGAAAAAGTTGTTACGTATGCAAAGATAAATCTTTCTTTTCATTCATTCCCATTACGTAGAAAACTCATTCCTCCACCTCGTCCGTAGACAAGTACCACTTAACTAATTTGGCAAAATCTTCTATGGTGTAAATAACCTTATAAAGATACCCCTCTCCCTCGGCTTTCTTTTGCCACATCTTTTGATTATCCGATTGTTTGTTCGTATCTACTTTCATTTCGATACATAGTGCGTGATACCCCCTTCTCGGCATAAAGAGTATAAGGTCGGACACACCAGCCACGACTCCCTCCGCTTTCATAATCTTGGCAGTTATGGCGTTTCTCTGTCCTCCATTAGGGACACTGAATAATAGTCCCTGATATTCTGGATAAATGGCGTTAAACCATCTCACACAGGCAATCTGGAGCGTACTTTCTTTGTGTCTTGGCCTACCCCCTCCCTTTTTTGATTTCTTTCCATCGGGGGTGGGGTCTGTATCACACTTTTCTCTCGTCCTATCCAATCCCACTCCCGGGAATTTATTCCTTTCGCTTTTCAGGAAGCAGTCATCCTTCCCGCATCCAACCCCTCGCACTTTCGCTCCACCTCTGGCGACCATCGCCCTCATCTCGTCTAAAGTCATATCGTCTTGTATAAGTTTTGCGTTGTCAAATATACAAATATACATCAAAACGGTATATCCGAAAAATCCGTCTGATATGCTCGTTTTTCAACCCTGTCAGGATGCCACCCCTCCCCATAGGGCGATGAAACCTTATCCCCATTATCGTTTATCCATATGTATCCCGTTTCGTCAGAGCCCCCCTCAGTCTGTTTTGTCTTGGCTTTCCTTGCACGTCGTTTAGTGGATTTTCTCTTTGTATGTTCTTGGTCAGAATCACCATCCTCTTCATTACGCATATTTCTTATGGAAACAGACAAACACTCACTCACGTTGTAACAACCTTCCGGGATATTGTCATGTTCTTCTTTCGACCTAAACACCTCTAAAACGTCACCACCCAACTTCCCCTTTATCTTATCGATTAAATGTCTGTCTTTTCTTACTATACAAACCTTTCGCCCCATCTCGACGCACTTTTCGACAAGGTAAATCGAATTTTCCCCGAGGTCTACAATAGCACCACCTTTATTGGAAAAAGCACGAATCATGTCTTTATAGAACATGTAAAGGCCAAGTCCCGTATCCGGATACATTTTTATGAACGGAAGAACACCACTGCCTATAGGCTCGAAGCCTTTATGGACACGCACGTACGCACCCTTATAATCAATCCATCTCTCGTCGCGTTCTCTATCTAATTTACTCTTTAATCCCAAATCGTGAAGAGAATGATTTCTGTATACAATCTCATCACCCGTGAGTTTTCTAAATACGGTGACAAGGCTTCCCTGTTTTGCAGGGAACTTGGAGTTTTTCATCTCGACTTTTGCCACACTGCAAACATCGTACCTCGTCATGACTTCTTTATTAAAGTATAAACCAACCCGTATATCATCCGCCGGTAAAACATTGTTAACGCAAATATACCCTCCGTCCCTCACAATAAGTATAGCGTTTAAAACAGAACGCCAATACGTATCTACAATAGACATCGCATCCGCTTGGCCTGCATCTTTAGGACAATCGGCAGGAACTCTGCAAAAAACCAAGTCAAATACACCGCGCTCTACACGATTCACAAACTCTTCCTCCGTGTCACACACAACAATGATTTTCGCTTCAAACCCCATAACTTTATTTCCTTTGATCGCCTTTTAACAGTGTTCGCTGTTTTTACCCAATCATCACTCCTTATTTTATGATGTGATACCCACAACCCGAAAAGTCAAACGTCAGCCTTATTATATAACACATCCCTGTCACAAAAACAGTAAAACATCCGATTACAGCTCATACAGAAATCCAATATGGTATCGCTTGGAGTAAAAAGAGATAAAATTCGCTCACCGCTGCTTGTATACTTTTGCATGGCGTGCAGAAACAATTCATCCACGTCGTTAGGCTTAGACCATAAAGATGAATATGTCAAAACATAACAATCAATTGGAATTAACCCCTCTTTCGTTTTCTTGAAAACAGAGTATTTTTGTTCCCTACACTTCTTGTTGTTTTGGTTGAAATTTAATGAGGAATAGAGAAGGCCGTCAAACTTACAACCACCGCTAATGGAATTAATCGGGATAACCTCTTCCGCAGCAATAGACTCCCTCGAAACAAAGGTGTCATTTGAACAAATGTAACCACCATCAACCACAAACGAAGCCAAACTTGAAAGATAAGAAACGTAGCCGTCGAAGTCAAGACCTTTCGGCTCACAAGAGCATACCAAATCAAATGGAACAAAATTCGGAGAAGACATATAACTGTTCGCCGACTTGTAAATGAACTCTACAAAACAACTTAAACTCATGACATTTTTTTTCTTGCAAAGATACAAAGCATATATTCAATCAACAAATATAAACCACATGAAATAACAACCCCACCACACACAGCAAAACAAATCAAAACAACCACCACATCAAATCATCAATCGCGCCGAAACACCAACAATAACACCCCACAAAGTAGAAACCCATATATAAGCCAAATAAAACCCTATATTAGACACCTTCTTTCATCTTTGATGGTATGTGTAGGTAAAATAAAGAAAACGCCCACAATCGAAGATAAAACACCTTACACAGATATCCCACATCATGGAATACCACAAATAGTAAAAAAAAGACGTTTAATAGAGTGCAACAAAAAGAACAACACACATCACTACACCTCTCGAACTCTTATGGAGTATTGATACGACATCTCTTATCCAATACAGAAAAGCTCCTATGTGTTTTACCTCAATCCCTCTTGAAATGATTCGACTCGATCTGACTTATGGAAGTACACACTTGGCATGATTAGACTCAACCCGATTTAATCTGACTTATGGAAGTGCACATCTGTTTTATTCGATTTGATATGATTTAATATAATGCGATGCGATGTGATGTGATGTGGTGTGATGTGATGTGATGTGATGTGATGTGATGTGATGTGATGTGATGTGATATAGAGAAGTACCCACCCTCCCCGTCCCACCCCTCCGGACTGGTCGTTTTTTCTGCATGGGGGGGGCAGCATTACGTCTACAACTACACACGTGACACGTATAGATATAAAACACTGATTTATAGCGACATATGTCTGCGGTAAACACATGTCATTGTATTAAGAGTTATTAACACTAATATTTTATGTAATCTATTGCTGTTCGGTATAATATCTGTATATTTGTACTGTGATCGTTGAGAGTTGAACGATCAGACGCGATGAAGCGATAATAGTAATTGCAAGTTGCAATATTATATCTAACGCGTCTAACTGTTCGCTGCGGCAGTGCCGGGTGGACTATGTTTAATTGAGGTATTTGAAATGTTTGAAAGTCGTTTTTTGTCATTTTTATTTAATACTGTAAAAGGTTAAAAGTTAAATAAAGAAAGACATAAAGCGGCGAAGGCGCGGCGGTAACGCTTCTGTTTGCTGTTCGGAATTGTAGCGAGCGGTAGCGCGAAGGGCCGAAAAAAGGGCGCGGCGTATAGGTTCTGAATAGGGCGGGGTGCGGGCGTACTGGCTGGATATATATAGCGTCTGTCTGGTGACTGCAGGTATAGAGACTGTAACGGGTTCGATTCTCGTAGACGCACAATAGACGCGCGCGGCGTATTCCGCGCAAAAAAAATCAAAAACAAAAAAAATATGGAAACAACAAAAAAAGCATACGTTGAAGAACGTATGCACGCATGGGAAAGTGCAGCTGAAAAACGCTGCACGAAAAACAATATTGATCTCGCGGCATATCTGCGAGACAATGAAGGAAGAAAAGCTGCTCAGTTTGCTGCAGAGTATGATAATAGCGTACTCTTTCAAAAAGAGTTTGAAGAACTATTGCGGCAGGGTATCCGCCCCTACTGCTTAAAGAAGGTGGTGTTTAGGCAGTCGGATGGCTATAAGACTGCAAGCGTGGCATCCGCCCCTTTCACGGGGGTGAAGCCAGCCCCTTATGGGGAACTGCTCGCGAACCTGCGCAAATACGAGGCCGCGCGCTTCGAACGTGCAGCAAAGCGTGGAACATTCGCGGATACAGTGTACTACTCGTTATGCAGCGACGTAGACGACCTTAATCCTTCGAAAGTGTTCGCGTTTGTGCTTGACGACGCGAAAATGCACCGCGTCGATACGGAAGGGATTGTGTTTAGTTCCATAACTGCGGCCCGCACGGGTGCACGGTTGGCGTACATTAACACCTGTACAGCCCACGCCGGGCGGAAGGCGGATGAGGTCGCGGAACAAGCGAAAGAATCGAAAATCGCTAAGACCGCCTAACCATGCAGCAACTTTCACGAAAAAAGCAGCGCCTTCTAAAAAAGCGCGCTGCCGCTTTTGAATCAGACCTTCGTAAAACGTACAAGGAAAGCACATCTGTGTACGCCTGCACGGGGTTGTCAAAGAGCTCATTCACCCACACCGCGCGCCCAAGCCATACCGCGTACAATAACGCCACGCGACAGGCGGCACATACCAAACCGCCTGTGCAGGGTCGG
>ERZ772917.1095-NODE-1095-length-16710-cov-6.978385_pt1 | contig 16710 bp, 15 predicted proteins | sample MGYA00511187_ERZ772917 | MGnify/ENA primary metagenome ERZ772917 (study PRJEB29015, sample SAMEA2737925) | human oral metagenome | biome: human oral; feature: human-associated habitat; material: dental | place: China | collected 2012 ... | reverse complement strand
AGCTGCTGGAGAAGCAGAAGGAGGGCAAGAAGCGCATGAAGGCCATCGGCCGCGTGGAGGTGCCCCAGGAGGCCTTCGTCGCGGCGCTGGGAGCCGACCAGCCCACCGGCAGGGACAAGAAGTAGCAGAAGGCGCGGCGGATCGGGGCGCCGGTGGCCGATCCGACCGCGGCGGGCCCCGACGGCGCCCGCGGATCAAGTGGAGGAACCATGACCGACCAGCAGATCGACGGCGTCCCGGTGACCTCGGGAACCTTGGAGACAGCCATGAGTGACGACGGCGCGAGCCTGGGCGACCTGTCCCTGGCGCGGGACCTGGGCCTGCCGCACGCCGGAGCCGACGGGCGGCACGCCGACGAGCCCTCGCCCTTCCACGACGGCGACCTGGTCGGGGTGCTCGGCCCGGTCTGCGTGGCGGCGCGCATGCGCCCCGACGCCGGCGAGGCGGGCGAGTCCGCCATCCGCAAGGCTGTAGTCGATGGAGCCGACGGGCCGGTCGAGGTCACCCGCACCGGCCTGGTCGGCGACGCCCACGGCGACCGGGCCCACCACGGCGGCGAGCTCAAGGCCCTCTACGTCATGGACGCGGCCGAGCAGGCGCACTGGAGCCGGGTGCTCGGCGGGATCGAGCCCGGGCAGCTGGGCGAGAACATCCTCATCGTCCCCGGCGCTCTCGGCGGCATCGACGACGTCGAGCTGGGCGCGATCCTCTCCCTCGGCGACCCGGCGGCTGGCGGAGTGCGGGTGCGCGTGACCGGCGTGCGCAACCCCTGCCCGACCTTCGCCCGCGGGGTGGGACGCGCGGACTGGGTCGAGGTCTTCTCGGCGAGGGCCCGGGTGGGCGTCTACCTGTCGGTCCTGTCCGAGGGCGCGGTGCGCTCCGGCGACGAGGTCCGGGTCGTCTCCTCCCCGGGCCACCGCGTGACCTGCACGCGCTGGTTCGCCCACCACGACCCGCGCGACGCCCAGGCGCTGCTGAACTCCGAGATCTTCGGGAACTGCGTCATCGCGCCCTACACCAAGAAGTACGTCCGGGCGGCCGCCCACGAGCAGGTCGGCTGAGGACCGAAGAGACGAACCATGCCCCAGAAGCACCCCACCCGGTCCCATGCCATCCGCTCCCGCGTGCGCTCCTTCTCCCGGGCCGGCGGACGCCTGACCGACGGTCAGGCGCGCGCCCTGGCGGAGTACGGCGGCCGCTACATCCTGGACATTCCGAGGGCCGACGCCATCCGGACCGTCGCCAGGTCCTTCCGCCTGGACCCCGAGGCGGCCTTCGCCCACACCGGCCAGAAGCGCCCGCTCATTGTCGAGGTCGGCTCCGGCGGTGGGGAGGCGATCCTCGCCCACGCCGCCGCGCACCCGGGCGTCGACCACCTGGCCGTCGAGGTGTGGGAGACCGCCATCGCCAAGCTCGTGCGGGGGTCGGCCGAGCTGGGCCTGCACAACCTGCGGGTCGCGCCCGCCGACGCCTCCCAGCTGCTCGCCACCGCCCTGCCCGTGGGCTCGGTGAGCGAGGTGTGGGTCTTCTTCCCCGACCCATGGCGCAAGCCCCGCCACCGCAAGCGGCGCCTGGTCAGCACGGCCTTCGCCGACTCCGTCGCCCGGGTGCTGCGCCCCGGAGGCGTGTGGCGGCTCGCCACCGACTGGGCGGACTACGCCTGGCAGATGCGCGACGTCCTCGAGGCGGTCTCCGCCCTGCCCGCGGGCATCGAGCCGGACATGACCGAGCCCTACTTCCGCTACGACGACGCCGGTGCCCGCCCCGAGCTGGGCGCCGAGACCGCCGTCGAAGGGAGCCTGGGCAACGGGCCGGACCCGGGGTCCCCGGCGGGCGTGCGCGGGGGCTGGTCGGAGCGCTTCGCCGGGCGGGCGATGACCCGCTTCGAGGACAAGGGAATCCGCGCCGGGCGCACCGTCCGGGACCTGTGCGCCGTGCGCACCAACATGCCGTGGCGTCCCGAGCTGCGCGAGCCGCTGCTCCAGGTCCTTCAGCGCGAGAGCGCCGAGCAGGACGCACGTGACGGAGCCGAGGAGAGGACCTTCCTGCGATGATGAGCACCACCACCGACCGCGCCGGGCGCACCCCCCGGCCGACCGCGAGGGAGGCGGCCCGTGACTAGCGTCGGCGTCCTGGCGGACAGGTTCTCACCGCTTCACTGCGGTCACGTCGCCGCCATCGTGCGCGCCTCGACCATGGTCGATGCGCTGCACGTCGTCGTGGCCACCGACGACGCCTGGGAGTGGGACCACCTCTACCGTGACGCGCGCCTGCACTTCTTCCCCTCCCGGTACCGGGAGCGGTGGCTGCGCGCCATCTTCCGCGACCACCCCCACATACGGGTCCACGCCGTGCACCACCCCTGCACGGGCGACGAGGCGGCCGACCGGGCCGAGGGGGCCCGTGCGATTATGCGGAGCGTGGGCGCCTCGATCACGCACGTGTTCTCCACCGGGGCCGAGGACGACGCCGCCTCCGAAGAGCTCTACCCCGGCGCCGAGCGCGCGCTGGTGGAGCCGGACCAACGGCTCCACCCGGTCTCCTCGGCCCGGATCCGCGCCGAGGGCGCCCTGCGCCACTGGGAGATGATGCCCACGGTCGTGCGCGCCTTCATGGTCAAGAAGGTCGTGCTCATGGGCCCGGAGTCCACCGGGAAGACGGTCCTGGCCCGCAACCTGGCCATGTACTACAACACCGAGTACGTCAGCGAGTACAAGCGGTCCCTGCTGGACCAGGTCGGGGACAACGACACCCTCCTGGAGGACTACCCGCGCATCGCCATGTCCCAGTACCTCGCGGTCTACGAGGCCCGGACGCGCGCCCGCAAGGTGCTGTTCGTGGACACCGAGGCCCTGGTCGCCCAGAACTACTCCGGGCTCTACGAGGGCTTCCACCAGCGCATCATCGACGAGATCGCCCGGCTGCAGGACTACGACCTGGTCCTCTACCTGTCGCCGGACGTGCCGTGGGTCGACGACGGGACCCGGGTCTTCGGCGAGGAGCGCGAGGAGGCTGACGCGGGGCTGCGCGCCCTGCTGGCCAAGCACGGCGTCGAGGTCGTGGAGGTCAACGGCTCCTTCGCGCGGCGCCTGGACATCGCCGTGAACGCGGTCGACCGGCTCCTCGAGGCAGAGTCCGCCGGGTCCGCCGGGTCCGTCCCCCGGTGAGCCCCGCCCAGCCCGATGGGGCGCCCCTGCCGGGCGCGGGGGAGCTGCCGGAACAGGTGCGGGCGGCGCCGCGCACCCCCGCAGGCGCTCCGGGGGAGGCGGGCGCCCGCCCGTTCTCGGTGTACCTGCACGTGCCGTACTGCCGGGTGCGGTGCGGGTACTGCGACTTCAACACCTACACGAACCTCTCCATGGGGGACGGGGCGTCGGCGTCGGACTACGCGAGCACCCTGGCCTGCGAGCTGCGCCTGGCTCGCGCCGCCATGGACCGGGCGGGTCTGCCCGAGCGGGCGGCGCGGACCGTGTTCCTGGGCGGGGGGACCCCGACCGTGCTGCCGGCCGGCGACCTGGCGCGCATGGTCGCTCTGGTGCGGCGGACCTGGGGCCTGGCCGAGGACGCGGAGGTGACGACGGAGGCCAACCCGGAGACCGTGGACGAGCGGTACCTGGGGACGCTGGCGGAGGCCGGCTTCACGCGGGTGTCCTTCGGCATGCAGTCGGCGGTGCCGCACGTGCTGAAGGTGCTGGACCGCACGCACCGGCCGGAGCGGGTGCCGCTGGTGGTCCGCTGGGCCCGCCGGGCGGGTCTGGCCACGAGCCTGGACCTCATCTACGGGGCGCCGGGGGAGTCGATGGAGGACTGGCGGCGGAGCCTGGAGGCGGCGGTGGAGATCGGCCCGGACCACCTGAGCGCCTACGCGCTGGTGATCGAGGAGGGCACGAGGATGTGGGCGCAGGTGCGCCGCGGCGAGCTGCCCATGCCTGAGGACGACGACGAGGCCGCGAAGTACGAGATGGCCGATGCCGCCCTGGCCGGGGCCGGCTACCGGTGGTACGAGATCTCCAACTGGGCCAGGCCGGGCCTCGAGTGCCGCCACAACAGGGCGTACTGGCGCGACTGGGACTGGTGGGGCGCGGGCCCGGGGGCGCACTCGCACCTGGGCGACGTGCGAATGTGGAACGTCAAGCACCCGGTGGCATGGGCCGGTCAGGTGCGCGACGGGCGGCTGCCGGTGGCCGGGCACGAGGCCGTCGACGCCGGGGCCCGCGCGCTGGAGCGGGTCATGCTTGGGATCCGGTTGCGCGAGGGAATGGATGTCGCCTCCTGGCCCCGGACGGGGGACGACGACGGCGCGCGCGAGGCGGAGCCGGACGGGCCGGCGGTCTGCCTGGAGCGCCTGCTGCCGGTGGTGACCGAGCTCGTCGCCGACGGCCTCCTGGACGCGGAGGCCGCCCTGAGCGGCCGCCTGGTGCTCACCCTGCGGGGCCGTCTCATGGCCGACGCCGTCACTCGGGCTCTCACAGAGATCTGATGGACCTGCTTCTCAAGTTGTCTTACAATGTCTTGCATTTCGCGAGGGAAGGGGTCTTATGGGCACGGCATCGATCACGCTGCGCCTGGATGCGCGGGAGAAGGCGATCATCCAGGACTACGCCTCGGCCTTCGGACAGAGCCTGTCCGAGTTCATGAGGACCGCCGCCCTGCAGCGCATCGAGGACGAGACGGATCTGCGGACATGGCATGAGGCGAAGGCCGAGCTCGACGCCGATCCGCAGGTGCGCACTGCGGACGAGATGGCCCGCAAGCACCTATGAGCCACCGGCTCCTGTACTCCCGGCGCGCCGACGAGCAGCTCTCCGCGCTCGACCCGGGAGCCGCCCGGGTCATCGTGGCGTGGATGAACAAGAACATTGACGGCACCTGCGCCCCGCGTTCGCACGGCAAGGGACTGACCGGCGGCCAGAGCGGGTGCTGGAGGTACCGGATCGGCGACCACCGGGTCCTGTGCGACATCCGGGACGGGGAGCTGATCGTGCTGGCCGTCGAGATCGGCCACCGCCGCGTCGTCTACCGCGACTGACTCCGCCGCAGAGGCGCTCCCGTGACAACGGGCGTGCGGCGGCGGCCGGTGCGGATGGCTGCGCCCGGCGTCGTCGCACATCACGGACATGGCACAATCGCGCAGAGAGCTGGCGCCGATGTCGGTCCGCCCCACCTGAACCCAGCGAGAGACCGAGGTTGGAATCCGAACGATGAGAACCGGGATGACGATCTGCGAACGCTACCGCCTTGAGCGCAGACTGGGCTCGGGCGGCCAGGCGTCCGTGTGGCGCTGCCATGACCTCGTCACGGGACGCGAGGTCGCGGTCAAGGTGGTGGACTTCGAGGAGGACCCTCGCAAGGCTCGCAGGGCGACGCGCGAGATTCAGACCCTCCAGAGCCTCACCGACCCCCACACGGTCCGCATCCTGGATACCGGCAGGGACGACGACGACCACTACGTCTACATCGTCATGCCCGTGATCACGGGTGAGTCGCTGAGTGATCGGCTGCGCCGGGGAGGCATGGGCGTCGCCGACGTCGTCTCGATCATCCAGGGGGTCAGCAGCTCCCTGAGCGAGGCCCACTCCCTGGGCATCTGCCACCGGGACGTCAAGCCCAGCAACATTATGATCCACGCCTCCGGTGCGGCGGTCCTCCTGGACTTCGGGATCGCCTCCTCCCTGGACCAGTCGTCCTCGCTGACCGCGACCGGGACCGTGATCGGGACGCTTCCCTACATGGCGCCGGAGGTCGTTCGCGGGGAGAAGGCGACACCGGCGGCTGACGTCTACTCCCTGGGGGCGGTGATGTACGAGTGCGTCTCCGAACGGCCGCCATTCGTCGCGGACACGGCGGCCGCGCTCCTGCTGGAGATCACCAAGGGCGACTACCCGCCGCCGGCCTGCGTGGGGGAGCTCGGGGACCTCATCGTGGAGATGCTGGACCCCGACCCGCACCAGCGCCCCACCGCCCAGGACCTGCTGCCGAGGCTGGCATCGATTCACGCGAGCATCACGAGCGAGGCGGCCGAGCGCGCCCAGGCCGAGGCGGCCGGCACCGCCGGCGGCGATCAGGCCCCGCAGGCGGAGCCGGTCGGGGCGGCTCAGCCGCATGCCGCCCAGCCCTCGCAGGTGCAGCGCGCCGAGAACGACGAGGAGGAGCGTCAGCCGAAGAAGACCGGGCGAAGGTCGAGGAGGAAGCGCGGGGGCGCTCTGCGGGACGAGCTCATGACCGTTCTCGCCAGCTTCTCTTTTATCGCCTGTCTCTTGCTCCCGCTGGCCTTGATCGTCCCCCTTCTCATCGGGAAGGTCGAAAGGTCGGTCGCTGTGGCGTTTATCTACGTGTGGTACTCCTCTGGATTTCTCTCGCTCCTGACCCAGGCCCCGCTGCTGGGACTTTTCGACAAGCTCAGCAAGCGCTACCTGCTTCGCAGCTCATTCGGCGTGGCGCTGAACTGGTTCACGTGCAGCATGCTGTCCTACTTCATCTCCAGCCATCTGCTGCTGTTCGCCTCCGGTCGCTTCGACATGCCGTACTCGCTTCACGAGCGCCTGAGGCTGCCCGACTCCTTCCACGAGATCCTGGCGATCAATATCAAGTCCTCGGACGTTCTGTGGTCGGCCGCATCAAGCATCACCCTGTTCGTGTTCCTGGTCATCATCGCCTTCGCCTGGGTGAGGCGCCGGGCCTCTGCCCGCTGACCCGCGGATGCGACGACCGCGGCCTCTGCTCCGCAGGGCCGTGCTCCGGGCGGTGCGACAGCGCCCGGCGGGCTCCTCGGACCGATCTCGGGCCGGAGCCGGACCGATCTCGGCGAAGGAGAGTCGCCGGGCCCGCCCGGACCCGATCGATCAGCCCCGGCGGTTCCGGCCGTCCGGAATGGTCGTCCGCCGCTGCTGCGCGAACCACCGGCGTGCGGCGCCCAGAGCGGCTGGAATGCTCATGCCCAGGAGCAGCGTCGTCCCGAGGACGAAGGCGAGGACCGGCATCGGCGTGCCTCGGCTGCTGAACAGCGGGCTGACCTCGGTGGGCAGCGCCCCAAGGACGATGAGGGCGCAGGCCGCGATAAGCGAGCCCGCCACCAGGAACCCCCTCGCCTCGCGGTCGCGGGGGAACAGGACGCCGACGATCCCGACCAGCGCCCCAGCCAGGCAGATCAGAGAGATGGTCAGCGGGATCGCCAGGGGCAGGGAGACACGGACGGTCGAGGCGACGTCGCCCCACGGGCCCAGCGGCACCGGTAGTAATGTTCCCAACTCCATGAGGTGGAAGAGAACGCCGATGAAGGTGGTGACCTGTCGGGCTATCAGCGCAATGCATGCGCCCGCGGCGAGCGTGATCGAGACGGGACGGCCATCGAGGCTCCGGTTGACCCGGGCGGACACGATAGCGGTGGGAACCAGCGCGAGGAGCACCACAAGGCTCGGGGCGGACGGGTAGAGCTGCCCCGTTGACAGCTCGGCGACAACGACCGTGCTCTCAAGGATGAGGGCCGCGGCACTCAGGGCCGTGGGCCTGCGCCGAATGACCTGGACGAAGGCGCCCGCCATGATCCACATGAAGGGATTCAGCAGAAGGCTCCGCAGAACCATGTCCAAAATCACTGTGCCGCTGTCGGTGCGCCCTGCTGTGAGCGCAGGGGCGTAGGACACCAGCGTCAGGAGGAGGTACGTACAGGGCGACGCTCATGCACACCCCGACAAGATGAGCCGTCTCCGCCCGGCCGCGCCCCGAGCCGCCGGAAACGCCGTACCCGCCCGCGTAGGCGGGTCGGAGGCCCTGGGCCGTCCGGGTCCGGGAGCGGAGAACGACGTCGGGACCCGCCTGCCGCCCCCGGTCGCCGTCGCCGTCCCGGGAGGGGAGGGCGGCCGGTCCCTCCCGGGACGTGGGCCACGCCGAGCCATGAGACGGGTACGGGGGAGGGAGGCCTTCGGAGGGAGGCTGGGACGAGCTCATGGCCTCATTTCTATTCCGTGGCGGCGGAGAGGCCCAGGACAGAACTACCCGGCCGGCGCCGCTCCCCAGGATCAAAGGCGGCCCGAGCAGGGCGCGGCCCCGACCGCGAGGCTCGACGCGCCCTGAGGGGCTCCGGGAGCCCTCGCAGTGAGGTGAACGAGGCGGGGACCCCGCCTCGTCACAGGCCCTGGGCGCGCAGCTCCCTCATTGCCCTGGCCCGGTTCCTGCGGTCGAGGCGGTCCAGGTACAGGTGCCCCTCGAGGTGGTCGCACTCGTGCTGGATGCAGCGGCCCATGAGCTCCTCGCCCTCGACGACCACCTCCTTGCCGTCCAGGTCGATGCCCACGGCGCGGGCGTACCACGCGCGCCTGGTCGGGTACCACAGGCCCGGCACGGACAGGCAGCCCTCGTCTCCGTCCTGGTACTCATCGAGGTCCAGCTCATCGATCCTCGGGTTGAGGATGTAGCCGATCCGACCGTCGATGTTCCAGGAGAAGGCCCGCATCCCCACGCCGATCTGGTTGGCGGCCAGTCCCGCGCGGCCGTCCTCGTCGACCGTCTCGAGCAGGTCCTCGACGAGTGCCCTGACAGAGTCGTCGATGTCCGTGATCCACTCGCACTGCGTGCGCAGGACCGGGTCGCCGATAATGCGGATGTCGCGGTATGCCATGGCCTCATCCTCGCACGAAGACCCCGCCGAAACCGCCTCGCAAACGTGCGTGGGGCCGGCCGCCGGTAGCCTGCGACCATGCGCCTGCTCCGCCGTCGTCCCGCCAGCGCCACTCTGCCCTCCCGTCTGGCCCTGCTGGTGCTCGGGCACGAGCGGGTGCTGGGCGCCGTCCCCCTTGATGAGGGCGGGCGGCGCTGGGCGGTGGCCACCGCCCAGCGCCTGGTGATCGTCGACGACGACGGCGTCGGTGCGAGCCACGGCTGGGACGGCGTGACCCACGGGGCCTGGGATGCCCAGGAGCGCGCCTTCACCCTGGAGCTCCTCCACGAGGACGAGCCGCTGGTGCTGACCGTTCCCGAGCGGATCGCGGGAGCCGGGCGGGGAGAAGAGCCGGTGGTCGATGAGAGGGCCTTCGCCGTCGTCCTGCGGCAGCGCGTCAACGCGGCCGTCGTCCACCACGCCACCGGCACGCTGCCCAGCGGTCGGCGCGCCACGGCCAGCGTGCGCCGCCGCGCCGACGGCTCCCTCTACTCGGTCACCGACCCGCCGCGGGCCGGCGGGGACCGTGGGGGCCGGGAGCTCGACCCCGACGACGTCGAGGCCCTCCTCGCCCTGGAGCGCCGCGTCCGCGACGGTGTGGGGCTTCCCACACCCTGACCTACGCGTGCGATCGCGCTGAAAGGAGACCCGGACGCCGACTCGACGTGATGGCGCGGGGTTGCTAGAGTTCACCTCGCGCCAAGCGCCATTCCCGCGTAGCTCAACGGCAGAGCATCCGACTGTTAATCGGACGGTTATTGGTTCGAGTCCAATCGCGGGAGCGCCCCGAAGCCCGGCCCGAGGGCCGGGCTTCTTCCGTCCGCGTGCCCCGTCGGGTCGCAGCCCAGGGAGTGACGCCACGCGCATGGCGGGAATCCGGCATGTTCCCGCCATCAGCGTGCTCTAACCGTTACGATCGGCTCGATGACCGCTACGCCAGCACCCGAAGCCCCCGCCGCTCCGACCACCGAGGACTCGGCCCACGCAGGTCCTGACCGTCCCCCGGCGGATGGTCCTGACCGCTTCGACGAGGGCCGCAAGCTCGTCATCGCCTCCGCCCACGGGGCGCAGGACGCCGACGAGTGGGTCGCTCACGCCCAGGCCGCGGGCGTGACCGTCATGCGCCTGACCGACATCGTCGAGACCGGCCTCGAGGACTGCCTGAGTGATCCCGGGGCCAGGTACGAGGAGATGGACTCCAGGGCGCGCGCCGCCGTGGACGCGGGCATGGGGATCGTCCTGGACATGTCCTTCATCCGAGACGCGGCGATCCGGGCCGGCCACAACCCCTACCGCACCGACTTCGACTGGGAGCCCTATATCACGTCGCTGCTCACGCGCCCGTTCCCGACCGGGGACACCTACGGCACCAGTGAGCACGTCGTCTACGTCTCCCTGCCCGGCGAGCCGCGCGTGGACTGGGGCGACGACCCCAACGGGAGGGCCGATACCGCCGAGGACCTCATCGCGTTCTACCAGCGCCTGGCGCGGCTGGTGAGGCGGGCCGCCGTGGACCGGCCCCTGGCCGCCGCGGGCTTCATCCACCACACCGCCGACGGCAACGGCACCGACGCCGGCCTGGACATCACGGCTGTGTACAGCCTGGTCGAGATCGACGTGTGCACGACCCACGCCTACGACCAGGACTCCCTCGACGCGCTGCCGATGCTCACCCGCTACGCCCACGCGCTGGGCAAGCCGTTCATCATGGAGGAGATGGGGCGCGGCGCCCAGGAGCGTCCCGACGACGAGATGGCCGACTGGCTCGCCCGCCTGCAGGAGGCGTGCGCGGCCGCCGGCGTCGACGGCGTCGGCGTATGGGAGGTCGAGCAGAGCCGCGGCTTCGACGTCCGTCCCCCGCAGTACCCTCTGACCGCCGCCGCCGTGCGACGCATGGTTGACGCCGTGATACCCGAGGGCATCGACGTCCAGGAGGACCCGGTGACCCATGGCGAGCACGCCGCCACGCCCGACGAGGCCGTGCTGCCGGACGCGCTTGCCGGGGGGAGCGCCGGCAGCGGCGACGAGGCCGCCGACACGGCGGCGGAGGCGGTCGCCGAGGAGCGCCCTCCCGGCCAGGAGGAGACCTCCGCCGATCAGCGCGGGACCGACGCCTCGCTCCTCGGACCGGAGGGTGCGCAGGAGGAGGGGGCCCTCCAGGACGCGCTTGCGGAGCCTGCGGCCGCCGAGGTCGCGACGGCGGGCGACGGCGGCGACGCCCCCACCGCGTCGGGTGCCGACGGGGCCGTCGGCGCGCCGGAAGCCGCTGGCGTTCACGGGGCCGCCACCGGGGACGAGCCCGACGCCGCGGACGCCGGATGGGGAACCGGAGCGGAGCCCGACGGCGACACCGACGCGACCCGCGAGACCCCGGCAGTCCGGGCGCCCGACCTTCAGGCGCTCCACGCCCTGATCGACATCGGATCCGTGCCGGTGCCCGACACGGCCGATGCTGACACTGACAGCGCGCTCGACCAGGGCGAGGAGGCCATCTGGGAGAGTGTCATGGCCCCGGACGCGGCGTCCGGTAACGACGACGGCGGCCCGGGCGGCCCCGCCGCCGATGGGGCCGGTGCCGGAGATGATGGTGCGGCGGCCGCTGCTGGTGAGGACGTGGGCGCCGGCGCGGCGGAGGGCGAGGGCGACGACGCTCCGCACGTCGTTCCCGCGGACGTCGATGAGCTGGACGAGGAGGACGATGCCGAGGACGCGGCGCCGCGTCGCGCCTGGGACGATCTTCCGCCGTTGAGCTGACGGCGCTGAGCGGGTTCCTGAGCGAGCCCGCGGAGCCGGCTGGCTGCCGGCGGGCCGACGTCGTGGGGCTCGCTGCGCCGCGCTGTGCGCGCCCTCCTGGACCCGGCCGGCATCCTCTGGCAATATGTCCTTGCACGCCGCGTGCATCACGCTGGGCTCCGGGACGTGTCGAGACCGTTGGGGAAGACGAATCTCGAAACGACCAGGAGGCGATCCATCGTGAACGGTGCTTTCACCCGCGGTGTACTTTTCGTGCACTCTGCGCCCCGCGCGCTGTGCCCGCACATCGAGTGGGCGGCCGCCGAGGTTCTCGGCGCCCGCGTCCATCTCGACTGGACCGAGCAGGCCGCTGCTCCGGGGATGATGCGCGCCGAGACGAGCTGGGTCGGCCAGGTCGGCACCGGTGCGCGGTTGACGAGCGCCCTGCGCGGCTGGGCGAACCTGCGCTACGAGGTCACTGAGGAGGCCTCTCCGGGCAATGACGGCGGCCGCTGGTCGCACACCCCCGACCTGGGGATCTTTCACGCCCAGACCGATGTGCACGGCAACGTCGTCGTGCCCGAGGACCGTATCCGTGCGGCTCTTCTTCACGCCGACGAGCCCGCCGCCATGCGTCGCCAGCTCGACCTGGCCCTGGGGCAGGCCTGGGACGACGAGCTGGAGCCCTTCCGCTACGCTGGCGCCGGCGCACCGATCCGCTGGCTCCACAGGGTGGGCTGAGCGCGCCTCGATCTCGCGGGACTCGACGGCGACGGGGGGCGACGAGGCCGATGACCGCCCGGGGTCACCGGGCGAAGACGAGGGCGACGTTGTGCCCGCCGAAGCCGAAGGAGGTGCTCACCGCCGTCTCGAGCCCGGGCGCCGGCCGGCCCCGAGGCTCCACGACGTCCAGCCCGAGCCCGGCGATGGCTGGGTCGATTCCTCCCGGCTGGAGCGTGGGGGGCATCCACCCGTCGCGCAGGGCCATAACCGTCAGGACCGCCTCCAGGGCGCCAGCACCCCCGAGGAGGTGACCGCTGGCCGACTTGGTGGCGCACACCGGCACACCCGGAAGCGTGCGGGCCAGGACCTCCGCCTCGACCCGGTCCCCGACGGGGGTGGATGTCGCGTGCGCATTGACGAGCCCGATCTGGTCGGCCCGGGTGCCGGCCCGCTCCAGGGCCAGGCGCAGCGCCCGCTCCTGCTGGATCCCGCTGGGCTCGGGCCGGGCGGTGTCGAAGGCGTCCGCCGTGACCGCGGCGCCGGCCAGGACTGCGAGGATGCGGGCGCCTCGTGCGGTCGCGTGCGCCACCGACTCCAGAACGAGCACACCGGCGCCCTCGCCGAGCACGAAGCCGTCGCGGTCGGCGGCGAAGGGGCGCGACGCCGCCTCCGGCTCGTCATTGCGCGTCGACAGCGCCCGCATGGCGGCGAAGGCGGCCACCGTCATGGGGTGCAGCGCAGCGTCGGTGCCGCCGGCCACCACGACGTCCGCGCGTCCCAGCGCGATGAGATCGGCGCCGTGGGCGATCGCCTCCGCCCCGGACGCGCAGGCCGCCGCCGGGGAGTGGATGCCGGCGCGGGCCCCGAGCTCGATGCCGACGCTCGCGGCGGGCGCGTTGGGCATGAGGGCGGGAACGGCGGTGGGCGCCACCCGGCGCGGGCCGCGTTCCCGCAGATCGTCCCAGGCCTTCATGACGGACAGGACCGAGCCCATTCCTGGAGAGATTGATACGGCCAGCCGCTCGCCACCGACCCTGGGCGAACCGGCCTGCGCCCACGCCTCGCGCGCGGCCAGCAGGGCGCACTGGCTGGCGCGGTCCAGGCGGCGCAGCTCCTTGGGACTCAGCTGCTGGGCGGGGTCCGCGGCCAGCGGCGCCGCGATCATGACGGGCAGCTCGAAGCCCTGCGTCCACGACCCGTCGAGCCTGCGCACCGCGCATTGCGACCGGCGCAGCGCCGACCACGTGGAGGCGACGTCGCCGCCCAGGGGACTGGTGGTGCCCAGCCCGGTCACCACAGCCATGCGCGGGTCGAGCTCGGCGCCCCCCTCGGGCGAGACGGCGAGGAACTCGCGGGCCAGGGACGCGGATATCGCTGCCGACAGACCCATCTCAGCCCTTCTGGCCGGCTACGAGGTCAACCAGTGCGCCGACTGTCGGGAGCGTGGGGATCGCGGAGTCGTCGAGGACGACTCCGAAGCGCTCCTCGACCTCGGTCGCGATCGTGAGCAGGCCGAGGGAGTCGATGTCGAGGTCGTCGGCGAATCTCGATTCGCGGGTGATCGCGGAGGCCTCGACGCCTGCCTCCTTGGCGGTGATCTCAGCAATAGCGGTGAGAATGTCGGTGGTCTCCTCAGCCATGAGGGCCTCCTTCGGCTCGGGTTTGACGGCGCGTCGCCGCCTGACTGGACTCATTGTGACTCACCGGTGCACATCTCAGCGACTCCGCCGCCTCCATGGGGCGAGAGCCCCTTCGACCGGGATCCTCCGTCCGGGCCCGGCTCCCGGCCCCTTGCGCCGTCGTGAGCCGTCCTACTCCGCAGTCTCCCCGGAGAGCCGGCCCACGATGACGGCCATGTGGAGCATGAGGCCGTCGCGGGGGTCGGTGGCGTCCCACCCGACCTGCTCGGTGACTCGGCCCAGGCGGTAGCGGACCGTGTTGGCGTGCACGAACAGGGTGCGGGCGGTGGCCTCCAGGCTTCCGCCCAGCGCCAGGTAGGTGGCCACCGTCTCCTCGAAGGGCGAGCCCATGGCGTGCAGGGGCTGGCCCACAAGAGCGGTGATCTGATCGGCGGCCAGCTTGTCGCCGGCGAGAAGCCGTTCGGGGAGCAGCTCATCGGCATGGACCGGGTTGGGCGCCTCGGCCCAGCCGGGCAGGGCCCGCAGCCCTGCGAGCGCCGAGCGCAGAGAACGGCCGGCCTGGGCGATACCCGCCACGACAGGGCCGACGACGGCGGCGCCGTCGAGCTTGCCCGCCACCTTCAGGGCCACCTTGTCGATGGCGCGCTCGGGGTCCTGCTCCCTGTCCTTCAGCGGTCGTGCGCCCGGCGTTGTCGGGGGGCCGCCCAGGATCACGATGACGGAGTCCCCCCGCACCGAGACCAGGCTGTCGGTGGTGGCCTGCCGGCAGGTGTGCCGCAGGTGCGAGCTGGCCATGGCGTCCAGGCCCGTGCGGGCGGCGATGGCCACTACGGGCCCGGTGCCGCGCCAGCCCGCGGTACCTGCGCGGCTGGCGGCGTCGGCGGGGGAGTCGTGGAGCATGGCGTCCACGGCGACGGACTCCAGGCGCGCGTCCCAGGCCCCGCGGGCCTCGGCGGCGTGCGCGTAGACCTCGGCGGCGGCGAAGCCGACATCGCGGCCGAAGGTGAGCACCAGGATGCGCACGGCGTTGTAGTCCTCGGCGGGAACCATCTGGGGGGCCTCGTCGACGACGACGTCCAGGACGGTGCGCACCAGGGCCAGGGTCTGGTCCAGCGTGATGGTTCCGGTCAGCGCGGCGGGCGCCACATTGAAGATCCGCGACGGCGAGGTGGCCGTGCTCGGCGTCTCGACGGAGTCCACGAACATGGTCACGCCCAGACGCGCCACGGACTCGATCTGGCGCCTGGGCACCTCGGGCAGTGTGCGGTACCACGGGTGCGCGGCGCTGATGCGATCAAGCGAGTGCTCGATGATCGTGTTCTGCGCCTGCCTCAGGGAAGCCACTGCAGGGGTGCTGAGCTCGTCCATACTGCGGATGGTACCGACACCCCTTCCCCGCGGGTGCGACTCCTCTCCCAGGGCCGAACCGGGCTGTCGCGGGGCCTGGTGCGCCGGAGGCCGCCGAGGACGGTGCCGACCGCCTTGCTGCGAACCCGCCGGTGGGCATGATGACATCCCGTCGTCTCGGGCTGCGCCGAGTAGTGTTGGGCATGGCACGAGCGCGTGGTGGCCTCCCCGCCGGGGCCCGGCCGGCGCGGGCAGTGCCGACCGGTGACGATCAGTGACGATCGATGATGATGGACGGCGAACCCGCCGAGTCAGGAGCGACGATGACACAAGCCACTCGCACGGAGGAGGACCTCCTCGGGGCGCGCGAGGTTCCGCTGGAGGCCTACTGGGGAATCCATACGCTGCGCGCCACCGAGAACTACCGCCTCTCCGGGGCCGTGATCGGTGACGAGCCGAGCTTCGTGCGCGGCATGGTCCAGGTCAAGAAGGCGTCCGCCCTGGCCAACCTCGAGCTGGGCACCCTCACGCCCGAGGTGGCCGACGCGATCGTGTGGGCGTGCGACCAGATCCTGAAGGCGGACCGCTGCCTCGACCAGTTCCCCATCGACGTCTTCCAGGGCGGGGCGGGGACGAGCGTCAACATGAACACCAACGAGGTGGTGGCCAACCTCGCCCTGGAGCACCTGGGATACGCCAAGGGCCGCTACGACATCGTCCACCCCAACGACCACGTCAACAAGTCCCAGTCGACCAACGACGCCTACCCCACGGGATTCCGCCTGGGCCTGTACGGGGCGGTGCAGGAGCTCGAGGCCGAGCTGTGCGAGCTCATTGACGCCTTCCTGAGCAAGTCCCGCCAGTTCGCCGACGTGCTCAAGATGGGACGCACTCAGCTGCAGGATGCCGTGCCCATGAGCCTGGGGCAGGAGTTCCAGGCCTTCGCCGTGCTCCTGGACGAGGAGGTCGAGCGCCTCATCCACAACGCCGACCTGCTCCTGGAGGTCAACCTCGGGGCCACCGCCATCGGTACCGGGCTCAATACGCCCCCCGGGTACCAGGATGTGGCGGTGCGCCACCTGCGCGAGGTCACCGGGGTCAATGTCAAGGGGGCGGCCAACCTGCTGGAGGCCACCAGCGACACCGGCGCCTACGTCTCCATGCACGCGGCGATCAAGCGCCTGGCGGTCAAGCTCTCCAAGATCTGCAACGACCTGCGGCTGCTGTCGTCGGGACCGCGGGCGGGCCTGGGGGAGATCCGCCTGCCGGAGCGGGCTGCGGGCTCCTCGATCATGCCCGCCAAGGTCAACCCGGTGATCCCCGAGGTCGTCAACCAGGTGTGCTTCAAGGTCATCGGCAACGACGTGGCCCTGACCTTCGCGGCCGAGGCCGGTCAGCTCCAGCTCAACGTCATGGAGCCGGTCATCGGGCAGACGGCCTTCGAGTCGATCCGCCTCCTGCGCCACGCCATGAAGACCCTGCGCGAGCTGTGCGTCATCGGCATCGAGGCCAATGAGGAGGTCTGCCGCAACAACGTGCTGGGCTCCATCGGCATTGTCACCTACCTCAACGAGGTCATCGGCCACCACAACGGCGACCTGGTGGGGCGCG
>ERZ772917.1094-NODE-1094-length-16723-cov-3.492981_pt1 | contig 16723 bp, 11 predicted proteins | sample MGYA00511187_ERZ772917 | MGnify/ENA primary metagenome ERZ772917 (study PRJEB29015, sample SAMEA2737925) | human oral metagenome | biome: human oral; feature: human-associated habitat; material: dental | place: China | collected 2012 ... | reverse complement strand
TTGGATGCGACGCACCGCCCCCGTTGGAGGGGTCCCGACGCCCGGCGGAAGAGTTCACTGGGGACGCCCTGGAGGTGACCCTGGCGATCGCCGATTCGTGGGATGGTGAGGCCTTCAAGGCGCCCCCGGAGCCCGGCGCGGAGGGGGAGGGCTACACGGCCCCGTGGCGCGTCCCCGTCTGGCTGGGGCTGGGGGTCTTCGCGAGCGCGGCCGCGGTGGCCGTTTGGCGCGTAGGGCGGATGGGGCGATGAGGCTGTTCCACAAGTTCACCCAACGCCGGAGGCCCGTGCAAAACGCCCTCTGAACGGACTGCGGCAGCCGTCCGATCCTGGGACGGCTGCCGCAACCTGGTGTCGGTCAATGCCCTGGCGTCGGCTGGTCCGTCAGCAGTAGAGCTCCATCGGATACGTCAGGTAGGCGATCTCGTCCAGCTGGTCGGCCGTGACGTAGCCCGACGGCGCGCGCAGCAGCGAGGGGATGCGATTGACGATCGTCGCGCAGGTGTGCTCGACGGTGGCCGGCTTGACGACGTGAAACTCCGCGTTCGGCTCGCCGGTGATCTTCCAGTCGCACATGTCGCCGTCCTCCGGTCCATAGACCTTGCCGATGGTCTCCTCCTCTACGGTGATCCCCTGCATCGTCTCGGCCGTGACGACGGCGGACATCCCGATGCACCGGCCGGCCTTGATGTCCTTGCCCATCGTGCTGCTGTGGAGGTCCTTGTCCGCGGTGTAGGGGACGTGCTTCTGGGAGATGGACTTGATCGTCAGCCCCAGCTTGTTGCAGAGCGCCTCCGTGGCGTTCCATGCGTAGGAGGGCTCAAATTCCGCCGGATGCGCAATCCTGGCCTCAAATTCCTCAGGCGTGAGGTCGCAGCCGTGCGCCTTCGCCAGTGCCATGCCGTATTCGTCCACGTTGTAGCTGTAGGCGCCCTTGATTTTCGTGATCTTGTTGCAGCCGCCGGCCACCATGGCGACCATGTTGATCCAGAAGATGTCCTGCATCCCGGCGCCGGTGATGGTGCAGGCGTTCTCCTTGGCGAGGGCGTCCAGACGGTTGATCTGGGCTGCGGAGGTGGTCCACGGATAGATGGCCTCCTCGCAGGTGGTGATCACGTTGATGCCGCGGGAGACGCACTTTTCCACGTGATCGTAGATGTCCTTGATGAAGCTGAAGAGCGTGACGATGGCCACGTCCGCGTCACACTCGTCCAACACCTTATCCGCGTCGTTGGATATGAGGACGCCCGTCTTGATGCCGAGGCCCGCCCAGTCGCCGACGTCCATCCCGACGATCTTCGGGTTGACGTCGATGGCGCCGACGATCTGGGCGCCGTGCTCGTAGGCGTATCGAAGGGTCTGCTTGCTCATCTTGCCGCACCCATATTGAACGACTTTGACCTTTTTCATAGCGACTCCGCCTCCTGATTATGGTTTTAAATAACCTGACCGCGAGAAGTGGTTCCGGGACCTCTGGATGACCAGATCATAAACCCTGATGCAGGATGAGAGTCAAGCCCTTTGATGAAAAAGTGTCGTTGATCCGTGATCATGCCACCCTGTAATGCGACAAAATAAAATAAGGGCGAACCTGCGAGAAATCACACGCTCGCCCCCCCCAGAAGCGCTCTTTCAGAAAAAATAGTCACCATGGTTCAGAGTTGCCTCAGAGCTGGATGACTCAAGGGTGGCTTTTCCCTGGCTATTGACACCGGAACGCCGGGCGCCTTGACAAAAGGTCTGTCCGGTTATAAAGTATTGCTATTGTTATTTAGTATGTCGCAGTAATAAAACGGGGCTGCAAGGAAGGGTTGATGATGACGTTGGACGCGCTGAGGCGTAAGCCGGTGTTTCGGCACTTTTACGATATCTGCCAGATCCCGCACGGCAGCGGAAACGAGAGGGCGCTGAGCGACCACGTGCTGGCCTGGGCGAAGGGCCTGGGGCTTGAGGCGGAGCGGGACGCGGTGAACAACGTCCTCGTCCGCAAGACCGCCACGCCGGGCCGGGAGGCGGCGCCGGGCGTCCTGCTCCAGGCGCATCTGGACATGGTGTGCGAGAAGGCGCCGGGCGTCGAGCACGACTTCGCGCGGGACCCCATTGAATGGGTTCTGGAGGGGGATTTGCTGTCCACGGGAGGCCGCACCACGCTGGGGGCGGATGACGGCATCGGCGTGGCCATGGCCATGGAGCTGCTTCAGGATGACTCGCTGGAGCACCCGGCCCTTGAGGCTCTCTTCACCGTCGCGGAGGAAACGGACTTCAGCGGCGCGCTGAACTTCGACGCGGGGAAGATCCGTTCGCACTTCCTCATCAACCTGGACCACGCGGAGGACGATTCCCTGCTGTGCGGCAGCTGCGGCGGCATGAGGGTGGACCTCTGCCTTCCCATGACGGCGGAGCCCCTTCCGCCGGGGTTCACAGCCTATCGCCTGGCTGTGTCCGGGCTGCGGGGCGGGCACTCTGGCGAGGACATCCACCGCGGGCGCGGGAACGCCAACGTCCTGCTGGCGCGCCTCTTGATTGCTGCGGAGCGCCGAGGGGCGCGCCTGGCCTCCATCCGCGGCGGCAGCTTTCGCCTGGCCATCCCCAGGGATGCGGAGGCCGTCGTCTGTCTGAATCCCACGGAGGAGTCCGCGCTCAGGGGGGACCTGGCCGCGCTCAGGGAGGACATGCGCCACGAGCTGGCCGTGTCGGGGGACGAGGTGCGCGTGACGTTGGAGCGGGAGCCGGAGGCCCCGCCGGCCGCCGCGGAGCTAGGACCTGTGATCTCCGCCCTGGTCCTGACGCCGGACGGAATCTTTCAGATGAACGAGATGCTGGAGGGGTTGGTGGACACGTCGGACAACCTGGGGGAGGTTCGTTTCGACGGCCGGGAACTGCGCCTGACCCTTGAGCTGCGGTCGGCGCGGGACAGCCTGAGGACGTACCTCTACCAGCGGATGGAGCGCCTTGCGGGGCTGTTGGGCGGGAGTTGTCGGTGCGGCGACCTCTATCCGGGGTGGGAGTTCCGCCCCCGGTCGCCCCTGCGGGAGCTGTGCGTCGGGGCCTATGAGGCACTCTTTGGCGCTGCGCCGCGGGTCCTGACGGCCCATGCGGGGATCGAGGTGGGGTGTCTGCTTCAGCAGAGGCCGGACCTCGACGCCGTGGCTATCGGGCCGAACGCCTGGAGCTTCCATTCGCCCTCCGAGCGGGTGAGCGTCCAGTCCGTCCGGAGGACGCACCAGTACCTCCGCCGCGTGTTGTCGAGCGTGAATTGAGGCAAGGCCCGGCAGGCCGGGCAATTCTACAAATACTTATGTGAAGGGGGATTTTATGATGGATGAGAGGCTGGAGCTGGAACGGGGCGAACGGGGGCCGTCCTTTCTTGAGAGGGTCACGGCGCCTCACACCTACGCGATCCTCTTCTTCCTCGCCGTCCTGGCCGTCGTCGGCACCTGGCTGCTGCCCGCCGGCGAGTTCGACCGCGTGCTCAACGAGGCGGTGGGGCGAAACGTCGTCGTGCCCGGCACCTTTAAGACGGTGGAGCAGACGCCCGTGTCCTTCTTCGGGCTCTTCATCGCGTACATGGAGGGGTTCATCGAAGGAGCGGACGTGGTGGGGTTCGTGTTCTTCGCCTACACCTCCTGGTACGTGGTGCTGAGGACGAAGGCGCTGCACGCGGCGGTGGGGGCCATGCTCCGGGCCTTCGGGGAGAGCCAGCGCCGTTACATCATGCCCTTCTTTCTGTTCGTCTTCGGCTTCTGCGCGTCGATCTTCGGCATGTTCGAGGAGAGCTTCGGCTTCCTGCCGCTGTTCGTGGGCATGGCCATCGCCATGGGCTATGACGGGATGGTCGGCGCGGCCACGGTGGCCGTGGGGGTGGGGATGGGCTACTCCGCGGCCATCATGAACCCTTTCACCGTGATCCTTGCCCAGAAGTGCGCGGAGCTGCCCCTGCTCTCCGGCTGGCCCTTCCGGCTGGTCCTCAGCCTGTCGTTCTTCGCGGTGTCGGCGCTCTACATTGCGCGCTACGCGGCCCGCGTCAAGGCGGACCCGACGCAGAGCCTCCTCCGGGACGTGGACATGGGAGAGCTCCACATGGACCACGACGAGCTCGTTTCCATGAAGTTCACCCTGCGGTATAAGCTGGTGTGCCTCATCTGCCTGGGGGCCGTGGGCGTCCTGATGTGGGGCGTCATCGCTCAGGGCTGGTACTTCAACGAGCTGGGCGCGCTCTTTGTGCTCATGGGCATCCTGGGCGGAATGGTGGGCGGCCTGGGGATCAATGGCACGGCGAAGGCCTTCGCGGACGGCTTCTGCGACATAGCCGCCGGGTGCCTCCTCATCGCCTTCGGGCGCACGATGCTGGTGATCCTGCAGAAGGGGCACATCATCGACACGGTGGCCTACTACTGCTCCCTGCCGCTCTCCGTCCTGCCCAAGTGGCTGGCGGCTGAGGGGATGCTGGTGGTGCAGAACCTCATCAACTTCTTCATCCCCTCCGGCAGCGGGCAGGCGGTCGTCACCATGCCCATCATGGCGCCGCTGGCGGACCTCCTGGGCATCAGCCGTCAGGTGGCCGTGTTGGCGTTTCAGTTCGGCGACGGCCTCTCCAACGTCATGTGGCCCACGGCGGACATCCCCATCATCTGCGCGATCGCCCACATCCCCCTGAACAAGTGGTATAAGTTCTTCCTCCCGCTGTTCGGGATCGGGCTCCTGATGCAGGCCATAGGCATCGCAGCGGCGGTGCTGCTGGGGCTGTAGGGCGCCGCCGGACGCGGCAGAGATTTGGTGAATATGAAGGGAATATGAAGGAGGCGGCCGTCAAACGGCCGCCCCCTTCGTGCGTCACGGGTCGAGCGTGCCCTGCGTTTCCGATCCTCCGACGGGCGGGACGAGGTACACGTCCGTGCGGGGAAAGGGGATCTCGATGCCCTCCTGCCGGAACAGGGAGGCGATGTGATGCCGCATGTCGCTTGCCACCTTCATCGTGGAGGCCGCCATCAGGTCCACCCAGTAGTACATCTCGAACTCCAGGCTGCCCGCCCCGAAGTCCCGGAACAGCACGAAGGGAGCCGGGTCCTTCAGCGCCTTGCTGTGGTCCCGGATGACCTTCATCAGGAGCTCCTCCACGCGGCGCGTGTCCGTGCCATAAGCTACCTGAACCTTCAGCACCTCGCGCTTCTTCACGTCGCTGCCCGTCCAGTTCGTGACGCGGTTCTCCAGCAGATAGCGGTTGGGCACGATGACGTCGAAGCTCTCCCAGGTGCGGATGCGCGTGGAGCGGGAGCCGATGTCCTCGACGATCCCATTGGTGCCGTCAACCTCGATGATGTCTCCCACCTTGAAGGGCCGACTGAAGATGAGGATGAAGCCGCTGATGAGGTTATTGAAGAGGTTTTGGGCTCCAAATCCAATGGCCACCGCTATCGCGCCGCCCAGGAACGCGAAGGCCGTCAGGGGGATGTTGACGATCTGCAGGGCGATGAGGACAAAGGCGAACCACAGGACGTAGAAGACGATGCGCTGCGCTGCGCCGGCCGCCGTGGTCTTTGAGGGGAGGCTGTAGAGGATCCACCGCTGGATCCACCGGCTCCCCCAGGAGCTCAGGAAGAAGCTTGAAACGAACACCAGGAGGGCGGTGATCAGCTTGATGACGGTGACGGCGTAGCCCTCGCCCTCCCAGAGCTTCGTGTTGAGGAAGTCCATGACCGTGGCCTTGCCGAAGCTGCCGACCTTCTCCGCGATGCGCACGGCGTTGAGCTTTTCGCTGGCCTCGTCGTAGAACGTCTGCAGCAGGAAGATCTGGTTCGGGATCAGGGAGGAGTAGAGGTTCAGGACGTTGGTGACGGTGTCCTTCGCGTTCTGGAGGGCCTGGCCGAGGTTCTGCCGGGTCCGACCGTCGGTCCCTTCCGCCTGGGCGGTCATCGTGGCGATGCTGCGCTGAAGCTCACTCTTCATCAATTGGACGGCCTCGAGCTGGCGTTCCAGCTCGGCGATCCTGCTCCTGGCGTCGCTGCGGTATTGCCAGATATCCTGGCCGGAAACCTGGTTGTGAAAGAGCTTGTAGCGCTTCCGCCACAGCTCCTGCGCCTCCCGCAGACAGCGGACCTTGTCCTCCAGGAAGATGGCCGAGTACTCCAGCTTGTTCATGTTGGTCTTGCGCTCCAGGTAGCGCGAAGAGGCAGCGGTGAGGGGCAGAACGTCGGCCGACTTCATAGCGGCGTAGGCCTTCGTCAGGTCGGAGGCCGCGCTCAGCAGCATGCCCCGGCCGTTCTCAAGCTGCGCCGCCGTTTCGTCGATCTCCCGGTCCAGGCTGGCGATGTGGGCGTTGAGCAGGGCCTCCGGGAAGGTGAGCCGCCCCTTGACGGAGGCCAGCTGCGCCCTCATGTCCCGGATGAGCGCGACGTTCGCGTCGCAGATCTGCTTTGCGGCCAGGACCTGGGCCCATGAGGCCGCCATCCTCACGCGGGCCAACTCCAGCTTCAGCTCCTGAAGCTTCGGCGGCGTCGGGGAGCCGTCGTCGGCCACCGCACCGCCCTCCAGGCTCTCGATGTCCGACTGGCTCAGCTTGAGCACGCCAAGCTTGGACTGCAGGTAGAACATCTGCACGTCCAATTCGTTGGTCGCCTTCTGGATACGCATCAGGAGGCCGTCGCTGAAGTCGACGTCGGCTGCTGCCGCGAGGTCTTGCGATGCAGGGAGCTCTGAAGCGTCTGTGGCCCGGGGCGGCTGGCTCTGGAGCATGGAGCCGTAGGCGGACCAGTCCATGCTCAGGTCGGAGAGGAGGCGCGCGTACTGCTCGCGCTGCTCCGCGCTGAAGCCCCAGCCCGCCGCGTCCTCGGAGGCCGTCGCGGCTAGCCCGTCAAGCTGCTTCATGCGCGCGGCGATGTCGATGCTCGTCAGCTTTTCGTCGCCCAGCGCCGCCTCGACGGCAGCCTGACGCTGTGCAATGTCCCTGCTGATCTCCTCCTGTGCCTGAACGACGTCCGTAGGGGGCGTCCAGTCGTCCGCTGCGCCGGCCGCCGTGGGCCGGAGGAGCGGCGTCAGCGCCAGGAGGAGCATGAGGAGAAGCTTCCCGGCCGGTGCGCCGGGGCGTCCTGACGTCATGTCCTCACCTCTTTCGATTCGACGATTCGGGATGAGGCGCCGCTGGCCCTCATCCCGTGCCGTGCTTCATGATAGAATACGCGGTGAACGTGAGGGGACGCCCCATCGAGGGGTTGAAACCCGTTGAAGATTATATCGCATTCGGCAGTCCCCGGTGCGCCGGAGAGGTGCCGAGCGGTAGCGAACGAAGGAGAAAACATCTTTTGACCGATTGTATTCACATCAGGGGTGCGCGGGAGCACAACCTGAAGAACGTGAGCGTGGACATCCCCCGCGGCAGCCTGGTGGTGATCACGGGGCCCTCCGGCTCCGGCAAGTCCTCGCTGGCCTTTGACACGCTCTACGCCGAGGGCCAGCGACGCTACGTGGAGTCCCTGTCCGCCTACGCACGCCAGTTCCTGGGCGTCCAGAAGAAGCCGGACGTGGACGAGATCACGGGGCTCTCCCCGGCCATATCCATCGAGCAGAAGGGGACGGGGCACAACCCGCGCTCCACCGTGGGCACCGTGACGGAGATCTACGACTACTTCCGCCTGCTCTACGGCCGCATCGGCGTCCCCTACTGCCCGCAGTGCGGGAAGCCGGTGGAGCGCCGCTCCATCGACGAGATCGTGGCTCACATCCTGCAGAACGACGCGGGGCAGCGCATCGAGGTCCTCGCGCCGCTGGTGCGCGGCAAGAAGGGCGAGTTCAAGAACCTCCTGACCCAGGTCCGCGAGAAGGGCTACTCCCGCGTGCGCGTGGACGGGGCCACCCTGTACCTTGAGGACGAGATCGACCTGGACAAGCGGAAGCGCCACAGCATCGAGGTGGTCATCGACCGCCTGCGCGTGGCGGAGGACCGCCGGAGCCGCATCGCGGAGTCCGTCGAGGCGGCCATGAGACAGTCGGACGGATACGTGCTCATCGCCGCCGAGGGGGAGAAGGAGTACATGATGACGGAGAAGTACGCCTGCGCGGAGTGCGGCATCGCCATGCCGGAGATCGAGCCGCGCCTCTTCTCCTTCAACAGCCCCTTCGGCGCCTGTCCCGACTGCAGCGGCCTGGGCAGCCACGAGCACTTCTCCGAGGACCTGGTCATCGACCCGGACCGGTCCGTGCTGGAGGGGGCCATCATCCCATGGAAGACGAAGCCCTACTACGTTAAGAAGATTCGGCTCTTTGCGGAGAAGTACGGCTGGGACCTGACGCCGAAGTACGGGGACCTGCCTGAGGCGGTCCGGAGCTTCATCTGGAACGGCAGCGGCGCGGAACGGGTCCCCATGGTGTTCGACGAGGGGGGCGTCGCGCGGCCCTACATGGGGCGCTACGAGGGCGTCGTCAACTGGCTTGAAACCATGCTGAGGGACACGGAGTCCGAGAAGACCCTGGAGGAACTGGCAGCCTATCGAGAAGAGGACGTCTGCCGGGCCTGTGGAGGCCTGCGCCTGCGCCCGGAGGCCCTGAACGTGAAGGTGGGAGGTCACGGCATCGGAGACCTGATGGTCATGCCCATCGACGAGCTGGCCCTGAGGATGCGCCGGCTGGACCTGGGGCGGACGGAGACCAGCATCGTGGAGCAGGTGCTGAGCGAGATACGCCGGCGGCTGGACTTCCTGGTGGACGTGGGCGTGGGCTATTTGACCCTCCTTCGTCGGGCGGACACGCTGTCGGGGGGCGAGAGCCAGCGCATCCGCCTGGCGACACAGATAGGCTCAAACCTCAGTGGCGTGCTCTACGTGTTGGACGAGCCCACCATCGGGCTGCACTCCCGCGACACGGAGCGGCTGGTGCGCTCTCTGGACTCCATTCGGGACCTCGGCAACACCGTGGTGGTGGTGGAGCACGACCGCGAGACGATGAAGGCGGCGGACGCGCTCATCGAGATGGGGCCGGCGGCGGGAGAGTTGGGCGGGGAGGTGCTGCAGAACGGGTCCTACGAGGCGGTGGTGGCCTCAAACGGACTCACGGGGCCCTACCTGCGGGGCGAGGCTTCGGGCATCGTGCGGCGGAGCGAGCGGCGGAGGCCCCAGGGCTGGCTCACGGTACGGGGTGCCGCGCACCACAACCTGAAGAACATCGACGTCAAGATTCCCCTGGGCGCGTTCACCTGTCTCTGCGGCGTGTCGGGCTCCGGCAAGAGCAGCTTCCTCTACGACGTGCTCTACCGCGGCCTCCGGCGCAGGCTGGACCGCGACTTTCGCGAGCGTCCGGGCCGCTTCCGGGCCATCGAGGGGGCGGAGGCGTTCGACAACGTCGTGTTGGTGGATCAGAGCCCCATCGGGCGCACGCCGCGGTCGAACCCCGCCACCTACACGGGGGTCTTCTCCCTGATCCGGGAGTTCTACGCGGGGCTGCCCGGAGCGAAGATACGCGGCTACAACGCGGGGCGCTTCAGCTTCAACGTGAAGGGCGGCCGCTGCGAGGCCTGCGGCGGCGCAGGGTCCATGAAGATATCCATGCTCTTCCTGCCGGACATCTACGTGGACTGCGAGGTGTGCGGCGGGACGCGCTACAATCACGAAACGCTGGAGGTGCGCTTCAAGGACCGGTCCATCGCGGACGTCCTGGCCATGACGGTGGACGACGCCGCGGAGTTCTTCGGAGACATCCCTCGCATCGCGGGCCGCCTGCGGCTGATTCAGGACGCCGGCCTGGGCTACATCCGCCTTGGGCAGTCGGCCCTGACGCTGTCGGGGGGCGAGGCCCAGCGGGTGAAGCTCTCGAAGGAGCTGTCGAAGAAGTTCAGCAGCCGGACGCTCTACCTGTTGGACGAGCCCACGACGGGCCTGTTCTACACGGACGTGAGAAAGCTGATGGAGATCCTCCACCGCATCGCCGACAACGGCAGCACGGTGGTGGTCATCGAGCACAACCTGGACGTCCTGCTGTCGGCGGACCACATCATCGACCTGGGGCCGGAAGGCGGGGAGGGCGGCGGCCGCATCGTGGCGGAGGGCACCCCCGAACAGGTGATGCGGAAAAAGGGGTACACGGCGCGTTTCCTGCGGGAGTACGCGCAGGAGATCGAGGGGGCAGTGGCCCTCAAAGGAGCGTAGGACACATGGCGGAACGATTCAGCGGAGGAAAGGGCGGGCCGCGCCGGAGCGGCGGGGAGGGGCGCAGGCGTCCCGACCTGAGGGGGCCAGGACGCCCCACGGAGGCGCGGCGGGGTCGGTCCCCGCGCGAGGAGGCCCTTCGCAGGCCCGCAGAACGGGCCCTGCCGCCGGACGACGTCTGCTGGGGGCGCCAGCCCGTGCTGGACCTGGTGCGGAACACGCCCTCGCGATGCACGCGGCTCCTGATCGCCAACAACGTTCGGCCGCCCTACCTGGATGAGCTGGTGGACCTGGCACGGGCTGGGCGCGTCGTGTATCAGCTGGTGGCGCCGGAGGCCCTGGACAAGCTCTGCCCCGGAGAACGCCATCAGGGGGTGGCCTGCCGGCTGACGGAAACGGTTCCCGTGGACCTGGAGCCCTTTTTGAAGGCCCTGCCCGCAGAGGCCCCAGCCCTGATCGTGGTGCTGGACCACGTGGAGGACCCCCACAACCTGGGGGCCATCGTGCGCTCCGCCGAGGCTGCCGGGGCTGCCGCTGCGGTCTACTCGCGCCGCCGCTCCGCGCTGCCGGGTGGGACGGTGGTCAAGACCAGCGCCGGCGCCTCACTGCGCCTTCCGATGATCCCGGTGGTCAACGTCGTTCGGACGCTCGCGCAGCTTCAGACCGCGGGCTTCTGGACCGTGGGCCTTGAGGGGCGCGCGGAGGTCAGCCTGTGGGAGGACGAGCTGCCGGCGCGCCTGGCCCTCGTCGTCGGCGCCGAGGGGGAGGGGCTGTCGCGCCTCGTGAGCGAGAACTGCGACCAGTTGCTGCGAATCCCCATCCAGGGTGGCGTGGGGTCACTCAACGCCAGCGTGGCCGCGGCGCTTGGGATGTTCGCGTGGAGCCGGACCCGCGCGTCCGCTTCGGCTCAAGGAGGGGATTAGGTCGTGGAGAAGGACGTCAGGAGAACGGGTATCGCTGTGATTGGAGCGGGAGCCCTGGGGGGCGCCGTGGCGCGCGGACTGGCCAAGGCGGGGTGCCGGGTGACGGCTTCGTGCCCCCATCCGGAACGTCGGCCGGAGGTGGCGCAGGATGGCGTCCAATTGATCGCAGACAACGCCGAGGCGGCCCGCGGCGCGGAGGTGGTGATGTTCGCCCTGAAACCCCACCTGACCCTGGGGGCGGTAAGGGAACTGCGCGACGCCCTAGGGGGGAAACTCTGCGTCTCGCTGGCAGCGGCGGTGTCCCTGTCCCTGCTGGAGGAGGCGGCCCCGGAGGCCCGTTGGACGCGCGTCATGACGAACGTGTGCGCGGCGATGAACGCGGCCTTCAGCGGCGTGGTCGTCTCGAGCGGGTGCGCGCCGGAGGACGGGGAGTGGCTTCGCGCGGCCTTCTCCCTGCTGGGGGACGCGGAGTTTACGGAGGAGGGCAAGCTGGACGCCCTGACCGCCCTGATCGGAGCCGGACCCGCGTTCTTTTTGGAGCTCCTGGAGGGGGCCGCCATGGGGGGCATCCAGGCGGGGCTTCCAAAGGCCCTGGCTTACCGGGGCGCTGCGGCGGCTGCGCTGGGTGCAGCGCGGCTGGTGACGCACTCCGGCCGGGTGCCCTCCGATCTGAGGGATGCGGTCTGTACCCCCGGCGGCATGACCATCGAGGGCGTTGCGGAGATCGAGCGCCGCGGCGTCCGTGGCGTCATGATGGACGCCGTGACGAGCACGGCGCGGAAGGGCAGCGTCCTGACGCAGAACGTCGCGAAGTCCCTGCGCTGAGGCAGGGACTTCGCGGTGGAGCGCGGGGCCGGAGGCGCCTTGACGGGGCGTCCTCGGCCCCGCGCTTCGCATCGGACGGTTATTCCCGGTCAATCCTCGCGCTGCTGGTTCGAGCGGATGTCCTCCAGTTTCTGCCTTCGATGGTGGCGGTTGAACAGGCGCCCCAGAATCCTCTCGGTCTTCTCGGTGAGGGTATAGTTTTCGATCAGGCGGCTCTCCTTCTCCGCGGAGGTTTCACCCCTGAAGGCCGCCTTCAGCATGGCCGGGGAGAGGATGGTGCAGGCGATGATCATGATGATGATCGGGCCAAGGTACTGCTCGTGGATGGCGTGCATGGCGATGCCCTTGTTGGCGACGATCAGCGCGACCTCGCCGCGGCACACCATGCCGAGCCCCGTCTGAACGCACTGCCGATTGGTGAAGCCGCAGAGCTTCGCGCCCAGGCCGCAGCCGATGAGCTTGGAGGCGACGCCCACCAGCACCAGCACCAGCGTGAAGAAGACGAGCCAGCCGGACATGCTGGGGATGGAAACCTCGAGGCCGATGTTGGCGAAGAAGACGGGCGTCAGCAGGAGGTAGCCCATCGTGTCGAACTTGCTGGCGATGTACTGTCCCTTGGGCGCCATGGCGATGATCATGCCTGCGGCGAAGGCCCCCGTGATGTCCGCGATGCCGAACACCACCTCGGCGGTCCAGGCCATGAAGAGGCAGAAGGCAAAGCCCGCCACGGGGTAGCGGCGCAGGTTCCTCTCCGCATTTCGATGGTCCATCCACACCATGGCCCGGTGGTAGGCGACGGCGGCGATGCCCACGAAGGCGAAGAAGCCCAGGAGCCTCACGCCGATGAGCGCCAGGCTCACCTGCTCCCCTCCCATCCCGCTGACGATCGTGAGGCAGATCAGGCCCAAGATGTCGTCGATGAGCGCCGCCGCGAGGATCGTGTTGCCCACCTTCGTGGCCAGCATGTTGATCTCCTTCAGGGCCTCCACGGTGATGGAAACGGAGGTGGCGGTAAGGACGGAGCCCAGGAACAGGGCGGACTCCAAGTTCGTGGCCGGCTCAAAGGCGTAGAGCATCAGCGCCCCCATGCCGAGCGGCGTCAGCACGCCGAGGAGCGCCACGAGGAACCCCGCCTTGCCGGATGCCTTCAGGTCCTTGACGCTGGTCCCCATGCCGGCGGTGAACATCAGGACGATGACCCCCAGCTCCGCCAGCCGGGAGAGGAGCGGCGAGGGCATGAGGCAGAACCGGACGCCGAAGAGGGCGTTCGTGAGCTGTCCCAGCACTGCGGGGCCGAAGATCAGTCCCGCCATCAAGGCGCCCACCACCTGCGGCAGCTGGGCGCGGCGCGAGATGAGGCTGAATATCTTCGTGGATAAGAGAATGACGCAAAGGCTCAAGAGATAAGTGTAATCCAAAGACGATCCCTCCCGTTGATGCGACTGTCGATCGCTGTCCCGTATGCGGGGCATAATGAGCGTTATACCATACTTCCGGAGATTTTAAAAGAAAGGGCTGAAGGGAATTTCCAGCCGTTCCGGGGAGTTCCTTGCGACCTGCTTCGGGACGGCGAGATTACGTTTTTGCCCCCCTTGACTTTACCATCCCCCTTGACGCATACTTACGCGGGGCCTTGGTCGGGGAGTTGGTCTGAACGGCATGGCCCCGCACCCTTTAAGACGGGAGGAGGATCGCCATGTTCGGTTTTTCCTGACGCACTGAGCCGCGGTGCACGGGATGCATCGTTCGGTGCGGTCCTCTGAGGATCGGTCCTGCATCGTAAAGACGATTTCGACAGGCCCCGCCCTCTCGTCCCCCTTCCGTACCGTTCGTTGACCCCCTTGATGGGGTCTTCCCTTCATCTATTTATTTCCATAGCGACACGCGAACGTCCCGTGCCCGACGGCAGGGGAGGTGTTCCGCGTCGCGCAGTCGTGTCATTTTTTAAGTCCTGAGGAGGATTGTGTGTTCATGAAAAAAGCAGTTGCTCTGTTGTTGGTTGCGCTCGTCCTGTTTCCGTCCATGGCCTTCGGCGTCGACGCGAGCCAGGAGGCGAAACGCTTCAAGGTCTGGTTCGACACGGGCGGCGGCCCCGGCGAGTCCTACGGAACCGTGCTGCAGAACGGCGCTGCGGCTGCGGCGCGGGACCTGGACCTTGACATCGCGTTCGTCTACTCCGACTGGAACGCCGAGAAGATGTTGGAGAACTTCCGTCAGGGCCTGACCTCGAAGCCGGACGGAATGGTCGTCATTGGGGTCCCCGGCGACGACGCCTATGAGCCCCTGATCGATCAAGCCTATGCCCAGGGAGCTCTCGTCACCTGCGTTGACACGCCGCTGCCCCGCCTCTACAAAAAGTACCAATCCCGCGGTTTCGGGCTGATCGGCCCGGACAACTACAATCAGGGCAGGATGCTGGCCGAGCGCTGCGTTACGCAGTTCGGCCTCAAGGAGGGAGACCGGGTCATGGTCTGGGGTTTGAAGAGTCTGCCCGGACGCGGGCGGCGCGCCCTGGCCATCCTGGACGTGTTCGAGAAGGCGGGATTGACGGCGGACTACATCGAGATCTCGCCTGAGATCAACAAGGACGCGACGCTGGGCGCTCCGGTCCTGACGGGCTACCTCTCCTCCCATGAGGATTGCAAGCTCGTCGTCATCGATCACGGAGCGTTGACGGCGCAGTCCGGGAACGCCCTCCGGTCCGCGGGGATGGACCCCGACCGCGTGGCGGTGGCCGGCTTCAGCCTCTCCCCTGCGACGGCCGAGGCCATCCGTTCCGGCTACCTGGACCTCGTGGGCGAGGGACAGCCCTACCTCATCGGCTATCTGGCCGTTGTGAATCTCGTTCAGTCGCGCCTCTGCGGATTCGGCGGGCTGGTGATCGACACGGCGGGCGGGTTCGTGGACAAGGACAACATTGAACAGATTGCCCCTCTGGCAGAGAAGGGCGTGCGCTGAAGCGTGGAGGGCGGGAAAGGCGGGGCGGACGCCGCCCTGGTTGAGATGCGGGGCATCCGTAAGTCCTTCGGGAACGTGGAGGCCCTTCGGGGTGTCAACTTCCGCGTGAACGCTGCGGAGATCGTTGGCCTGCTGGGCGACAACGGGGCGGGCAAGTCCACCCTGATCAAGGTGTTGTCGGGCCTCTACGGCGCGGATGCGGGGACGTTTCTCTTTCGGGGCCGGAAGCTCGACTGGACGCGGTCCGGCGTTTCCCGTGCGCGGGGCCTGGGCATCGAAACCGTCTATCAGGACAGGGCGCTGGGCCTGCAGCAGTCCCTGTGGCGCAACGTCTTCGTGGGCCGGCATATTCACTTTAGCAGCTCGCAGTTTCCTGATTGGGGGCTGATCGACGTGGCGGAGGAACGCCGCGTCACCGCGGAGCTCCTGGCGCGCATGGGGCTGGGAGGAGGTCGCCTGACCCCGGACACCCGTGCCGGAGTGTTGTCGGGCGGGGAGCGGCAGGGGCTGGCCATCGGGCGGGCCATGTACTTCGATGCCGAGCTCGTCGTCCTGGACGAACCGACGACGGCCCTGGCCCTGAGCGAGGTGGACAAGGTTCTGGAGTTCATCTGCGGGGTGCGGGAACGGGGAAAGTCCGTGGTGTTCATCACCCACAGCATCGATCACGTCTGGGCGGTGGCGGATCGTTTCGTCGTCCTGTCCCACGGGCTCAACGCGGGGGAGTGGACGCGCGGAGCGCTGACGCTGCCGGAGCTGACAGCGCGTCTGAGGGAGGTCGCGCTATGAACGCAGGCTTTCGGCTGCGCTCGGCCCTTGCGCTCCAGCTTCCCATCACCGCGGTGCTCCTGCTGCTCTGGGGCTTCTTCGTCCTGACCGCGCCCGCGACGTTTCTCTCCCGCTACATCTACCTCTCGTTTATGACGACCATCCCCTTCGTGGCGATCGTCGCGATGGGGATGACCCTGGTGGTCGTGGCCGGGGAGATGGACCTGTCCTTCGCCTCGAACATGGCGATGTCCAGCTTCCTGTTCGCCGTCGTGGCGAAGGCCACGGGGTCCGCAGCGACTGGCCTCGTGGCGGGGCTCGCCGCGGGGGCAGGCATCGGCCTGATCAACGGGCTGGTCGTGGTCAAGACGGGGGTGCCCTCGATCGTCGTGACGATCGGGTTCGATTTCCTCTGGCGGGGCTGCGTGATGTTGCTCTCCGGCGGGCTTGCGGTTGCCTTGCCCTTCGTCCGTCGGCTGCCGTTTACCGCCCTGTTCGTCGGGCGCGTCGGCGGGTTGATCCCCGCGCAGTTTTTGTGGGCTCTGGGGCTGGCCGTCGTCACGGCAGTGATCTTGCACCGCACCTCTTGGGGAGATGCCCTGCGCTTCATTGGCGACGACCGGGAGGTCGCGCGGATGATGGGGCTTCCGGTGGCGCGAGCCCGCGTCGCGGTGTTCGTCCTGCTGGGCCTGACGGCCGCCTTCTCTGGAATTTTGGCGTGCCTGGAGCTGGCCAACTGGTGGCCTACTCAGGGCGAGGGGTACCTTCTGCTGGTCTTCGCCTCCGTGTTCATTGGGGGAACTTCCGTGTACGGCGGCAGCGGCAGCGTCTGGGGTACGACGGCAGGAGCTGCGGTGATCGGCATGATCGAGGCAGGGGTCGTCAGTGCGGGGTGGTCCGGCTTTTGGACGCGCTTCGTACACGGCCTCGTGTTGGTTTGTTCCGTGTCCTTCTACGCCCTGACCGCGCGTCGGCGCGGGAACGGCGTCGGAAGCTGAGTAACCTTAGGGGGGTTCAACATGCACGATATCGACGCCATCTTACAGAAAATGAGGGAGGCCCTTCCCGCCGGTCCGGTGCGGATCAAGGAGGCCGTCGAGGGGGGGCGGAAGGTGGT
>ERZ772917.1093-NODE-1093-length-16742-cov-3.902499_pt1 | contig 16742 bp, 11 predicted proteins | sample MGYA00511187_ERZ772917 | MGnify/ENA primary metagenome ERZ772917 (study PRJEB29015, sample SAMEA2737925) | human oral metagenome | biome: human oral; feature: human-associated habitat; material: dental | place: China | collected 2012 ... | reverse complement strand
ACTTTTTCCAGATCAGGGTCAGACCGTCGCGTAGGGGGAGCAACACTTTTTCGACACGGTTGTCATTCCGAATCAGCTTGTTAAACTCCAAAATGCCACGCGTCTGAGTGTCGGTATGGGCCGCATCCTCCTCCACGACCTTTCCGGACCAGAGCGTGTTGTCGGCCAAGATCAACCCGCCGGGGCGGACAAGGGGGAAGACGAGATCATAGTACGCACAGTAGTCGCGCTTATCCGCGTCGATGTAGACCAAGTCAAACGGATCCGTTCCGAGCGTGGGGAGCACCTTCCGCACGTCGTCCCAATGTGGGTGGATCTTCGTGCGGTCGGGATGGTCCTGCCAATAAGTGTGGAAGAAGGGCTCCATCTCGTCGTTAATCTCCACCGTGTGGATTTCGGCGTCCGGCTCCGTGCCCTCTGCCAAACAGAACGTGGCGTAGCCGGTATAGGTGCCGATCTCCAGCAAACGCTTCGGGCGCATCATGCGGCAGAACATCTTCAATACGCGCCCTTGCAAGTGACCGGCAATCATCCGCGGCCGGAGTAGTTTCACGTGCGCGTCTCGGTTGAGGCGAGCCAGCAGCGGAGGTTCTGCGTCCGAGTGATCGAGAGCGTAGGCCTCGATCTCTTCAGCAATGGGCACGTAGGTGTCGGTGAGCATGAGGGCGAATCCGTTCCGTGGCTCAGAAGGTGGGCAACTGGTACTCGTCTTTGGCGCGCAGGACACGTTTCACATCGTTGATCTCGAGGAAGGTCGTTCCGCCGCCCTCGCCGAAACTGCCGCTGAGGTAGGCCACCTTATCCTCCTCCGTGATCAGCTTGCGGTCGAGGAGTTGCTTCAGCGCATCGTGATAGTATTCGCGGCGGCTGACTTGCCACGGCTGAAACACGGCCCAAATGCCATACGAGAGGGAGAGCATTCTCATAACCTCGGGGCGATAGCAGATGGCGAAGACCGTGGCCTCCCCGCGGAAGGCGGCTAAGTAACGCGCCGTGCGTCCGGAATAGCTATCCGAGATGATGGCGCGTACGCCGAGCTTCGACGAAGACTTTACCGCCTGCTTGGCCAGGAAGGAGGTTACGTCCATATCGTCTCCCTTGATGGGCACGCGGATGTCGTTGGCTGCGAGCTTCGTTTGCTCGGTCTCGTAGGCTACGCGCGCCATCATTTGCACCGCTTCGAGGGGATATTTGCCATAGGCCGTCTCGCCGCTCAGCATTAACGCGTCGGTACGGTAATAGATGGCGTTGGCGATGTCCGTCACCTCAGCGCGCGTCGGGCGCGGGTTGTTGATCATTGAATGGAGCATCTGCGTGGCCACGATGACTGGCTTCTTTGCTTCCACACATTTGCGGATCAGCGTGCGCTGTATGCCGGGGATCTTCTCGGCTGGCACCTCAATGCCGAGATCGCCACGAGCTACCATCACGCCGTAAGCAGCCTGAAGTATTTCGTCGATGTTGTCCACGCCCTCCTGGTTCTCAATCTTGGCAATGATCTTGATCGGGCTATTGTACGCGTCGAGGATCTGCTGCACGTCGAGCACGTCGGCCTTGCTGCGGACGAAGGAGTGGGCGATGAAGTCCAGCTTGTTGGCGATGGCCCACTCGATGTTTTTACGATCCTTCTCCGTCAGCGAGGGAAGGTTGATGCGAACGCCGGGAACGTTGACGCTCTTGCGACTGCCCAGTGTGGCATTGTTCTGCACCTCGCAGATGAGTCGGTCGGCTTGCTTCTCGACGACCTTCAATTCGAGGTCGCCATCGTCGATCAGGATGTCGCTGTCGGTAGAGAGATCTTTGACGAAGTCGGGGTAGGAGACGCAGATGCAGTCGTGTGTCGTCTCGCCGTCGGGCTTTCCTTGCATCACGACGCGATCGCCCGTCCGGAACTCGATTGGGGCGGCGGATGTAGTGGTGCGTATTTCGGGGCCTTTCGTGTCGATCAATATGCCGATGCGGCCGGAGACCATGCGCGTGTTGGAGACTACACGGTGTAGGCCTTCCTCGTTCATGTGTGCCGTGTTTAGGCGCACTACGTTCATGCCCGCCTCATAGAGCGAGCGGATGAAATCGACCTCGCAACGTTGGTCGGAGATCGTGGCTACGATTTTGGTATGCTTCATTGTTTGAGGGGTATTATATGTGTAGGGACAAGTCTTATGGCTCGCCCGGGGGATTATTTCAATGCCTCTAAAGCCAACCGATAAGAATCCAAACCGAATCCGGCGATGACGCCACGACAGGCGGCAGAGATGCAGGAGTGATGGCGGAAGGCTTCGCGCGTGTACACATTAGATATATGCACCTCAACGACGGGCGAGGTGACGGCACGGATGGCGTCGTGCAGGACGATGGAGGTGTGGGTGTAGGCACCGGCGTTGAGCACGATGCCGTCGCAGGTGAAGCCCTCTTCGTGGATCTTGTTGATCAGTTCACCCTCTATGTTGCTTTGGTAATAGGCGATCTCTATTTGCGGATAATCCGCCCGGAGTTGATCCAAATAGGATTCAAACGGTGCACTGCCGTAGACCTCCGGTTCGCGCCGACCCAAGAGATTTAGGTTCGGCCCGTTGATGATCAGTATCTTCTTCATTTCCTTGTAATATTTGCCGCCCTTTGGAGACGGCACAAAAGTAGAAGCTGTTTTTAATATGATTAGAAAAGAGAAGCCGGTGGACGATCCGGTGAAACGATACGAGACGTACCTCCTCCTGGAGCGAGGACTTTCAAAAAACACGGTGGAGGCTTACGTGGATGACCTGAACAAGCTGTTCCGCTTCGTGAATACCGAGCAGCGCCCTATTTCAGAGATTACTTATGCTGACCTGCAGCAGTTCGTGGCGCAGCTCTGCGACGCCGGCATATCGCCACGTTCGCAAGCGCGCATTATCTCCGGCATACGGTCGTTCTACCGCTACCTCGTCTTAGAGGGTTACCTGAAACACAACCCTACGCTGCTGCTCGAGTCGCCCAAGATCGGGCGACGGCTGCCGGAGGTGCTGACCGTGGAAGAGATTGACCGCATTCTGGCCACCATAGATCTTTCTACACCGGCCGGACGAAGGAATCGCGCCATGATTGAGGTGCTCTACAGCTGCGGACTGCGCGTCTCGGAGCTGATTGGGATGAGGTATTCCGACGTACACTTTGATGAGGAATTTATCAGCGTCACAGGCAAAGGCAGCAAGCAGCGTTTGGTACCCATCTCACAAACGGCTCTCGACGAGATCCGCCGCTACCTGCCCGACCGATGCGCCATCACTTCGCCGCGCGGTTTTGAGGATGTACTCTTCGTCAACCCTCGCGGCCGTTCGCTCTCGCGCGTTATGGTTTTCTACATCGTCAAGGAGCATGCCGGGCTGGCGGGTATTACGAAGAATATCAGTCCACACACCTTTCGACATTCCTTTGCCACACACCTCTTGGAGGGGGGAGCCAACCTGCGCGGTATACAGATGATGCTGGGGCACGAAACGATCACCGCAACCGAGATCTATTTGCATTTAGACCGCGAGTCGCTCCGCCAGGAGATCATTGAGCACCATCCACGCAACCGGTCGTGGCGACGTTTGCACGGAGGGGAATAGAAAGTGTGCAGAGGGGGCTGATAGCTAACGGGGTTGCCCCCCTCCCTACGGGTGCTTGATAGGAGAGGGGAGACGAGTAGGAGAGGGGGGGCGAGTGCGGATGGACGATGAAATAACCAGAGAGTACCCACAAGGGGTACTCCCACATATCACTTCAAAATGAAAATGATGAAAAGACTTTTGCTGATGGCGCTGGCGGCATGTTCGCTGGTGGCCTGCGGGAAGAAGGACACGCCCGCACCTGAACCGAAACCTACGCCTCCGGATCCGGAATTGCCGACCAAACCTGCGCGGCTGCGCGGCTTCATGGTGGCTCGCGTGGAGGATGTAAACCGACAGACTGTCGACGATGCGGCCTCGTGGGGAGCCAACATCATCCGGCTGCAGGTCTGCCCCGTGAAGTTTGCCGCGACGGTGAACCGCACGCTGTGGGAGGCGTTGCCGGAGTGCCTGAACAGGGTGGACGAGCGACTGAAGTGGGCCAAACAACGTGGCCTGAAGGTGGTGATCGACCTGCACGAGCCGCCCGTACAGGGATATTCTGACCCAGGCTTCCCGGCCTTTTGGAACGACCCGCAGACGCGTCCGGCCTTCATCCGTTTTTGGCGCGAGCTGGCCATGCGATTCAAGGATCCGGCTTACAACGACCTGATCTACGGCTACGACATCTACAACGAGCCGGCGGCGTGGGTAAAGGGCACGAATCACGTGCCACACAAATGGCGCGAGATGGCGCCCGAGATCATCCGTGCGATCCGTGCCATCGATCGCGACGTGTGGATCATCTACCAGCCCGGCCCTTGGAACGGCCCCGACAACTATCGCGACCTCAAGCCGCTCGCTGACCAGCGCGTAATGTACAGTCTGCACTTCTACTTGCCCGGCGGCTTCACCCATCAGGGCGTCAACAAGGCCTCGCGTGAAGAGGCGCTCGCTTCGATCGGTGTAGAGTATCCCGGTACGGTGAATGGTAAGGTGTGGGATCGGACGACTTTAGAACGCGAGTTGCAACTCGTTGACGAGTTTCAGCGCCGCTATAACGTGCCCATTTTTGTAGGCGAGTTCAGCGTCGTGCGTTGGGCGCCGACCACCTCGGCCGTGCGCTGGCTGACCGACGCGGTTTCGCTCTTCGAAACGCGCAAGTGGACGTGGTGTTACCACGCCTTCCGCGAGTGGGACGGCTGGAGCTTGGAGTACCCCGAGGGCACGGCCGCCTTCCGCTTCAAGGGCGACCCGGCTGCATCGCCGGCCAAAACGGAGACGGAACGCGCCAAAGTGATCCGTCGGGCGCTGAAGTACAACAAGGGGTAGCAAGTGATTGTTAACGTGAGTTCGGCCTAAGCAGAACTTCCATCAAGCAACTTGCAGACCTTCTTCTGATTCGGCGGCTTTGGCGAGTAACTCCCCAAGAAATAAGCAAGAGGGATAGCGCAGGTTCTGCTGCTATCAAAGCATTTGCGCGGCATCGGCGCAGGTTGCGCCGCTCTCAAAGCATTTGCCGGAACATCGGCGCAGGTTGCGCCGCTCTCAAAGCATTTGCCGGGACATCGGCGCAGGTTGCGCCGCTCTCAAAGCATTTGCCGGAGTCGCAGGGGAAAATGCGCTGACAGGTGGGTCGCAGAGAGGGATTGCTTACGTCGAACTCACATACCGAAAAATTCCGCCTCGGAACTGGAAATGTCCTTGTGCGTGCCGAACCAAAAAGGCAACGCGTGTATATCCTATTAAGGAACATGGCATGCGCGCATACATTATATATAGCAATGGCCAATGGCTCAATCAGAGAGTCTATCGGCCATTGATGTGATGCGGCTCGGCAGGCGCTTATTCCCCTAGCACCAACCTGCGGTAAGCCACTTGAGACTCGGCCACCTCGGTGGGATCGAGATTCTCAGCATTGCAGAGAGAGACGAGTCCGGCGTACTCGGCCTGCACGTAGCGGATGGTGGCGATGACGGGCAGCGCCGACTCCTCGATGGTGAATCCGAGCTGTTCGCGAGTAAACGTCTCTCGCGGATTGCCGGTAGTGATCACCACGCCGATCGGTTTCCCTTTGAGCGCCTCGCCCGTACCGAAGGCCCAACCGAAGGCCAGCACCTGATCCATCCACTTCTTGAAAAGCGACGGAACGTCGTACCAATACATAGGGTACTGAAAAATGATGCGGTCGAACTGTTCAGCCAAGGTCTGCTCGGCCTTGACGTCGATATGGCCGTCGGGATACGTTTCGCAAAGGTTGCGGACAACTACCGGCGCCCCTTCAGGCAACGACTCGAGCAGTGCCCGGTTAGCTTTCGACGCACGATAATCCTCGTGCGTCAGCAGAATCAAAGTCTTCATATAAGTCATTATGAGTGAATAGTTATAAGTGAGAAGCCGCTTGGAATTTTATATTGCCTCCTCGAGGGCATAATGTTGATAATCGCGGATAAGGGTGCGGAGCAGCGCCTCGTCGGCCGCCCCCTCAGTCGCGATACCGAGAAAGCGTCGCACCTCCTCGGCCAACGTGCGGATACGCTCCGTCCTGTTCTGCTTGTCGCCGCCCGTAAGCGTACGGTTGATCAAATCCACTTGCGCCAGCGAAAGCCGCTCGGCTTGCGGGAAGATGGGGTGATAGTCGTGATTCAGGTGACTAAACTCGTCGAGGCTAACGTGAACCTTCTTGTAATCTTTCTCTTTGATCACGATCGTTCCTGCAGCCATGTCGCCCAACCGCTGATGATACTTCGTCAGCGCAATGCAAAGCAGTCCGATGTACGACACCTGCATATCGATAATCAACAGTAACCACCGCAACAGGTAAGCTCCCGTCGATGGCCGATTACCATCCTTCATCACCACTCGTGTTCCGAGCAGTCGTTTGCCAGGCGTCTGCCCGTTGTTGAACACTTCCCAAAGGAATGAGTAGCCCACTGCGGGCAGATAAAAAATGGTGAGAAGCAAGAAAGTCACAAATGCGTCCGGCGACACCTTGGTCCATCTCAGGAGAAGCAGCCAGGCGCCAAAAACTCCCGCGCCGTATGCCACCAACAGCAACGTGTCGATCAGCCTCCCCAGCACACGTGCGCCGAGGCTGGCTGGCGTCTGTTCTATCTGCACGTATTGGCCGGTAACAATAGTAGAATCGGACATAAGCAGTTATGCAATTACAAGTGAACAGTTATACAAGTGAACAGTTATGTAGGTTACGAATCGAGCGCGCAAAGATAGACGCAGGCAGAAACTACACATCCAACCGTCTGCTTTATCCGCACGACAATCTTTTTATAATCAACAACTTCCCATTCAAATTTATCGGTGAATCTCCCGAATCTGCCAGCCATTATAACCGTTCTTCCAGCCGAAAAACAGCCTCTCCCCTCCTATTTATCTAATCCCGATAATAGCAATTATGATAAGTAAATATTTAGGGGAGGGGCATACCCTGAAAAAACTACGCGACAATCTCCAATTATTCAGAGAGCATCGCGTAGCACTATTAAGAAGCAAGGGGATTATCCCGACAAGCCTCTAAAAACTATCAATGATTACTTGGACATTTCTTCGGTGATGGCATCGAATTCCTTATTCATGTTCAGATTGTAATAGATACCTCTCAGTCCGATCATGTATTCTCTTTCGTCCGGTTTCAGCTTGTGTGCCTTCTCAAAGAACGGCAACGCCTTGCGAAGGAGCTCCTCCACCTTCACCTTCTCCGCCTTGTATTGGTTGGCGTCCGACAGCGCATTGGCCTTGTCCAACAGGCTCACGCCTTGGTTGAAATACAGACGTCCCATGCTGAAGATGTGAGCCGGGTTCTCTGGATCCAGCTCGAGGGCTTTTTTATAGGCCCCCTCCGCCTTGGCCTCGTCCTTCAGACCTATCTCGTAAACACTGCCTAAAGTGTAATAGAGCTGCGGGTTATTCGGACTCTTCGCGATTGCTGTGTTCAGCAGCTGCATAGCCTGCTCATTGCGTTTGGTGCTGAGGTAGACGTTGATCATGTTGTTCAGGAAGTAGGTAGAGTCCGGGAAGAGCTTCATGCCCTCCTCTAAGGTTTTTTCCAAGCTAACTGTATCCTTGAGCACTTGATCGTATTCGTAACAGAGCGACTGGTACACGTCGAAACGACGGTAGTTCGTGCCCTTGGCTCGATTCAGATCCTTCACGGCCAACTGTGGATCATTCATTTGCATGGCGGCAATGGCGGCGTAGAACTGCACGATCATGTAATTAGAGTCTTTCTCCGCAACCTTTTCGCCTTTCATGAAGGGTAACTCGGTGATCTCGATATACTGTTCAAAAAAATCGTGCGCCTTCTTGAAGTCTCTTTGGTCAAAGTTGTATGCGCCACCATTGAGGTAATAAAGAAGGTTGCCGCTGAGCGTATTCTTGATGTTCTTAGTGTATTTCGGTTTCACCTTACCCTTTTCGTTCGGCAGCTGATCCAACCTGTAGGCCTCCTTGAAATACGGTAAGATTTTACTCAGCGCCTCGTACATCGCAGGTTCGTCAGGCTTCTGCCCCAAAATCTGCTTTGTGTTTTCAGTGCTGAATTGTGTGTCCTCAATCAGACCGGCCACATACCATGTCTTTGCGTCCGCTTTCGTCTCGGGGTTTTCCATTGCGCCCTTGATCAGGGTGCGTGCCTCGTTGAAATCCGGTTTGGAATCTTTTGCAATGCGTTCAGCATCGGATACAGCCTTCTTCTGTCCGAAGGCGGCGGTCGCCATCAGGCACAGGCCGACCGTTATAAATACCTGCTTCATGTTCTCTAAAATTTTAATTGGGTGTATATGAATGGAGATTGATTGTTTTCTGTGTGGGAGGGAAAAGCGCATCACGCGTCGTGCTCCGTCTCTTTCAGGGTATTGTCCGAGGACTCTTCGGCGAGATCTCCGCCGATCCGATCCTCTTCCGACTCAGAGACCACCTTGCAAACCGAAGCGATTTCATCGTTGCGCTTCTCAAGGTTGATCAAACGGACGCCCTGTGTGGCACGACCAATCACGTTCAGCTCGGATACCTTCATGCGGATCGTGATGCCGGACTTGTTGATGATCATCAAGTCGTTGTCCTCGGTTACATTTTTAATAGCGACCAGCTTACCTGTCTTTTCGGTCACGTGGATCGTCTTGATCCCCTTGCCGCCGCGGTTAGTGACGCGATAATCGTCAATGGCGGAGCGCTTTCCGTAACCTTGTTCGGAGACGACGAGCACGGTTTCTTCTTCGGGGTGCTTGATGCAAATCATGCCGACCACTTCGTCATCTTCACCGTCGAGCATCATACCGCGTACACCAGCGGCAACACGCCCCATGACGCGCACGTTGCTCTCATGGAAACGTATCGCGCGACCGTTTCTGTTAGCGATGATTACCTCGTTGTTTCCGTTCGTGAGGCGCACTTGGATCACACCGTCGCCTTCGCGCAGGGCGATGGCATTCACGCCGTTTTGGCGCGGGCGGGAATAGGCCTCTAAGAGTGTCTTCTTGATCAACCCGCGCTTGGTGCAGAAAAGCAGGTAGTGAGAGTTGATGAAGTCCACGTCGCCGGTCAGGTTTTTGATGCGAATGAAGGCGTTCACACGATCGTCGGAATCAATGTTGAGGAAATTTTGGATGGCGCGTCCTTTCGTGTTTTTGGCGCCCTCTGGTATCTCGTAGACCTTCTTCCAAAAGCAACGCCCCTTGGCTGTGAAGAACAGGATGGTGGCGTGCATCGAGGCCGGGTAAATGTGTTCGACGAAATCCTCTTCGCGCGTCTCGGAGCCTTTCGATCCCACCCCACCGCGGGTCTGCGCGCGGAACTCACTGAGCGGCGTGCGCTTGATGTAACCCATGTGTGAGATGGTGATAATCATTTCGTCGTCGGCGTAGAAGTCTTCCGGGTTTAGCTCCTCGGAGGCGTAGATGATGTCCGTCTTGCGCTCGTCGCCGTATTTGTCGATGATTTCTTGGAACTCATCACGGATCACCTGCATCAGTCGCTCCTCGTTTTCGAGGATTTCCTTGAGGCGAGCGATCAGTTTTTCGATCTCCTCGTATTCGGCGCGGAGCTTCTCCTGCTCCAGCCCAGTCAGTTGACGCAGGCGCATTTCGACGATGGCGCGCGCTTGGATTTCGGATAATTCGAAGCGTTCGCGTAGCCGGTCGATGGCTTGTTGCGGGCTGCTTGAGGAGCGGATGATGGAGATGACTTCGTCGATGTGATCCGAGGCGATGATCAGCCCTTGGAGGATGTGGGCGCGCTCCTCGGCTTTTTTCAGTTCAAAGCGTGTGCGACGCAGCACGACATCGCGGCGATGATCCACGAAGTTGCCGATCAGATCCTTCAGGTTCATCAGCTTCGGTCGCCCGTTGACCAGCGCGATGTTATTCACGCTGAACGAGGACTGGAGCGCCGTCATCTTGTATAATTTATTGAGTACGATATTGGCGTTCGCCTCACGTTTCACGTCCACCACGATGCGCATGCCGCTGCGATCCGATTCGTCGTTCACGTTCGACACGCCGTCGAGTCGCTTCTCGTTCACAAGGTCGGCAATGGTGCGGATCAGCTCTGCCTTGTTCACCATGTAAGGGATTTCGCTGATGATGATTTTGTCATGTGCCGACCCGCTTTCGATTTCGGCTTTACCGCGGATGACGATGCGCCCGCGACCAGTCTCGAAGGCCTCCTTGATTCCGGCGTAACCATAGATCGTGGCTCCGGTGGGGAAGTCAGGTGCTTTGACGTGCTCCATCAGCCCTTCGACGTCGATTTCTCCGCGCGCGTCCACATAAGCCTGGCAGGCGTGGAGCACCTCCGTCATGTTATGCGGCGGCATGTTTGTAGCCATACCCACGGCGATGCCTGATGCCCCATTGATGAGCAGGTTCGGAATACGTGTGGGCAGCACGACGGGCTCTTGCAGTGTATCGTCGAAGTTGAGTTGAAAGTCAACCGTATCCTTATCAATATCTCGCAACATTTCTTCGGCCAGCCGGCTCATACGCGCCTCGGTATATCGCATGGCAGCGGGGCTATCGCCATCCACGGAACCGAAGTTGCCTTGCCCGTCGACCAGCGTGTATCGCATAGACCAATTTTGAGCCAGTCGAACCAGTGCGTAGTAAACGGAAGAATCGCCGTGCGGATGGTATTTACCCAACACCTCGCCGACGATTCTGGCTGCTTTTTTATAAGGTTTGTCTGAAGTGTTCCCCAGCTCGTTCATCCCGAAAAGGATGCGCCGATGCACGGGTTTGAATCCGTCTCTGACGTCCGGCAGTGCCCGGGAGACGATGACCGACATCGAGTAGTCGATGTAAGCCGATTTCATCTCTTGATTGATGTCGATCTTGATAATTCTATCTTCTGCCATCTATTACAATGTATAGCGTTGCGTGAAAAAACTACGCTAAAGTACAGGTTTTCGATAAACGGGCAAGCTGGGCTCCCAAAACGAGCTCTGCGGAGCCTGCTTGCCTACGGGAAGCCTCTGCGCAAACTTTTTTCACCGAAAAACGGGCAAAATGCACTACCAAAACAGTTTGCGAGGTGCTTGCTCCTCCTTGATAAGACCTCAAAAAGAACTCAAAGAGAGGTTCGGAATTTCCCGAATGAATAAAAACCACTTATTCTCTTTATCGGAACTTCCCGAAGACTTAGAATAGATATTTTTAGGTCTTCGGAATTTTCCGAAAGAGCATGCTATTAGTTTTTCACTATTTCGGAATTTCCCGATCGACTATTATAAGATGCTACATTACATTCGGTAATTTCCGAAAGTATTAAATCAATCTTATCAAGTGTTCGGAACTTACCGAGTGCTTATAAATAGCTTATTTAGACTTTCGGGAAAGTCCGAGATATTAAAACATCTAATTTAAGCTATTCGGAGTTTTCCGAACATAAAAAAGATTGGACTAATTTGTTTTGGGAATCTCCGAAAACTAAAAAGATGAATATATTTTATTATCGGGATTTCCCGAAGACTAAAAAAAGATGCGACTTAAGTTTTCGGAGTTTTCCGAAAGTTTGAAATACTATAAATATACCATTCGGAACTCTCCGAACGGCTGTGTGGGAGACGCTTAAGGGGCAAATAGAGAAAAAATGGGATGTCGCGGAGGTGGATACGGAAAGAATGGAGCGATTCAGGGGCTTTTCGATATGCGCCAAGGCCTTCCCGATGGCGCGCAAAGGCCGCGATAATGTGCGCAAAGCCCTCACTGGTCGGAAATGGACGCGCAGAGTAGGGATTTCAAACAGCGTCTTACATTTGCCTCGTATTTATGACGCAAGAAGTATGAATATTGGTTATACGAAGGGGTTGACCCTTCTTCTGCTTGTCCGGCTACTCTCCGCCTGCCATTCGGAGGGAAAAGAGATCGAGGAAAATCCCATTCGGTTCGACTCGATGGTCATCGAGAAGACCTTTCCCATAGAAAATAACAAAGAGGCGGCTCCACAAGAGCGTTTGCTGAAAATCCGTTTTACTTATCCTACTGAATATGCAGACAAAGCTGTGCTGCAGGCCGTGCAACAGTTGTTTGTAAAGAGTCTGCTGGGTGACCGGTATATGACGATGTCGGTTCAGGAGGCGGTGAATAAATATGCCGAGGATTACGGTGCGCAGGTGAATCAGGAGACGTCGGATTTTGAGCAGGACACCGAAGCCGGTTTTGGCATCGCAACGGACTTCGAGGGCGATGATTTCGACACGTCCGACAGGCCGGCACTTCCGGAATATGAACTGCTGAATGATAGCATATTATATAACCAAAAAAACCTGCTGTGTTACTCCGTCTATCGCGAGTATTGCGTGGGGACGCCGGCTGCAAATCGCCTGTACACCAATTGGGTGGTCGACCTGAAAACGGGCAAACGCGTCACGGAAGGCGATATTTTTAATGAGGACTACAAGGACGATTTGGCGAAGATCATCGTGGACGCCATCGCACTATCTAATAATGTGGACAAAGTGGCAGATTTGGAGAATATCGGCTTCTATAATATTAATGAGATTTACCCGAACCGTAATTTCTACGTGGATGACGTCGGGGTGACATACACGTTCAACGAAAACGACATCGCTGCGGGTGCGTTGGGAACCACCACGGTGCGCATCCCGTACGAAAAGCTCCGCCATCTGTTGCGCAGGGAAAGCCCGATCGCCCATCTTGTCTTTTGAATGGAATGGAGGCTATTACCCGCTATTATCCCGACTTGAACGCGGCGCAACGTCAGCAATTTGAAGCGCTCGGCGCGCTCTATACCGACTGGAATGCAAAGATCAACGTGATCTCACGCCGTGACATTGAAAATCTTTATCTCCATCACGTACTTCATTCATTGAGCATTGAGAAAATGCTTCGCTTCCGCGCAGGATCGGAGGTGATGGACGTGGGCACCGGCGGCGGTTTCCCGGGCATTCCGCTGGCGATTCTTTTTCCTGAAGTGACGTTTCATTTGGTGGACAGCGTGGGTAAGAAAATCCGCGTGGCGCAGGCCGTTGCGGACGCATTAGAGCTGAAGAACGTGACAACATGTCACGAACGGGTCGAGGATGAACGACGTCAGTTTGATTTCGTCGTGAGTCGGGCTGTGATGCCTCTGCGCGACTTGGCCGCAGTGGTGCGAAAAAATATCCGCGAGGAGCAGCAAAACGCGCTGCCTAACGGGCTGATCTGCCTCAAAGGTGGGGAGCTGCAACATGAAATCGCACCGTTCAAAAATCAGGCGGTACGTCTCGACATTGACGCGTATTTCCGCGAGCCCTATTTCAAAACCAAGCAAATTGTATATATCCCCTTATGATTACTGTCAAACAGTTTGACTTCAATCCCTTTGCAGAGAACACCTACGTGCTCAGCGATGAGACCCGAGAGGCCGTCATCGTGGACTGCGGCTGCATCATCGAGCGCGAACGGCACGAACTCTCTGCCTATCTTGAAGCGCAGGGCCTGACGCCGGTCAGGCTGCTCTGCACACACATGCACTTCGATCATATCATCGGTAACGCCTTCATCCGCGACACGTACGGCTTGCATCCCGAGGCTTCGCGCACAGACGTGGAGGGGTTGCCGTCGTTAGAGGAACAGATGGCGGGTTTGGGGGTGCCACCACGTAAAGAGTTCGAGACGGTGCCGGTGACGCGCTTCCTTGCCGAGGGAGACACGGTGCGTTTTGGGCATTCGGAATTGCAAGTGCTTTCTACGCCCGGTCATTCGCCGGGCAGCCTCTCCTTCTATTCGTCGCAGGACGGCTTCGTGCTGTCCGGCGACGCATTGTTTGCGGGCAGCATCGGCCGGACGGATCTTTGGGGTGGCAATTTCCGGACACTTATCACGTCCATCCGTGAGAAACTCCTCACCCTGCCCGACCAAACGGTTGTCTATTCCGGTCACGGCCCCGCTACCTCCGTTGAGCAGGAGAAAAACGAGAATCCTTATTTATAACATACACAACAGAGAAAAATGGATACGAACAAATTTTCAAACCGCCACATCGGCGTGACGACCGATGACGACAAAGCTGTCATGCTGGAAGCCATCGGCGTGAAATCGGTGGATGAGCTGATCGAACAAACGATCCCCTCAGACATCCTCCTCAAGAAGCCGCTAAACCTGCCACCGGCCATGACCGAACGAAAATTCGCGGAGCACATCGCCGAATTGGCCGGCAAGAACAAAATATTCACCTCCTACATTGGTATGGGATGGTACGACACGGTCTGCCCCGCGCCGATCCTGCGCAACGTGTTCGAGAACCCCGCATGGTACACTTCGTACACGCCGTATCAGGCTGAGATTTCGCAAGGCCGACTCGAGGCGTTGCTGAATTTCCAAACCGTGATCTGTGAACTGACGGGTCTGCCGCTGACCAACTGCTCGCTCTTGGACGAGGCAACGGCTGCCGCAGAGGCCGCTACGATGTTTCACAACACGCGCAGCCGTGGTCAGGTGAAGGCCGGCGCAAACACGCTCTTCGTCGATGAGCACGTGTTCGAGTCGACCAAGGCCGTGATCCACACACGCATGAAGCCGCAAGGCATCGAGGTGGTGACGGGCGACTTCAAAACGTTTGAATTCACCGGCAAGGAGTTTGCCGCCATCGTGCAGTATCCGAACGGCGACGGCGAGATCGAAGACTATCGCGCGTTCGTGGAAAAGGCGCGCGCCAAGGATGTTCGCGTGGCTGTGGCGGCAGACCTGATGAGCCTCGTGCTGCTGACGCCTCCGGGCGAGTGGGGCGCAGACGTGGTGTTCGGTAGCAGCCAACGCTTCGGTATCCCCATGTTTTACGGCGGACCGTCGGCGGGCTATTTCGCTACGAAGGACGAATACAAGCGCACTATCCCCGGCCGCATCATCGGCATCTCGGTGGATGCCTACAACCGTCCTGCTTACCGATTGGCGTTGCAGACGCGCGAGCAACACATCAAGCGCGAAAAGGCTACGTCGAACATCTGTACCGCGCAGGCGCTGCTGGCTACGATGTCTGGATTCTACGCTGTTTATCACGGTCCCGACGGACTGCGCGACATTGCTTCACGCATACACGCTTACGCAGGTTTCTTGGCCGAAGAACTCGAGAAGATGGGCTATAAGCAGGTGAACAAAAACTTCTTCGACACGCTCAAGATTGCGTTGCCGGAGGGCGTGACGGTCAAGACGCTGCGCGAGATCGCATTGGAGTGCAACATCAACTTGCGCTATTTTGAAGACGGTCACGTGGGCATCAGCCTTGACGAAACCACGCAACCGAAAGCACTGGCTGTGTTGCTGCAAATGTTTGCCGGCGTGGCAGGCAAGACGTATGCCGCCAATGTGGACGACATCAACCGCAGCCGCTACTTCGACGAGCAGTTCGTGCGTACCTCCAAGTTTATGGAGCAGGAACTTTTCGCCAAGTATCACACCGAGACGGAGCTGATGCGTTACATCAAGCGCCTCGAGCGCCGCGACATCTCGCTGGCTCACTCCATGATCCCGTTGGGCTCGTGCACGATGAAGCTCAATGCCGCTTCTGAAATGTTGCCACTCAGCCGCCCCGAGTTCCAAAACATCCACCCCTACGCTCCCGTGGATCAGGCGGCTGGATACATTGAAATGATCGAGAACCTCTCTGCTGCATTGATCGAAATCACCGGTCTGAAGGGCGTCACGCTGCAACCGAACTCTGGCGCTGCCGGCGAATACACGGGGCTGCGCATTATCCGCTCTTACTTAGAAAGCATTGGGCAGGGACACCGCAACGTCGTGCTGCTGCCGGCTTCGGCTCACGGAACGAACCCCGCCAGCGCCATCCAATGCGGCTTCACGACCGTCACCGTGCGCTGCGACGAGAAAGGAAACGTGGACCTGGCTGACTTCCGTGCCAAGGCCGAGGAGAACCGCGATAACCTCGCCGCGAGCATGATCACCTATCCCTCGACGCACGGCATCTTTGAAACTGACATCAAAGAAATGTGCGACATCGTGCATGCCTGCGGCGGACAACTCTACATGGACGGTGCCAACATGAACGCCCAGGTGGGTCTGACGAACCCCGGTACGATCGGCGCCGACGTCTGCCACCTGAACCTCCACAAGACTTTCGCTTCGCCTCACGGCGGCGGTGGCCCCGGCGTGGGACCTGTCTGTGTGGCTGAGCATCTGCTGCCCTTCCTCCCCTCCCACCCCGTGGCTTTCGGCAACAGCCTGAACACGGTGTCCGCTGCACCTTACGGAAGCGCCGGCATACTGGCTATTACCTACGGATATATCCGCATGATGGGTGCCGAGGGACTGACGGAAGCTACACGCATCGCTATCCTTAACGCCAACTACTTGGCCGCGAAGCTCGAGAAGGACTATGGCATCGTCTATAACGGTGCACGCGGACGCGTTGGCCACGAGCTGATCCTCGAGTGCCGCACCATCAAGGAGCAGTCAGGCATCGACGAGAGCGACATCGCCAAGCGCCTTATGGACTTTGGCTACCATGCTCCCACCCTCTCCTTCCCCGTGCACGGCACACTCATGATTGAGCCGACAGAGAGCGAGAGTAAGCAGGAGTTGGATCGCTTTGTAGAGGTTATGCAGTGCATCCGCCGCGAAATCGACGAGGTGGAGAAGGGTACGGCCGATAAGGAGGACAACGTGCTCAAGAACTCGCCGCACCCCGAATACGAAGTGACGGCCG
>ERZ772917.1088-NODE-1088-length-16808-cov-10.388050_pt1 | contig 16808 bp, 13 predicted proteins | sample MGYA00511187_ERZ772917 | MGnify/ENA primary metagenome ERZ772917 (study PRJEB29015, sample SAMEA2737925) | human oral metagenome | biome: human oral; feature: human-associated habitat; material: dental | place: China | collected 2012 ... | reverse complement strand
CCGACCCGTCCACCATCAGGGAGGCCACGTCCCTGGCCGAGACCACCACCGGCACAGTGGCTGGCGCAGGCTCCTCGGGCTCAGAGGGGCGGTCGAAGCGGCACTTAAAGAAACCGCCCCTCTTGTAGCGGGTGAACGTGCCCACGAACTCGCACGAGGGAAACCGCCCCCCGCTCGGGTCGGAGTACGCCGCCACCACGCCACCGGACCCGGATGAGCCGGATCCGGCAGGGCCCGAAGAGCTCGAGCCGCCCGAGCCGGACCCGGACGGCCCCGCAGGCGGATCCACCCGGGTGTACTGGTCACCGTACAAGGTAATTGACTGCCCCTGAGCCTGACCGTAGAAGGACGCGTCTGATGAGCCGTCAGATCCTCCCCCGCCTGGCATGGGAAGGGTGACGGGGAGCGTCAACGCGATTACGGCAGCGTAGGTTATAGTGCCCATCATTTCTTTACCTCGGACTCCCCGACTACCCAGCTTCCGTTTACGTAGCGCATTGCGATAATGAGGGTGAAGTCTCCGGAGTCTATCGTCTTCGGTGTCCCATCTCCGTCGTACGAGGTTCCCTCCGCCCACTGCGTGTCGATCTCTACGTGGATGTAGTCGTAGCCGGGGTTCTGCTCGTAGACCCTGGTTGCTGTGACCGTGATGTCCCAGGGGTCGGCCCACCCGCCGCTGTCATGGATCTTCTTGACGTTGCTGATGACGCTGTTGCAGAAGACGCACCGCTGCTCGCTCATGGCCGCGAAGTCCGTGGTGTCGCCGGTGACGAAGGCGTACTGGTAGAGGTCAATGAAGTAGGCCGCCGCGGTCGCGGCTCCCTCGGTGGTGTTCTCGCTGATCTGCTCGGGCCGCTCCGGTGGTGGTGTGGCCAGGGCCGCCTCACGCCTGGCCACCAGGTCCGGCCCCAGGGCCGCGTCACGACTGGCACGCGCACTGGCCGACGCCGATGCCGCCACCGCCATCGCACTGGCCCCCACCTCATAGGGATCCACACTCGGCGACGCCCCCGCACCAGCCCCACCAGAGCACCCCACCAGGCCACCGGACCCCACCAGGACCACCACCAGGACAGGCACCCACGACCCGGACCGCACCATCACGACCCCCTCACACACCCAGGAACAAGAGCAGGACGAGGGACGGCCCCGGCGGCACCAGCACCACCACGACCAACCCCACCGCCAACCAGACGACACACACCACCATAACACCACCACCCAACCCACGCACACACACCACAACCACCACACACCAGAACCCCAGACACCCCCACACCCACACCCCCCAAACCAGGACCCACGTCCCACACCCCACCCGGACATTCAACTGTGCTCCTGCTCGGGCGTGGTATCGGTGCTGGCCCCGGGCGTCGTCGCCTCGGTCTTCTGCGCCCGGCGCCTCGACGTCGTCTCACGGCCAGACCGTTCCGCTCTCTGAACTTGAATTGCCCACTAGGTGAGAATGGGTGAGGATGCCCGTATGCGCGTCTACAACTTCTCCGCAGGCCCCGCCCAGCTACCCCTGCCCGTCCTGGAGCGGGCCGCCTCCGAGCTGACCGACTGGGGCGGCTCGGGCATGAGCGTCCTGGAGGTCTCCCACCGCGGGAAGGACTTCGTGGCCTGCGCCGTCGACGCCGAGGCCACCCTGCGCCGACTCCTCGCCGTGCCCGAGAGCTATCGCGTCCTGTTCCTCCAGGGCGGGGCCACCGCCCAGTTCGCCGCCGTCCCCATGAACCTCACTACCGCGGGAGACACGGTCGCCTACCTCAACACCGGCCAGTGGTCCACCAAGGCCATTAAGCAGGCCCGTGCCTACGACCTCGACGTCATCGTGAGCGCCGACGAGTCCGCCTCCTCCTACACCACCACGCCCGACCCCGGCTCCTACGAGGTCCCCGCCACCGCCCGCTACCTGCACTACACGCCCAATGAGACCATTGGCGGGGTGGAGTTCCCCGATCTCCCCGACGCCGGGGACGTGCCCCTCGTGGGGGACCTCTCCTCCACAATCCTCTCCCGCCCCCTGGACGTGGGCCGCTTCGGTCTCATCTACGCCGGCGCCCAGAAGAACATGGGTCCCTCGGGGCTGGTTGTGGTCATTGTCCGTGAGGACCTGCTGGGCCGCGCCCGCACCATCACCCCTGGCGTCCTGGACTACACGAAGATGGCTGCCGCCAACTCCATGCTCAACACGCCGCCCACCTTCTCCGTCTACCTCCTGGGACTCGTCGCCCACTGGATTGAGGACACCGGTGGGCTGACCGCCATGGGGGAGCGCAACCAGGCCAAGGCCGCCGCCCTCTACGCGGCCATTGACTCCTCCGGTTTCTACTCCAACCCCGTTGAGGAGCGCTCGCGCTCCTGGATGAACGTCCCCTTCACCCTGGCCGATCCCGCCCTCGACGCCGAGTTCCTGGCCGGGGCGCTAGCAGCCGGGCTGACCAACCTCAAGGGCCACCGCTCCGTGGGAGGTATGCGGGCCTCCATCTACAACGCCATGCCCATGGAGGGCGTGACGGCCCTCATTGACTACATGGCCGAGTTCGAGCGCACCCACGGCTGAGCTGGCTGGCTCTGCGCGGTGCGGCGGCGCGGGACCTGGCGGCATGGGGCCCGGTACTGCGGTGCCCGGCCGCGCGGGACCTGGCGCCCCGTCGCGGCACCGGGTGCGATGCGACACCCCCTGCCTGCGTCCTGCTCGGCCCCGTCTGCCGCCCCGGCGAGGGGGTGTCCGCCTCACCATTACCCGCAAACAAACACTGTCTTCAAAGAGAAGGACCTACCATGACCTCCAAGCAGTTCCGTGTCCGCACCCTCAACGCCATCTCCGGCAAGGGGCTGGCACGCTTCCCCGACGACCGCTACGAGGTAGGCGGATCGGTGGAGGATCCGCACGCCCTGCTGCTGCGCTCCGCCCTCCTCCACGACTCCGCGGTCCCCGGATCCGTGCTCGCGGTGGCCCGTGCCGGGGCCGGCACCAATAATATTCCGGTGACCTCCCTGACTGAGCGCGGTATCCCGGTGTTCAACACCCCGGGCGCCAATGCCAATGCCGTCAAGGAACTGGTCCTGGCCAGCCTGTTCATTGCCTCGCGCCACCTTATTCCTGCCGCCCGCTTCGCCCACACCCTCGCCGGTGACGACGACGCCATCGCCCGGGCCGTGGAGGCCGGAAAGAAGAAGTTCGTCGGGTTCGAGCTGCCCGGGCGTACCCTGGGGGTCATTGGGCTGGGGGCCATCGGCGTCCAGGTGGCTAATGCCTCCCTGGGTCTGGGGCTGAAGGTCATTGGATACGACCCTGCCATTAGCGTGGAGCACGCCTGGCACCTGTCCGCCGACGTCAAGCGCGCCAACTCCATTGAGGACGTGTTCCGCAAGGCCGATATCCTCACCGTGCACGTTCCCCTCATTGACTCGACCCGCGGCCTGGTGAGTACCCAGCGGATCGCCCTCATGAAGGAGACCGCGGTGCTGCTCAACTTCGCCCGCGCTGAGATCGTGGACACCGCCGCCGTCGTGGCCGCCCTGGACGAGGGGACGCTGGGCGGGTACGTGTGCGACTTCCCCTCCACGGCCGTCCACAAGCACCCCAGGTGCATCTCCCTGCCGCACCTGGGGGCCTCTACCAAGGAGGCCGAGCGCAACTGCGCCATGATGGCGGTGGACTCCCTGCGCGGTTTCCTGGAGGACGGGCAGGTGCACAACTCGGTCAACTTCCCCGAGGCCGTCATGTCGCGCGAGCCCGGCACCCGACGTATTGTCATTGTCAACCGCAACGTACCCAATATGGTGGGTCAGGTCTCCACCATTGTGGCCCAGCACGGGCAGAATATTGCCAACCTGCTCAATAAGTCCCGCGGTGAGCTGGCGGTCACCCTGGTGGACGTCGAGGGGGAGGTGGCCTCCGGGCTCCTGGACGAGCTGTGCGGGATTAACGGCGTCCTGTCCGCCCGTCTGGTCTGAGAGGGGCGCCTGCTCCAGCAGGTCCTGGAAGACAGGCGCCCTGCCCGCCTGGTCTGGGAGGGACCTCCCGCCGTCCTGCCTAATCCGCCCCCGGGCGCCTGCCTGGGGTAGGTATCCGCTACGCCAGTAGCGTCCGCGAACGACTGCCCTGGGCGCGTAGCCTGGGGGCGTGCGACTGCGAGACGACCTGCGGGATCTGGCCGCCTCGCGCGGCCTGCGGATCCTCCTGGCCACCCGCCTCATCTCCCAGACCGGTGACGGCATGGTCCAGGTGGGCCTGGTCACCCTCTTCTTCTTCGCTCCCCAGAACGCCACGAGCACGGGCGACGTCGCCGCCGCCCTGGTCGTCATGCTCCTGCCCTTCAGCGTGGTCGGCCCCTTCACCGGTCCCTTCATTGACCGCTTCCGACGACGCAGCACCCTCATGACCATGAACCTCGTGCGCGCCGGGCTCATCCTCGCCACGGCCGTGGTCATACGGGGCGCGGGCGCCGGGGTGGTGGTCTACCTCCTGGTCCTCGCGGCCCTGGGGGTCAACCGCTTCCTCCTGGCCACCCTCGCCGCGAGCCTGCCCCACGTGGTGGACGCCGACCGGCTCCTGACCGCGAACTCCCTGGTGCCGACCCTCGGTGGGGCGGCCACGGCCGCCGGGGCGGTCACCGGCCTCCTCCTGCGGCTCACGCTGCCAGCGGACGCCCAGGACGTCGCCAGCCTCCTGACCGCCGCGGGGCTCTACGTCGCTTCCGCCGGGGTCGTGAGCCGCCTGGGCCGTGACGACCTGGGCCCCGACTGGCTCACCAGGGCGCGGTCCACCGGGGGCGGGGCCGCCGGGGCCGAGCCCAGCGGGGCCGAGCGGCGGAGCGAGCCGGAGGGAACCGCCCAGGGGCTCGGCACCACCGGTACCACGGGCACCACAGGCACCGGTACCACGGGTACGGTCCGCGACCTGGCCGACGCCGTCCGGCACCTGCTGTCCCGACGCACCCCGGCGCTCGCCCTGGGGGTCATGGGCGCCTACCGGCTCGTCTACGGCCTGGAGCTCGTGACCATTATCCTGGCCTCCCGCAACCTCCTCGCCGACCCCGCCGACGCCGACGCGGGCCTGGCCGTCTTCAGCACCCTCATGGGGGCGATGCTTGCCGGGCACGGCCTGGCCGTCGTCCTCACCCCGCTGGCCCAGGAGCGCGTCAGCCCACCCACCTGGGTGGTGGCCTGCCTGCTGGGAGGCAGCCTGGGGCAGGTGCTCCTGGTGGCCGGACACACCCGTGAGGGTATGGTGGCCGGGCTGTTCGTCTTCGGGGTCGGGGTGCAGGGCGCCAAGATCGCCGTGGACACGATCGTCCAGACGGACACCTCCGACGACTACCGCGGTCGGGCCTTCTCCCTCTACGACGTCCTGTTCAACGCCGCCGAGTGCCTGGCAGCCGGGGTGGCGGTCCTCGTCATGCCCGACGTCGGCTGGTCGCGTGGAGTCCAGGCGGCCCTTGTGGCCGCGGTGTGGGTGGTGGCGCTGGCCTACCGGTGGGGCGTGCACCGGTGCGGCGGGTCCGGGCGCGGGCCGGAGTGCCAGCGTAGACCCGGGCCCAGGTACCAGCACGGGCGCGGACCCGGATCCGGGCCGGGGGCGGTGGTCCGCTAGGAGTCGCCCGCCCTGGTCCCCGCGGACCCGCGGTCGTGTGCGTCCCTGTTGGCCGCCCGCCGCCACCTGGTCCCCGCGGGCGCCGGGGTGCCGCTTTCGACGAGCCTCTGCGCGTAGATAGCCACGACTGGTCCCGCGGGCGCCGGGGCGCCGCAGGACCGGCTCGGGGCCAAGGACGTCATAGCTGGCTCCTCACGACGCGCACGTCCCCGGCAGGCAGTGTGACGCCGTCCAGCTCCTCGCCGGTGAGGACGTCGGTGCCCGCCAGGGCCGCCGTGTGCGCGACGCCGTCGTGGTTGACCAGGATCGTGTAGGCGGTGCCCTCCCGCTCGCCCACCCCGTAGCGGGTGACCGCCTCCAGGCCCGGCACCCGTGCCCCGCCGTCCACCGCCGGGCGGTCGGTGGGCAGGTTGAGAAGCGGCTCCAGGACGCGGGCCAGCCCCTGCCCGTCCAGCAGGACCGACACGTAGACGGCCAGCCCCTGCCCGTATCGGTGCGCGGTCACGGCCGGTCCGGGTGTGGGGCCGTCCAGGGCCGTCCACACGGGCTCAGCCCCCTCAAGCCGGAGGTCCTCCGACCACAGCGTCCCGGTGAGCGGTGAGGCGCTGACCGCTCGTCCCTCTCCCCGGGTGGTGGGTGCCAGGTGCACCTCCTGGCCTACGGGCACGGGCCGGATCTCCTCCACGCTCAGGCCCAGGACGTCGCGCAAGGGGCCCGGGGCCCCTCCACGGTGCACGCACTCCTCGGCGTCCACGACGGCGAAGAAGGGCAGGGCCGCCAGGCGCCCGCCCCGTTCCACGAAGGTGGCCAGGTTCTCGCAGGCCCGCTGTGAGACCAGGTAGGAGGCCGGGGCGATGACGACGTCGTAGCCGGACAGGTCGGCCTCGGGGTGGGCCAGGTCGACCGTGGTCCCGCGCTCCCACAGCCAGCGGTAGGTGGTACGGACCTGCTCGCGGTGGCTCATGAGGCTGCTGGGGCGCCACGCGAGATCCTGGGCCCAGAAGGACTCCCAGTCCCAGGTCAGCGCCACCCGCGCCCGGACACGGGTCCCGCGCAGCTCGGACAGGGCGGCGAGCTCGGCCCCCAGCTCACAGACCTCCCGGAAGACCCGCGTGTCCGCCCCGGCGTGGGGGACCATGGCGGAGTGGAACTTCTCAGCCCCACGTCGTGATGCCCGCCACTGGAAGGCCATGACGCCGTCGGCTCCTCGTGCCACGTGGGCCAGGGCGGTGCGGCGCTCCTGGCCGGGGTCCTTGGCGCGGTTGTGGGACTGCCAGCTCACCGCGGAGACGGAGTGCTCCATGAGGAGCCAGGGGGCCCCTCCCGCCAAGGAGCGGGTGAGGTCGGACTCCAGGGCCGCCCAGATCTGGGGAACGGGAGAGTCCGCCTCCAGGTAGTAGTCGGTGGACACGACGTCCGTCTGGGACGCCCAGCGCCAGTAGTCGTTGGCCGGGCAGTTCGTGGCCATGAAGTTGGTGGTGACTGGGGCCTGGGGGAAGGCGGCGCGGATAATGTCGCGCTCGACGGTGAAACGGGCCAGGAGGGAGTCGGAGGTGAAACGGGCGTAGTCCAGCTCGCAGGCAGGGTTGAGGGCGGTGCCGGAGTGGCGCGGGGTGGTCACCTCCTCCCAGTCGCCGTACACCTGCCCCCAGAAGGTCGTGCCCCAGGCCCGGTTGAGGGCCTCCAGGCTCCTGTAGCGCTCGCGCAGCCAGGTACGGAAGGCGGCCTGGGAGCACTCGCAGTGGCAGTCCCCGCCCGGGGCCCCGTACTCGTTGTGGACGTGCCACATGACCGGGGCGGTGCGCGGGCCTTCGTCGGACGGGGTGGCGCAGCGTCTGGCGACGTGCTCGACCAGGGCGCGTGTGACCCGTTCGGCGGCACGTGCGTAGGCCGGTGAGTGGGGGCAGCAGATGCCGCGTGAGCCGCCGTGGCGCACCGTGCCGTCGGCCTCGACCAGGCACGCCTCGGGATGGGCCCGGTAGAACCAGGCAGGTGGGGCGGCGGTCGGGGTGGCCAGGTCCACGCCGATCCCCGCCTCCTGGAGCAGGTCCAGGATCTCGTCGAGCCACTCGAAGCGGAAGGTCCCTGGTGTCGGTTCGACCAGGGCCCAGGACCAGATTCCCAGGCTCACGGTATTGACCCCGGCCTGGTGCATGAGGGTGACGTCCTCGCGCCAGACGTGCGGATCCCACTGCTCAGGGTTGTAGTCAGCCCCGTACAGCAGACGGGTGCCGGGCAGGGGCAGGCTCCTGGTGCCGGGGCTGGTCACGGTGCGGGGTCGCCCGGAGGGGGGCGGGGGCGGGGTCGGGGAGTGCCGGGAGGGGACTCCTTGGACTCGTGGGTGGCTGGCGTGGCGGCCGACCGGTGGGCTTACCGGCCGACCTGGGTGGAACCCGTATGGGAACGGTCCCAGAACTCTGGTCGTTGATTGTCGATGATGCTGGAGCTTCCCATGTCAGTTGCCCTCGAGAAGTGCGACTTGACAGGTGCCAGCTCCGGTACTAATACTGGGACCGGTCACAGAACCTGTCAAGTCCGCCCAGGCTGTCGCCCTGCCAGGACGCCGTACTCACAGAAGAGGACACCATGACTGCCACCCCCACCCTGTGGACCTCCCCCGCCCTGTCCCGCCGTCGCCTCCTGACGGTCCTCGGCGCCACCGGGCTCACCGCCGCGCTCGCGGCGTGCTCAGCACCTGAGGACATCGCTGGGCAGGACGACCCGACCGGCCCGGTGTGGGACGCCGGGGCCCGCCAGTACGTCATGGAGGACGCCGTCGCCTCCGGGCAGCAGCCCCTGAGGATCTGGGTCGAGTACGCCGCCTACGGGGACGCCCTCAAGGCCGCCTTTCAGAAGGCGCACCCGGGAGCGGTCCTGGACTACGAGGTGGTGGCCAAGGTCGACGCCCTGGACAAGATGTCCCTGGCCGGTGAGGCGGGTACCGGCCCGGACGTCTTTACCACCAACTTCGACGACCTCGCCCAGGCCGTCAGCTCCTCCCTCGCGGCGCCGCTGGGTGAGTACGGCCCGGTCATCGCCGAGCAGTGCGGCCAGGACCTCAGCTCCGTGGTCACCCGTGACCGCCAGGTCTACGGTGTCCCGGTCTCCACGGAGTCCATCGCCCTGTTCTACAACAAGACCCTTCTCAAGGATCTCACCGGCAGTGACCAGCCTGCGCGCACCTGGGAGGAGATCACCTCACTGGCCTCCACGTACAACGACAAGGCGAGCAACCGCTGGACCATCCGATTCCTGTCCGGCCAGCTCTACTACGCCTACCCCGTCCTGTCCTCGGCGGGCTGGCACCTGTACCCTGACGGCGACCTCGCCCACCCCGGCCTGGACCAGCAGACCCTGACCCAGGGCCTGGAGTCCTACAAGAACCTGCGCAGTGTCTGGGACGTCAACTCCGCGGACGCCACCTACGACTTCATTGAGAACGAGTTCATCAAGGGCCAGACCCCCTACGTCATCACCGGTCCCTGGGTCTTCTCCGACTTCGACGCCGCCGCGCAGGAAAAGGGATTTGAGTACGGTGTCACCACGCTCCCCACGACCGCGGGCGGCCAGAAGGCCGCCTCCCTGGCCGGCATGGCCGTCGGCGTCGTCTCCGGCTACTCCAGGTACCCGGCCGCCGCCCGGATCCTGGCCGCCTTCCTCGCCTCCGACGCCGGTGCCCAGGCCCTCTACAGCTCTGTCAGGGCCGTGCCCGCCCTGGCTCCCGACAGGCTCGGCTCCGTACCCGCCCTGGCCGACGACGACAAGGCGGCCGGCGTCCTGGCCCAGTCCGCCAACGCGGACTTCGTCCAGGAGATTCCTGAGTACATGTACACCGTCGGCAACGAGCTCGTGGCAGGTGTCTGGGACGGGGTCCTGGACGTACCCGCCGCCCAGAGCAAGGCGGTCACCAGCTACGACCAGCTCCGGAGCATGGTGAGCTGACATGGCGACCAGGATGCGACGCGGGCGGGGCCGCTACCAGGGCGGTGTCCCGGCCCTGTGCTCCGCGGTGGTCTGGGGCAGCGGCCAGATCCTCAACCGGCAGGTCGGAAAGGGCCTGATCTTCCTGACCTCGTTCGTCGGCGTCGTGACGAGCGAGGTCGTCACCGGCCACTACCTCCTGGGAGGCAGGGACTACTCCCCACGGGCCAACGGAGGCTGGATCGTCCACGGCCTGTGGGGCCTGGTCACCCTGGGAACCCGCCCCCGGACCATGACCACCTCGGGCCTGACCGGCGGGGACAACTCAGTCACCCTCCTGGCTGACGGCATGATCACCCTCTTCGGGGTCCTGCTCCTGGTCGCGCTGTGGTGGTGGAACGTGAGGGACGCGTGGACCACGGCCCGGGAACGAGCCGGTGGCAGGCCCACTGCCTCCACCCGGCAGTGGCTCCGGAGCCTGTGGCAGCGCTCGACGGCGTACGTCATGCTGACCCCCTCGGCACTCCTGGTCCTGTTCGTCTCGGTCCTGCCCATCGTCTTCGGGATCCTCATTGCCTTCACGAGCTACGACCGTGACCACACCCCGCCCGCGCACCTCGTGCGCTGGGTGGGTCCGGACAACTTCACGACTGTCCTGCGGGTGGGCAGCTGGGCGCGGACCTTTGCGGGAGTCCTGACCTGGACGGTGGTCTGGGCGCTCCTGGCGACGCTGACGACCTACTTCCTCGGGTTCATCCAGGCGGTCCTCCTCACGCGCAGGGACGTCCTGTGGCCCAGGCTCTGGCGCAGTGTCCTCATCCTGCCCTGGGCCGTCCCGGCCATGGTCTCGGCCCTCGTGTTCCGCTCCATGTTCAACGGACAGTTCGGCCCCGTCAGTGGCTTCCTGGTGGACGCGGGGATCACGGACCAGAGGGTCAACTGGTTCACCGACCCCAACCAGCCAAACCTGGCCCGTGCCGTGGCCCTCCTGGTGAATCTCTGGCTCGGCTTCCCCTACTTTATGGCCCTTATCTCCGGGACCCTGACGAATATTGACTCCAGCCTGTACGAGGCCGCCCGTATCGACGGGGCCTCGGGCCTCCAGACCTTCAGGGCCATTACCCTCCCCATTGTCTACCGGGCGACCGCCCCCCTGCTGATTATGAGCTTCGTCAGCAACTTCAACAATTTCGGGGTCGTCTACTTCCTCACCCAGGGAGGTCCCGCAGACCCCTCCTACCAGTACGCCGGTGACACCGACCTCCTTATCACCTGGCTCTACAAGCTGACCCTGGACAACCGTATGTACAACATAGGCTCGGTCATGTCGATCCTCATCTTCGTCGTCGTCGGCAGCTTCTCGGTCTGGAACCTGCGACGCTCCCGTGCCATGGAAGGGGCTGACCTGTCGTGAGCATCCAGAGGGTCCGGCGTCACCTCGCCAGGGCTGCCGTGCACTGCGAGCTGGTTGTAATGGCCGCCGTGGTCGTCTACCCCCTCGTGTGGGTCGTCGGCGCCTCCTTCGGGCCGGACAAGGGCCTGGCCAACGCCTCCGCGATCCCCGCCGGGGCGACTCTTGACAACTACCGTGAGCTGCTGACGGGGACGGACTACCCGCGGTGGTACCTCAACTCCCTCATTGTCGCCACCGCCAACGCCGTCCTCAGCGTGGTCCTCTCCGCCTTCAACGCCTACGTGTTCTCACGCCTGAGGTTCCGGGGCAGGAGCGCGGGGCTCCTGGTCATGCTCGTCCTCCAGGTCTTCCCGTCCTTCCTGACCGCCATCGCCGTCTACATGCTGTTCCTCAACCTTGGTCTGCTGGACTCCCTGGTCGGCCTGGTCGTGGTCAGTGTGGCCGCCCAGCTGCCCTACAACACCTGGCTGCTCAAGGGGTATATGGACAATATCTCCACGAGTTTCGACGAGGCGGCGCTCATGGACGGGGCGTCCCGCCTCCAGGTGTTCCGGATCATTATCCTGCCGTTGACCAAGCCCATGCTCACCTTCGTGGCGATCACCCAGTTCGCCGTCCCCTGGATGGACTTCGTCCTGCCCCAGCTGCTCATCTCCAGCCCAGAGAAGAAGACGATCGCCATCGGCCTGTTCGCCATGGTCAACGACGCCACCCGCAATGACTTCACTCTCTTTGCCGCCGGCGCCGTCCTCGTCGCGGTCCCTATTACGATCCTCTACGTCGTGCTCCAGCGCTACCTCATCTCCGGGCTCACCGTCGGCGGGGAGAAAGGATGACACCCGTGAACAATATTTCCCGTGACACCATGACGCCCCGTGACACCACCAAAGGACTCCCGCCCCTGGACGTCCGCGGTATCGACGTCTCCAGCCTGGCCGAGGTAGAGGCCCACGGCGGACGCTTCTACCATGACGGGCAGGAGAGCGACCTCCTTGAGATCGCTGCCGGGAACGGGGTCAACCTGGTCCGGCTGCGGTTGTGGGTCAACCCGTACGACGCCGCGGGGCAGGGCTACCTCGGCGGCGGCAACGACCTGGAGACCGACCTCGCCCTGGCCCGGCGTGCCACCAGCCACGGCATGCAGATCATGGTGGATCTTCACTACTCCGACTTCTGGACCGACCCCAGGAAGCAGGTCCTCCCCCGGGAGTGGACGGGTCAGGACCTGTCTGAGCTGGCACTCACCGTCAATCGGTACACCACCGACGTCCTGGGCGCCTTCCTCCGGGCCGGGGTGGCCCCCTCCCGGGTGCAGGTCGGCAACGAGATCACCAACGGCATGCTGTGGCCCCTGGGGCAGCTGCCCCGTCACGACGACCGGGCCCATGTCCGGCCAGGGGCCACGCGCCACCAGGAGGCGGCTGCCTTCGACGCCCTGGCCCTCCTGGTCCGTGCGGGCACGACGGCGGTCCGTCGGACCACCCCGGACGCGCGGGTCTGCGTCCACCTGGACGACGGCGGGGACACCGCCCTCTACCAGCACTGGCTCGACCAGATGCTCCAGCGCGGGCTCGACGTGGACGAGGTGGGTCTGTCCTACTACCCCTACTGGCACGGGAGCCTGGACGACCTGAGCACCACCATGGGCCACATCGCGGGACGCTACGGCCTCGACGTCGTCGTGCTCGAGACCGCCTACGGGGCCAGCACGCGCTCCCACGGGCCCGCCACGGTGCTCAACGAGGAGCTGGTCCAGGCAGGCGGCTACCCGGCCACACCGGAGGGTCAGCTGCGCTACCTGACCGACCTGCGGGACCGTGTCGCCTCCGTCCCGGGAGGGCACGGCCGGGGCCTGGTCTACTGGGAGCCCGCCTGGCTCGCCGTCCCCGGCACCTCCTGGGCGAGCCAGGCCGGCATGCGCTACGGGGACGACGTCGCCCCTGCCGGGCCCTCCTGGGCCAACCAGGCGCTCTTTGACGATAACGGCCAGGCCCTCCCCGCCTGGCAGGTCTTCCGCCCCTGAACCCGTCCCGTGAACAGCCCGTCTACGCTCAAGGAGACAACACATGGAAAGTAGTCACATTCTTAGTCGTCGGTCCTGCCTGGGGATCCTCTCGGGGGCAGCCGCCGTCATAGCTGGCATCGACCTTGCCAGCCCCGCGGCGGCGACAGGACGGGGCGCACCTCGCTGGATTAGCGGGGTCGACCTGGGCATGCTCATGGAGGTTGAGGAGAAGGGCGGCCGCTTCTCCACCAGCGCCTCGTCCTCGACCGACGCCGTGAGGATCCTTGCCGACGCCGGTGCCAATCTGGTCCGGCTGAGGCTGTGGGTAGATCCCTACACCACGAGTGGAGAGGCCTACGGTGGTGGGACGAACGACCTTCCCCGGACCATTGCGCTCGCCAAGCGGGCAAGGGCTCAGGGTATGTCGATCCTCCTTGACTTCCACCTCAGTGACTGGTGGGCGGATCCTGGTACCCAGACCAAGCCAAAGGCCTGGCGCAGCCTGACCGGGACGGCCCTGCAGGAGCAGGTCCGTTCCTACACCAGGGGCGTGATCCAGCAGATGAAGGATTCTGATGTCCTGCCCGCCATGGTCCAAATGGGGAACGAGATCAGCTCCGGGGTCCTCTGGGACGACGGCAAGGTCGGCCACGGTAAGGATGACTTCTCAGGTCTCGCCTCCCTCCTTAAGGCCGGGTTCGCTGGGGTCGACGACGCCTTGTCAGGTGAGACCATTGAGAAGGTCCTCCACCTTGACATGGGAGGGGATAACTCACTGTACCGCTGGTGGTTCGACGGGGTGATCGGCCAGGGGGTGGATTTCAATGTCATCGGACTGTCCTACTACCCTTTCTGGCACCGTTCCATGGGTGAGCTCAAGGCCAACCTCAACGACCTGGCGATCCGCTACAAGAAGGATGTCCTTATTGTCGAGACCGCCTACGGGTGGACCCTGGAGGACGGGGACGGGATAACGGACTCCTTCTACACCAAGGAGGAGGCGGCCGGTGGGTACCCGGCGTCGGTAGCGGGACAGACGGCGTACCTGAGGGATCTGCGTGACCTGATTGCCGGCGTGCCCGGAGGCCACGGCCGTGGATATATCTGGTGGGAGCCGGCGTGGCTGCCGGTCGGTGACGCCTACTGGGGCAGCGAGGCAGGGGCGCGTGACGCCAATGATACTGGCGTGCGCGGCAACCCCTGGGACAACCAGACCCTGTTTGACTTCCAGGGGCGTGCGCTGGAGACGCAGAAGGTGCTTGCTGAGCCTGTGCCCGACAACCTCCTGTGCAACGGTGACTTTGAGGACGACGGCTATACCACCTCACCGAGCGGCTGGGGAACCTGGAGTCCCGGCTCCGCCCACGACAGGGCTTCGTTCGTCTCAGACCCGGCAGTTCGGGGAACATACAAGCTGACCCACTGGAAGGACAGTGCCTATGTGGTCTCCACCTACCAGGTGCTGACCGGTCTGGCACCGGGCAGCTACCGCGTCCAGGCCTGGGTCCTGAGCTCGGGCGGCCAGGACAAGGCGTACATGTACGCCAAGCGGCACGGCGGCGCTGAGCAGCAGGCCGCGTTGCCGACGTCGAGCAGTATCTGGAAGCTCGTGACGCTTGACGTCATCGTGTCCTCCGGGACCCTGGAGATCGGGTTCTACTCGGATGCTCCCGGAGGCTGCTGGGTCAACGTCGACGACGTCCGGGTCAGCGCAAGGTGAGCCCGCACGGGGTGTCACTGCCGCACGGTGGCACCCCGTAACGGTTTCAATAGAGCACGTGACAGGAGACCAGCCCATGCCCAGGCGAGGAGCCAAGCGTCCCACGATCCGCGACGTCGCAGAGAGGGCGGGGGTGTCCCGAGGCACTGTCTCGCGCTACCTCAACGGGGGTACCTTCGTCTCCCCCCAGGCGGCCCGCAAGGTGGAGAAGGCCATTGCCGCTACCGGGTACGTGGCCAACCACTCGGCCCGCTCCCTGGCCACCGGGCGGGCTGGCTCCATCGGTTTCCTCCTCACCGAGCCCCAGCAGCTCCTCTTCGAGGATCCTAACTTCTCCACCCTCTACCGCTGTGCTGCGGCAGCTCTCGCCGAGCACGACCTCCCCCTGGTCCTCATGGTGGCGGGCAGTCCCTTAGAGCGGCGGCAGGTTCTGCGCTATATCGAGGCCGGGCACGTCGACGGCGTGCTGCTGGTATCCAGCCACGAGGGCAACCCCGTGGTCAAGGCCCTGCTAGACGCCAGGGTCCCTACGGTGGCCTGCGGCCGACCCCTAGGCTTTGAGGACCGGATGGGCTACGTGGCCGCTGACGACCGAGGAGGTGCCCGCACCATGACCCGCCACCTGCTCGACGCCGGAGCCCGGCACCTGGCCATGATCGCCGGGCCTGCCGGCACCTCCGGAGGACAGGAGCGCCGGGCAGGCTTCCTCGACGTCCTGGGGCCAGGCGCGGACGAGTCGCTGGTCGTCCCAGCCGACTACACGCGGGAGGGCGGCGCACGGGCGGCACGCTCCCTCATGGAGGCCCACCCCGAGACAGACGGCCTGTTCGTGGCCTCCGACCTCATGGCCGCGGGCGCGGTGGAGGAGCTGCGGCGCGCCGGGCGGAGGGTACCCGAGGACGTCCTGGTGGGTGGCTTCGACGACTCCAGCTTTGCCCTGACCACCGAGCCAGCGCTGACCACCATGCGTCAGCCTTTCAGGAGGATCAGCGCCGAGATGGTGCGTCTGCTTCTGGAGGCCGTCGAGGGCCAGGACCCCGCTGCCGTCATCCTTCCCACCACCCTGGTGGTCCGCGGCTCGACGGCGCGGGCCTGAGGCCGGGGCTACGAGGCCGTGCGCCGGGGCTGGCCAAGGGTACTGGTGAGCCCTGAGGCCCTGGCAGGGCGGCGGGAGCGCACGGCGCCGTGGCGGTACGTCAGGAGCCCACGCCGGAGCCGGAGTACAGGCGGCAGGCCCGCACGGCTGATCCATCGACTATAGTCGACGGTATCGGCGATTGAGCCGACTCCATCGACCGTAGTCGACAGGAGGGTGTTTGTCGTGTTCTCCTGATGTAGGTTCGGGTGGTCTTATGCGGTGCGCCGGATAGCCTGCCGCCTGTTTATTGACCCGGTTCCGTGTGCGTGTCGCAGTCTGAGGATCAGAACGACTGGCATTCCTGGTCGCGTTGGGGCCCGAGTTTCTTACCTGTGTGTATATTGGGTGTACAGAGGTGAAGGTGGGGCTGGGGTCGGTTCTGATCCTCAGATCGTGACAGAATCGTCCGCCCATCATCGCCGGGGCTGTGCATAGTCCCCGTCCCCATGCCAGGACAGGCTCCGGGCCAGGCGACAAGGCGGCCCGCCACCTACCCCAGTGGCGTCTGGTCGCGCCAGTATGGGCCTGGGCCTGGCCGTCCGAGCCAAATTACGCCCTGTCTGCGACAAACGATTATAGCGTGAACTAGTCAGGATCTATTTGTGAAGGTGGGATATCTATCTAATTTATGCGAATGGCATGTTATTGTCTGATATATAAAAGTAAAGTAATTACTGGTTAAATCTTGGTTGTCGGTAAGGGAGGGTGTGCTCTTGCAAAGGAAAAGTGGGATGTATTGTGTATTTTTGTGAAGCCGAAGATACTATTGTTTTTAGCAAAAAGTGTTTGTAAGCATGATAGGTGTGTTTTGATTTAGTTATGTGTCTCTCTGTGGTGTTTGTATGGGTGGGGAAAGGGAGGTTGTCCTCGGCTCGTACTGGTCGTGCTGGTGGCCCTCTGGGGGTTCACCTGGCCGACTGGGTCTACGGCACAGTCCACAGGGTGGTCATCTGGCGGTCCTGGAAGCCCTGGAGGCCGGGACCCACGTCAGCCTCATGACGGCGA